>Ga0209367_1002078_pt1 | contig 25938 bp, 18 predicted proteins | sample WorMetLIZISLAND2_FD_187412 | JGI IMG/M metagenome (GOLD analysis project Ga0209367, IMG submission 187412) | Marine gutless worms symbiont microbial communities from Max Planck institute for Marine Microbiology, Germany - Olavius geniculatus... ... | reverse complement strand
AGTGATATTTTGTTTGTTCTATTTTCCCCAGGTAGTGTAGAAACAGATGTTGAGTGAGATGGGAAATTAAATTGTCACTTGACGACAAGTTGTCTCAGGAATATTCGTACCAAAAATTATTAAAATCTGATAATCCTTCTTCGCGTTATAGTCGAAAATGTCGGGGATGTTTTTTTGGGACACAGTGTATAATCTGTGGTGTGGGTGTCGGTTTAACGACGCCACCTAGCGACTGCGCCATACATCAGCCAGTCGCCGGTCTCAGACCCGAGCGACAGTTGAGCGGAAAAATAGCCTCGCCAGCCGTTTAATTTTGCACGTCTTCCTATCGTCTCCCGGGTCGCAATGACTGCTTAATCACCGGCACAAGCCACAAGGCAAGGCGGCGTGACCCGTGAAGAGCTACAGTTATACGACCGACGACGAAGGCGCTAACTATGCCGTCGCGCCGTCCGTGAACTGGCGTCGTAAGCTAAGCTTATACACTGCATGACGTAGCTGCATTATGTCCTCTGGATGATTAAATGTTACCATCGGGGGACCGGCTCATTCAACGTTTTCTCGCATGTACGAATCATTCGTTGAATCAACTTCCTCGTACGCGGCTGCTGTTTTGAAGTGTTTTCCGCTGCCCGAGTCAGTGCGTTCGTTGTGTGGATATAGCGTCCGTGTTCGTCTCGCGATTTTTCCTCGCAACGAAGTAAACTTACAGTGTATATCGCTGCAGGCTTTATTTAACAAGTTCTCCGATGATTATGTCCGTTTTTGCTAACGGTTTTTTAAAATTTTTTGTTCTGTTTGGTTTTGTTTCATTTATTTGAATTTCAGCTGGCTATGCGCAAAGTGTGGATGCACATCTCTTGCTCGTAAACGAATGTCTCGTACATTACATTACTCACTCAAGACAGTTGAGTAGTTAGCCTATCTCCGCTAATAGAATGATGCAGTGTTTCGCCTGATTGTCTTTGTCATATTCGCAAACTTAGTCGAAAAGTTATAAACGGTATTAACGTGGATGATTCTTCATTTACAGTTACTGATGCAATTTCTACGGACAGTCAAAACACAACACAGTTCTCGGCAAAGATTTGAACCATTTAGGTGATTTTTATAAATGTAATAAATAAATCGATGCAATTAAAACTCCAGTGCACTTTCCGATACGAGAATGGGTGTCGTACGGTTAAAAAACAATCCTTGGTGGTTTGCTTGCAGTGAATGGATGCTGTATAAGATATACGACGGGCATCATTGATTGACGCATCGCTGCATCTTCATCTTCTTCAGTGACCGTCTGCCAGCCGCAGCAGCAGCAGCAGTCAAGTCTGTCCTCGGCGCAAACTTGATGGTCGTTTGAAGCGTGCATCGCTGATTCTACTCAGTGACCGCCCACCGCCGTCAAGTCGTCGTCGACGCGGCGACCGCGATAAGTTCTCAGGCCGTGTGGCCACACACACACACGGACACACAAGCACGCATGGGGACCACCGGCGTCGACGTTCTGCCGCCGCCGATGCCGACGACGAAATCGAGTTGGGCTCGAGCGTCGTCAGTAACGGCGGCGGGCGTTCTACTGCTCATAGCTACGCTCAGTGGCGCCACCATCGCCGCTGCAGCAACATTGCCTTTCCATGCTGATGCTCACATCGCCAAGGGAACCGCCGCCGCGTCTCGACCGTCACTACCGCCATCATCTACGTCAGGACCCGCGGCAGCGGAGTCTCTAAATGAACGCAACTCATTGGCACCAATGCATCGACTTAGCATCAATCGGCGTACAAGTACGTATATACGCTACGGTATATATCCTAAAGTTAACAGCCGATATTTTTTCTCGCTGTAGTCGTTCAACTTGGAATTAAATTAATACTTCGAATGTATGCTTCGCAATAAGCAAGTTGTATGCACGCTGTGCCACGAAACGTGAAAGCTAATGTCAAGAGTGCAAGTTTTACTCAACACATTACAACATGTACAACCTGTTTTTGGTATTTCAAAACTTCAATCACTGTACGCATTCTGGAGTATAACAGCCCACGTACCGTATATTTCTGCCCAGTGTGAGACAATAGGTCGGCGCCGTCTAAAACGTTTAGACCAAGTGGCAAAAATGTAGATATGCGTAAACTATGAGTTTTAGGAGAGGTTTTGAAAGCATATAGTTAGAGCAGATAATTTGCAAATAAGTAAGTTTGAACATTTGTGAAAAGCGCGTAAAATAGGGAAAAGCCTAGCGGCGGGGGTTGATGATGCTCGCTAGTTATTAGAAAGTTTTGATAAATAGTAATTACTATAATAGTAGCACGAAAATATAACCAGCCATTCTTTTTTGTTGCGCAATGCAGTGCACATTTTCCCATCCCAAGGCACCATTGGAAACTTGTCGTCTCCATATTTCCACTTCCCAGGGTTTTCGTTTTGAATGCCTTGAGTGCAAACTTTTAAAGAGTTTTGGTATCAGGCCGCAGCACTTGAGAATGACATTTCTGGATTCTCGGAACAAACTGCGGACGATTCGCCGAGCGATAAGATCGGTTTATATCCGCAGACAACAGGTTTTATTTCACCGATACATACTGAACGTCACACGATAGTACAGCAGTATGCGGACGTGTCACTGCGTGTTGGTGCAGTACGGACTTAATGCTTTCAAACTATCCTACCAAGAAGAAACCGAACGTTCCTCGAAATTAAGCAGACAATATAAGACGTCACTGCTGTCGATGCAATTCGAGATTAACCCGTGAAATAGCTACAAATTCGGCGAATAGGAACGCATCATTAAAGGCCTATAAGCGCGCGGAGCCGGTTGTTGATAATGCTGATACTTTGGCGCTGTCTGTCAGCTTTTGTTTGATCGATTACGATTTGATTGCAGCACGAGTTAACAGTGCGCGTCGCCCCTCGTCATGCATGCACTGCCTACCAAACTAAAATTGAGCAAGTCGTTTTTATTTCTCCTGATACAAAGCAAAACACAAAGCTTGAGAAATGCCGTGACCGCTGTACGAGCGTTTATTCCATTTGTGTAACTGCTGCTACTCTTTTCCGTCAGTCTTTGGCGAATGAAGAAGTGTACTAGGTATAAAAGGCAGTCAGTCTGTATTAGTCGCAGCACTGCAGAAGTGGGTAAGTGAGTACGCAGTACGAGCTTATACCACACCAGGCAGTGCTGTTTACATTAAAAATTCGCCTAATTACGGCTTGTATGGTGAACTAATTGTCAGATGTACGGAGCGACGATCGCATATCATACCAGTAGATGCCAACATTTTAACGTTCTTGTACTATCAACAGTGGCTAATTTCATAAGGGCCAGTGTGCGTTTTTAGCCGACCGTAGTTAAATAACGGTCGAGCTATTGGCATGGTTGTCGTCCGTCTGTCTTTTGTCCGTATATGTCCATCAGTAACGGATGTACGCTTGCTAAACGGTAGGTCGTAGGGGAAAACTTTTACATGAGTAATTATCCCTATGTCATAAACCTAGGCAAGCAAAAATTTTAGCGATCTAGTACAAGGGAACATTTTTTAATTTAAGGTTGAATAGAATGAGACAGGAAAACGTGCGTTTTTCAACGGAAAACTGGCTATATCTCGGAAACGGTGAGAGATACGGCCAAGGTTATTATTAATCAATAATCACAAATAAGAATTCTGGTGAAATAAAAATCATCTACCTTGGATGACCTTGAAAGTCACTAGCAACCAGTACGGTCGGCTACCCTAGCGACAGTTGGGCTTCTTGATCGCTTTAATGCATCAATCGTCTTGGTCGCCTTATTTGGACCGCTTTATCGACGTTAGCTATATGCGGCAACTGCTGTAAAGTGATACATAGAGACAGCTGCTGCTGTTGATGATGATGATGATGACGACGATATGATGACGGTGATGACCAAGATGCAGAAGTCACAGTTGTCAAAATGTGACGTCAGGAAGTGCGCCTAATTTCCTCATTGATTTCAATCACCGCCCATCGAATGACCCACGCTCGGCGACATTTTAATTATTGACCGACAACGCACGTAGGCCTAATATGAGCGCGTCAACGGCTGCAGCCGCCAGTCGACAAAAAAGCACGTTCGCCCTTCATGCCAACTGCCAGTCACGCTGCCGCTGTCACGCTGTCTCGTTATTTCGGTTTTGTACAGAAGCGACAGTATCGATTTTAAAAGTATCGACATAGTGAAACGGTGACGTTATACAAACTGCGAAAGTAATTAAACGAGACAGATTAAACGCAATTTCGTTGCCTTACCTTGTTACGTTGTTTACCTTACGTTTATCTTACCTTACGTTGTTTACTTTGGAAAGTACTTCTTTTCAGAAAAAAACGTAGGCCTGAAAACGATAAGGCGTTTTTAGTTTTCAAGTTCTTACCCGTGTCTTCGGTGCCTCCTGGGATCTGGTGTGAAACTTTTTTTCTGTGGAATTAATCGGTGCTAAGAGTGACTAGCCTGTAACTGATTGTCGTTTTAGGCCAAAGTGACAGCCTGCAGTGGTTAACTTAACGTTATGTGATGCTGATCGATCGTTCCGTTGCTTGGTTTGTACGAGTACTTTTGTTACAGTAGTGATGGGCCGGGCGTAAAAAACCAAAACGTCGCCGTTGCTCACGGCCGAGACAAAGCGATCGCGGCAGTCGATCGGCCTGCTTATGCTTACCAAGTCTCTGCTCCACTCGAGCGTAAAGCGCAAGGATTATAAATCACGAACCGACGTAATCTAAATGTAATCTCATAGAAGCCTGCGTCCATAATAACCGATCGGTTTCTTGGTTCAGCGGCGTATGCGAGGCTAAACGCATCTGTCCTGCGGTACAGTTGCAGTTCACTAGCTCAGAGCACTTAACTCGACGACGTCTATGAGTACTGTCTATATAGACAGCTGAATATGTTTGTGTTTATGTGTTACTTTGGCATAGTTACAGAAATATAAAATGTTTAGAAAACACTTCGAAAGACTGCAGGGCTTATAATTCTTAGGGACTTGACTACATTTTCCTTTAAATTTCGCACTACCGGGGTATTTTGAAACGATAGGCCTACATTTAACAGTCCAAATAAAGCAGTTTCTTCATTTGTTTCACTCACCTACGCCAGTGGCAGGTTTAAACAACAATAAGGAGTTCTATACCGCCTGGAAAGCATCAAGGCAATGTGAATATCACGGCGTTGAAAACGCCCAATCAAATATGCATGGGACGGTGGTGATTAGGCGAAATAGCGAGCCTAATGGGGTGTTTACACAATCCAGCAAATGTCCAGCAAACTTCCAGCAAATGTATTCAAAATACACGTGCTAATGCTGGACGTTTGCCGGATCGTGTAAACACCCTATAACCTACTTGGCTTAACTAGAAATGCCACAGAGAGCGAAATACTGTTAGATTGATGGCTCTGGGGGCAAGTAGAACACAATGGGAGAAAGTCTGGCTGCTGTACGGAGTAGATTTTGAAGCGATGCGGAACTAAGTCAAAAAGTGCACAGAGATGATCGTCGGATGATGGAAAAGTTGTGTCGGGTGAGGTCGTTGACTCGCTGACCGATTAGTAGCGTTAAATGCACCGCTTAGTATCGCTTGCAAACTGTAAAGTCTAAACGCCATTAGGTCTATTTAGTTTGTCGACAACGATAAAAAGTTTGTCAACGTGCTCAACTCAACTCGTTGGATAACATGTTGACACGTTGCGGAATTTTTTTGTATTAAAGTAAGTACAGCAAATCCGCAACAAATCGAAGTTCGTGGAGTTTGGACTTAATTTTTGGCATAAATCAAGAGACAGATTGCTGTTTTTGGACTTAAAAGTGAATGAAAGTGGCCACGGGGGTCAGCCACACATCATGTTTAGAGCATCCGCACTTTGGACAATGAACTTGCAGGGAACCTCAAACAGGCAAGAGTCCCAAACGGCCCAGAGTTAGTTTTTTTACGCGCGTCTTAGCCATCGCAACTGTCTGTCTGTCCATCCGTCTGTCACACGAGTGGATCAGTCAAAAACGGTGCAAGCTACGATCACTAAATCTTCACTGTCGGCTGCCCGGAAGACTCTAGTTTCAGGATCATTATAGCTTTTTCATAAATTCGAAAGGGGTCACCCCGATCGAGGGCGCTAAATGAGAGGGGGTAGGAAAAATATGCGATTTTCGACCCTTAAGTAAGTCGCTGTATCTCAGAAACGGTGCGACTTATGGCCTAAGTTACTATTAATCACTAATAAGAAGTCGTACACTGGCTGTCGATTGCCACCGAATTCAATGACCTTGGATGACCTTGAACGCCAAAATAGGGGTTTTTATTAATTTTTTAGCGATTTCGGGCTGCGACACAAATCTATATCATTTACAAGATAACGCCACGCAACTAAGTCGTTATGCGATCCATATAGAGAATTTGGTATTTGTATATTAACTTATCGTGAACACCCCAATTTTCAGCTAAACTACTGAACAGGAACTGCTATAGGCTTTTGCGCGTCTCGTGAGCATGAGCTCAAATTTCTTGTGAAGATTGTAAGAGGACCGCAAACAAAAAACGCGAGCTTCATCAGTTAAACTCGTCGTACAAAAGTTGTGCAACTCGCTGTACGACTCGCTGCCTGTTCTCAACTTGTTGCCGCTTTGTTGTCGAGCTTTTCATACAGCAGATTGTATGAATGACAACAGTAATCAAATCGACGTAAATTGAGTTTGGCATTTAAACACGGCAGTGGTGGACTCAGGGCATAATGTACATGGTGCAATCCCTCGTGGACACCGAGTGACAGATGTGATAGACCTCGTGTCGGGGGAGCATGCAGCATAGTGGTGCAAACACTGAAGCGGGAATAACGTAACTTATCGGGTCGGGTCGACACGGGACTTGGAATGAAAAGCGGGCCTGTGACCAGCTGTGATGAGGAAGTATAGGCTGTAGAGGCGACGAGTGATGAGCATGTTTTTAGCACGTACGCAGGACCAATCGTCATCATCATCAGCTGCATGGCGTCGCCGCCGGGACACACCGACAATAAACCAATTTAACGCTTGCTACCGGGTGTGTGTCTCCATACGAGGTGCCTTGCCACTGGGGCCGTGCAACTGTGATGTGACTGCCGATTACGACTGTCTATCACGCAACGAATGCTGCCTAGTCTCACGCCTCATCTGTCATTGCGCTCCCCGCGTGCGTCGTCAGTTTTGCAGCGGACAGGCAGCAGGCATTATGTGGGCACGTGACGGCTGTAACGCGCCGCGATTGTTGCGGCAATTATACAGGTGGTGCGCATCGACGTACGTGTACTCAGCACGTGCAATTGCTGCAGTTCGATGTGAGCCAGTCTGTCATAGTCCATCATTGTCATCGTCGTCGTCATCGTCCTGAGATTTAACGTGGCTTGGATAATAAGCATCATTTCTAGTATCGAGGCAGTAGAGTGTCAGATAAGTAGGTCCGGGTATGAGCGACGAAACAGGAAGGAAGGTCTTGAGATGCTGCCTGAAGAGTGAAGACCGAGAGTGACAGTGCAGAGGTGATGTCAGATGGAAGCTCGTTTCATACGGCACTGAAGTCCGGAATCGCCCGTCGTGGTCCATGCTCGGAGATCATAAAAATTCTGTAGGAGAACTTTATCTGGGCCTTTAATTCTGGAAGGTGTTACTCAACACGTGCAGTAGCACATATTTCAGCTTTGTGAGTTATTGTTACATTATTTTGCCCCTGCTTGCTACTATTACATTTTTTGCAGTTGCAAGGCGTCTGAGGGGAAGGAAATTGATAAACTTTTAACTTTACCACGTTGTGGAAAAATACTAATGCAAAGACATAGTTGCTGAAATTTCTAAGAAAATGTTTTTAATAGAAAAATATTTTTTGGCCAAAATCGCTTTGTTGTTATTTAGTGTCATGTTTTCATAACTAGGGTGATTCGGAAAAATTATACATACATTTAATATCTGAAAGTATACTTCACTTATGGACCAAAATCTATCATAATTTGACCAAGTTAGGAGCTGTTACGCCGCTGTCAACATCGGACCGTTTGGGTTTGACGACAACCACTGAGTTGGACGATGTAAACCACAAGTAAATAAAACTAATACTCACATAAAATTTTGTTTTAGACACATGTAGGTATCGCTAAAACTGCCCAAAACTGCCCAAGACTGCCCAAAATTGTATTATAAAGTAGCTTCCGAGTTTTGGTTTTTGTTGTATTTTTGCATGTGGGCACCCGTTTATGCTGGCGTTTGTCTGAGCCGAACGGACGAGGTTGTTAAGCGGCTTTCACAGCACGTCGAGCAAGATAACGACCGGCGACGAAGACGCTAAGAAATTGAATTGCAACGTCGCCGACGACGATCGTTTTTACGGTCGGCACAATCGAGCAAATGTAGCAGCGGCCGGCAGCTTTGTTAGGCTACTGACGACTACGACTGCGGCGCAATAATCATCGGCTCTGTCTGTGTGTGTACAGTAAACTGTAGCACAGTCGTCGATGAGAAGCGATAGGATACAAGCACTGCAACGCGAGCGCGTGGATGGATGCAGTGATTCCAACACAGAAATCATCATCATCATGCGACACGAAGCGTTTAGCCGAAGCCTCCCGCCGTTGCGATCGTTCGTCAGAACGGTCTGTCCTCCGCTAGCTGCAGGGCCTCAGTCGCTGTAACACCCGTGTCGCGCTAGATGTGGTGGATCCATGCAGGTGGTAGATGGTCGTCCGCTGGCACGTCTCAACTCTTGTGAAGGTCGCTCACTGTCTCTCGCCTTGGTGCAGATTCGGAGGATATGGTTTGCCAGTTCGTTACTTCGAAGTCTGGCAAAACATGACCGAAGAAATCCAGTCTTCGTTTACGAACGATGTATATGACGTTGGACAGGCTTGTATGAGGGTCCAGGTCTCGGAGCCGTAGAATAACTAATGGGTAACACGCACGTGGAGTATATTATGAGTTTCGTGGCAATACTAATCTTGCTCTGACTCCAGATACAGTCCAGTCTTTTTATTGCGCTGGCCGCAAGTCCAATGCGCCAAATGTATTCCGGTCCGGAGTTGCTGGAATTCGACTGTATGCTGCCCAAGTATGTGAACTCTACTCCTCGGTGAACAGTGTACGTTATCATCCACTATTATTGGCAATGGTGCACGTTCGTTATAGCGAACCATTACCGAGACGCGGAGATCGAACTTGGTAGCTACCAACACAGAACTGACTTTAATTAGATAATCGGAAGCGATCAGAGATCGCAAACGCTCGGCGAAAATAGCGCTGCCACCTGGCGAACGCGACGGACTTAATACAGCCGATATGTGGACAATGATCGGAAATGCACAAAAGATAAATACAGTCTGTAGCCTGTTTCATGCACCGCCATCCCACATAGCTGTAACCAATTCGTCACATTTCGCGTGTGAGAGATAAAGTCTTGGCTTGTCACGTCGGTGACGTCACGTGTTGGTCAACCGGACGTGCCGACTCGCCTGTGCGACTGATCACGTGACAACTACATCCGTCAACGCGCCACTGAGTCCAACTAAAAGCCGACAACCGACAACCGACTGACTGACTGACATTGCTGCCCATACGCTCGGTATCGTGTTGGTCGTTGACAACTTGACCTGTTGGCTGACTCTTGAAAATCGTCTTTCCTCCACCTTCGACTAACTTCTTTCTCTTTACGTCTGCGTCGACTGATTCCGATTTTTCAGCGATCATTGGCAGCTAATCTGAAACTATCAGTAATTATAGCTCTACAAAATTATAGCAGTTGTTTAGGAGAACTGGACTTACTTAATATTTAAAAAAAACTTTATGGGTTAACTTACTATTTACCGATTTAACTTCAGCCGTAATCGTAATGTTATTTTGCTTGTTTGATACTTTAATTTATTGCAATTGCATGAAGTCCGAATGAATGACGTCTTGTACCAAAGGACGGATGTCTGGGGCTTCTGACTTTCAGCCAATTTGGAGATGAGAAGCTGACTTTCCTGTCTATACGAAGTGTTCTCCAACAAATGACGTAGGCCCCAAAGTTTTGCACGTCTGACCTTGTAGTGACGTTGATCTTTAAACTTCTAAACTTACTAAGTTTACTTTTGTCCCAACTACGCGGTGCTTCATTAAAAAGGCACCCTTTTTGTTTCTTTTATAACTTAGTCGAATGGTAATCAATTTACATAAAATTTTCACCAGTTGTAGCTGAAGAAACGCTGATTCGAAATATCTCAACAAAGTGTGGCTGTTAGTTGAATATTCTTTGCTAGTCGTGATGTAACGCTGTCGTTATAATGCGTCGCGAGTACAGCTTGCTTGTCTCAACTGGTGCTGTCAGTTGCTACCGTGCTTCGATGGTGAACTTTATCTGGTACACCGATAAAAAAAATGTCTATTATATCAGCACCAAGCAACGTGGGGGCATAAAATCAGGCGTCTCGCGATCCAAAAACTCAACCGTCTCGCATTATTTGAGTAAATGATGAAAAAAAGAATGAAAAGGGTGTCTTTTATAAAACACTGTGTATATTGTGAAGGAAAGCTTGGCGAAAACATTTCTATTTCGTTCGAAGATATCGCTCGCACATCGCGAACGCAACGGCGCTAGTTCTAGAACCACAGCGAATTATTTTGCACGTTTACTGAGACAATTTAGTCTGTCATGCGATAAGACGGAGCCGCTCATTCGCTCGCTGTGGCTGCTGGCCGGCAATTAGCTGGAGAAGCGCAGTTTTTACCGCGCGATGCACTTATTACAAACCAAAGTATTGCCACCGTCGGTTGTCTGTCCGTCCGGAATATTGGTGTATCATGGCCATACAGATTGGATTTTTTGGAAGCTTATTACACGAATAATTAGCTCAGGGTCTTATTTTCTTGGAGCCCCAGCGTCGACAACGTACGTGAAAATTTGCGTGAAATGCATCGTTCGTGGAGTATTGTAGCTGTCGCGTGAATTGCGCTGATTTGTCACGATATTCCGTTTACTTGCGATATTCGGTATTTATAATATCGCGATATTTTTGCGTTTTCGCTGAACTCGCGTCTCTACCGCAAGCGACCAATTTACCGTGGTCCAGCGATCCATCTAGAAACCGGATCTGTCCGGCCGGACGCAGGCGTTCCGGCGTCTGCTGTTGCGTCCGTCGTTCGCTGCCGCGGTAATTACTGCAATCGAATTGTCGTAATTTTCGCGAGGCGTTTTTTGGTTGGTGTCGACGCAAATCAAGTCGCAGTGGTTCTGCTGGCGTCGTCGTGATGCACGACTGCAGTGAACGCTGGGTGCCTACGTCGTCTTTAAAACACAAACAAGAAAGCCGTCCTAACACAGCGATGCCGCAATCATTTTGATGCGATAATCTGACAACGTGTAGCGAAAGAACCCACAACTATGCATTTCTGTCGCTGAGAGTTAGGGTTTATTTTTATTCATATTTTCCCGGGCAGCTCCAAAAATGCATCTTTTATGCAATATATTGTTCTTGTACGTTGCAGTCACTTCCTAAAGCTCTATCACCATTTTCGAAATATTTCGCATATTCTGATTTCGAATGTTAATTTTTTTTATATTTTTGATTCTGATACCCGCTGACGGCCTAGATTTTGTTTAGATTCAAGTAATCCAAAAGGCCGCAATGAAGATAGAAATGCCTATACACAAGTCAGATTCAGACGACGCTGACCGGACGGAATGTTGACGATTGGAGATGAGAGATGAGGGCCTACGCTGTAACATGCAGCTGACTTGAGAGCGACAACTTGCATCGTGCTTCAGATGCAACCAGGGCCGATGATGACCACGTCGAAATCAGGCCAATGAGCAAGATCTTCGATCCGCTCGCTGCAAATCAATGTCCGGCGCCGTACGTGTCGGATCAGACAATAAAAACAGATTAAATGCCACCGTCTTGCTTTCATCGTGCGACCGATCCCCTATATCTTCCTGCAGTTCGGCCTGTCCGACTGGAACTTCTTACTGTAACAAACTTAGCGATAAAATGCTGTTCTAACATGTTCTTGACATCCGCGTTAAAACATTTTAAATTTTACTTTTGAAGGGTCTTTGTGTTTTCATAAGATTTTACTGACAGCGAATTTATATCTGAAATAACTCAAATCTGAATCGTCATACCGATGTGCATATTTTATTGGCGTAACACGTCGTTTGGATTTTTGTGCTTGCTACAGATGCAATCATGTGTTAAATCTTGGGACGAAAATGACGTTTAAGCTATTCAGTAATATATAATTTGATGACTATAATCGAGCAAGTGTTGGAAGGTCAAGTATTCTCAGATTCACCTCGCTGACTGCGAGTCTTATAAATTCCTATATTATTATAATCCGTATTCGTCTGTTCAGCCGATAACAGTCTTTCTTCGTCTTTTGTGATACGATATACGTTTTGATACCAAACTATCGTAATTACAAGCGCACAGGTCGCTACGTTCCCTGTCCGCTTTATCTTTGCCATAGTATCGGCTTGCGGCTTCCATTTTTGGCCTTTCGGGCCTTGACTTGGCCTGCGGCCTCGATACACAACGCTACAGCGTAGTCGCTAGCTATATTGATGCTCATGATGCGTCACCATGGTGACGACGTCTGTATGACGTCGTGAGTCAGCCAATCACAGTCCAGACTGAAACTTTCTTATTTTAAAGATATAGATAGATAACGTATACGATGATAAATAGTCGCACAATTTAAAGTCCTGTCACAGATTTGCTCCACATGTATTCGGTCAAAACCATATCTTCAGCCATTCGTTCTCCTGGCGTGAACGGGCGATTATGCGGCGTCATAACCGTAGGCAGCCTATCTGTTTCGTTGATGACGCACTTTACTGTTGCTGCTGCTGCTGCTGTTGATGATGATGATGACGCTGACGTCATCACTAACTCTGGTTTGCTGGCTGGCGAGTATAGCGATCGGCAACTATGTCACGGTCGTAATGAACGGCCCTTTGCATCAGTAGTTAATGAACTGGATACAGAGACTGACGACGCTCGCTCGGTCTCTCGGTTGGTCGTCCAACAACGATCGCTTGCTTGCTCAGACGCCGCCGCCCCGCGTGTGAAGTCGTCGGCAAATTTACGGCGCCCCGGAGAAGTGAAGGCCTTCTGTTACCGGGTCGCCGACAAGCGGTAGTCTACGTAGCGATCGCTCTACTGCCCATCCATCCACTCATATTAAAATGTTCCCCCCATGAAAAATTTAACCCGGGAGAGATAATCAGGGAATTGATAAATTTTTCATTATTAAAATATCACCGGCTCCATAAAACAGTCTCCATTATAGGATCGCCTCCCAGAAGTCTCCTCCCGGCCAACATTTTACCGGCAAAAATCCATTCCGCTTGGCGGCCGCCCGGACGGGACGGATTTTTGCCGTTAAATTGTCGGCTGGGGGAGACTTTTCTGAGAAGGGGGCGATCCTATTATGAGGCACCGGCCAGTCAGCGCCGGTCATCACACATCTAAAGCGTCTCTGTTGTCGGCGTGCCGTATTGTCACCGCGACGTGTTGGTTTTACCGAACACGATACAGCAGCGACGACCGACCGACTTCAAAGTAGGAACAGCGCGACAAATAACTTTCCTCACAAATGATAGATCCCGTTCAGTAGGCTAGCGTTCCGTCTAATATTGATGCTATTCTGCTGTTAATCGTTTAACGATTAACGGAGCAAGAATGTAGTGTAGGCCTAAATTTTAATAATAACAGAAACGATGTGTCCATGTTGTCTTACGGTGAACCGACTCCAGTCTATGTCTGTAGCGCTTCGTAGATTTCTTCAATATTTTCATACTTTCCCAACGGGAACAAAACAAACAGTTTCACTGTTGCAGCTTACCGATGATTTGCATCTCATCTGACAGGATATACGGCATTTTGTAGTGTTTAGTATATAATAACCTTGGCCGCATCTCTCACTGTTTCCTAGACATGGCCAGTTTTTCGTTAAAAACGCACATTTTTCTCCTCCCGCCTTCCATTCAACTCCGAATATGAAAATGTTTCCTTTGCACTAGATCATCGATTAATGCGAAAACATAGTCAGATAAAGTACACGAATGCGATAGCCCTACGAATAGGATGTTTTAGCGCAACGGTATTTTTCCGTTCGTAAGAACATTTTTGGCCACAGTCTGTGTTTTCGTTTTATGGTTTCATTTGTGGTCTTATTTATAGCTTCAAGGCTAAGTATATTTTAGACTGTCGTGTATTGTACGGCGGTTTTGAAGTGCGTTGAACTCAGCACGCAAAATTCCATCGTGATGATGACGCTATTGATAATGACGATTCCTTGAAACGACTGATCTCCAGCATATACATAGTTATTTTTTACTGCACTGTTGTGTGTCGTCGGCAGAGCCCGGGTCAGGTGCAGTGCAGCGTGACTACCTGTCGTCCGGCGCTCCAGCCCTGTCCACCGTCTCCCGGTCGCCGTCGGCGCACTGGGGGGTCGCGGTCGCCACTGTCCGGTCAACGAAGCGACGGCGTCGCCGACTACAGAGGTCCACCAGTATCAACACGACCACGGCGGCAGTGGGGGCGGCAGTGGGAACGGCGAGCGGCGGCGGGGTGCTGAAGGAAGAGCCGGTCCAGTCGCCCATCACGTTCTACACGCCGGCAGCATACTGCGTCGCGACCATCAAACTGTACGCCACGTTCAGCATCTACTTCCGGGTATGTCCGTCGGTGACTCTGGCGACCCCTAGCGCCGATTGAAGTGTGTAGGCCTGTAAAGGAAGGCACGCGTGTTTGTAGTAATAATTGTTATGGGTTGCCATTAATGTCAACCTTTTTACCATGAATATACGTACGATACCGGCACGTGCCCGGCACTTCTGTCGACGCGTGCTGGAAACGTCATCGTGTGTTTTATGTCGCTGATATACGTATTTTGGTTTACGTTTTGTATATTATCCCGTTACATTTTGCGTTAAAATGTATTATGTTTATTCGGCTGTCACTGGATACAGTGTTTTAAACTTGTCTGTCTGTCGTATATTAAGCCGTTTTCGCGTTTTAGCCAAGCGGAACCCTTGTGTGACACCGTTTCTGTCTGTCGGTAAATCTTACCGCTTTTCCTGTCGCCAACTTGTGGCCTTTTTGCGCTTTGTTGTCAGATATAGACTATCTTGCTTACGAATCACAGCACATAAAATGTATCCATGCTGGATTCAGCGAATCTGGTCCACAAAACCTAGTTAAACTAAATATTAGTTTGTAAGCTAAAATTAACAAGAGCACGTTCACGTTCGTCAGATGTAATTGGACTCCTCTATTAAACATGTAACATAAAAACATTTTCAGCCAAACAAGGCTCTAAGGTTTGCGACGTTAAGTTTCACAAGCTGTGCAAAACAGTGATTTTTATTTTTATTTTTTTTTTGTTTTGTAACGGCAACATAAAGCATCCTTTTTCAGTAAAACAGCATGGCGATGACGATGTTGTGGTGGCATATGAAAGCTGCGGACGACTCAGCCGACGGGGTTGATCCTGTACAGCGGACACCGGCACGTCGACTCTGCCGCGGCTGGTGGAGGAGGCTCTGACTTCATCGCGATTGAACTGGTCGACGGGCGACTGCGTTACGTGTTCGACGTCGGCAGCGGAGTCAGAGTTGTCCAAGATCGACTCGCACGACCGCTCAATGACAACCGCTGGCACGAGGTAGACGACTGGTGAATTTTTGTTTGCGGGAATGCTTCATCTCCCCTTAAAAGTATGCCCCTAGGGAGACCAGGAAACTCTGTAAACTCCCTACTCCAGCACGAACATTGTGCATTAGCTTAGACATTTATATCTGGCTACTGAGAACAGATTAAATGTCCAAGCTAATACATTAGTTCGTGCTTATACTTTTTGATTTTTACCGTTTTACATCAGCGCTTATACAACATTAAATGAATTGCTTGCAGTTTTTATATATAATTTAAGGAAAACCCCTTCACCCAGCGGCACCAAATTTCGTCACAAAAAAACTAGAGTCCTTGTGGCAGCTTTCAGTGAAGATTTCGTGATCATAGCTTGCATTTTCTGATAGTCTTAAGGGTATAACAGACGGACGGACGGACGGACGAACAGACACCTCGACGATGGCTAAGACGCGCGAAGCATTACATGCTGTCGCGCGTAAAAAAATTACACGACATTACTATTGAAATTTCTGTAGAAACAACCATCAAGAATAGAACAGTGCTTTTGGTTGACGGGTAATTCTCGCGGTGTCGTGTGATGTGCTCAGGTCAGCATCCTACGTCCTCATATCAGTCAGCACGTGCTGCGCGTGGACCAGTCCACCAGTGTCGACGTTCTACCCGACTCCCGGTCGGTCCACTATGACCTTCCGTCCGACGGCACGGTCTTCCTTGGCGGTCTGCCGGCAGAGGACCGCGACACGGGGGCAGGCAGCCTTCGAGGTCCCGAGACCTCGGCGTCACTGGGTCACCACCAGATGCACGACCAGTTCACTGCCGTAGCAGCGCCGCCGCCGTCATATCTGTCCAAGCAGATGCGTTCTCGCGGGCTTGGCTTCCAGGGCTGTCTCGGTTCAGTCGACCTCAACGGTGACCGGTGGCGTCTGTCGGAGCGTCGAGATGGTGTGCCAGTTGAACATCGTGACGATGTCATTGAAGGATGCCACGGTACGTTTCACGCTTATATGTGTGGCCGCATTACACGTCTTGCTCGTCCCTCCGTCCGTTTGTCCATCTGTTTCTAACGCGTCTCTATAGCTAGGAAACAGAAACGCTCATAGAACAACCGGACTTGGTGCGAACTTTTTCTGGGCACGAGTAACTGAAGCGCCAAGGCAAAAGCCGCGTCAGGCAGCTCCAGTGCCGACTGCAAGCCAGGCCTAACTTGTGTTAGATCGATGTTCGTACTGTAGTCACCTATCAACACACCTTTGCCTGTTTAACCGCTGACTAATAACGAGATCTGCTAATGCAGTTTCATAGGCACCAAATTTTGATTTCGACCGGCACGTCAGTGGCATCACTGTAGGCTAAACGCCTAGCTGAGATAACAGCTCAATTTATGACCCGTTTGCATGAGCAGGAAAATATTCGATATGCTCCTCCTAAAATGTTCGACAGTGCTATAATTCCTCACAGTTATAGTGTATTCTTCGGCGATTTTCTTGGATTTTTGTAGCAGACAGGATAATGTTAAAATAAGCAGTTGGTAGAAGCTATGTGAAAGTTTAAATGCATAGACGATGGCACACTGCCAGTAAGTTCAATCGTAACCGTGGGAGTATAGTCACTGAGTTCGGTCACGTTCATGACATGACACATGACGGGCGATTTATACAGCGCACGATCACATCGATCTAATGCGGTGCAGATTGTTATATTACACGATGTCGACCGATCCGGACAGAAACTATTTCAATCGCTGTCAGAGCATCTTGTCATACAGAAGAGGAGCGTTGCGGCAGATTGTTCGTGCTTCCATCCAACTGAGTTCTGGGCGGACAGAGTTCGATTATGATTCAGTCGCTCTCCCTCTTTTTCTCTCTCGATCTGACAACCAGCGAGCAGCACGTTCTGTTGTTGGCACCGACACAGATGCATTGCAGCCGCCACCGTTGGGATTTCTTCTATATGCGAGTCCGTACCGTTGTCAACAACTCATAATAGCAACCAGTCTGGCCCTGTCATGTTATTGTAAATTGTAACGCAGAACTTCGCCAGTCGCTGCATTGTCCGCCATGTCCGTAGCCGCTGGCTGAATAACGAGATAATTGAGTAGCTTGATTTCGCGGAATTCTTAAGGTCAGCTTACTAAATACGAGTTGTCGTGCTTCTGTGCATTATATCCGAGCCAAACTGCTTGCTTTCAGAAGTGTTCTCGTGGGATGCACAAGCCTCGTTTGTCTTCAGGCCCTGTAATTGGCTACATATACTGATGATAAAGAAACGACTATACTTCTACATTATTCACGTCGTCGACGTTTCATTCTCAACACATTGCATGCCTATCACTTCCTTATTCGTTTCTCTTTTTTCAACTCTTGCATTTTATTAATTATAACACCTAACAAAAGTATATGCAACTAGAATCACTCGAGGAGAGCATAAACCTCTGCCGAGATGTCGGTTTTATTTCACAGGGTTTTTGATTGCGACACACTGTCTGCAAATTTACCACGAGAACCGTTGCCATCATCTAGCGAATAAGAGCGAAGTATTGCTATCCCGGTCAGACGTAGAGACAAAAACAGGTCATATCTCCTTCCTGGGGCGGAGATAACAGTGAAGTAAAATAGAACATGATAATAAATGGCAGATAGGCTTAAAGAGATATAAAAAAAAACTAGAACACACAAAAATTGAAATACATTCATACTAACAAAAACCAATAATTATTTCATTGGGCAATGTGGAACCTTTGTGTAACTCAACCGGATAATTCGGAATCTGATAGAAGCTCGAGTTTATGTCTTTGCTGGTGTACTGAACGAAAACGCAAACTCTGTTGTGACTTTAGGTTGCAGCAACTGCATGCCAGCAAATGACAAATGAGAAAAAGAGTCGATCCGTACCGCTGCTCAGCACATTGGTCTAACGATTTGTCCACCAAATCAAGTTATCTCGATTCTCGCAGACCTGTGTCACATTAATCTACGCAGACAAAAAACGCAGACAGTTTCATCGATTGTACATGATAAACCAGAGTTTACGTCACGCAGAACGTTGATGAAGCGTACTTAGCCTATAGATGACAGCATTAAAGTAGTTCATTTAACACTAGTCTTCAGTAGCATGGGCTTTGCATAAAATTTATTTCTGATAGACACAATATTCAAACGTTCGTATAAATTGAATCGAAATGATTCGGCACACAAATATCTTTCACCTGATGCCCCTATGACAGAAAGACTAGTAGGCTACTGAAGAAAGGAGGTAATGTTTTACCTGATTTGTTTTTTGGTCCACGAGATTATGCAACAAATTGTAAGTAGATGTTGATGAATTTTAACAGAAGCGGAGCGAACGGTGCAAACCCCATGTAAAAAGCGACTAAACTTTGGTGGCAATTTTGATCACAAACCGGATCTAGAAATTCCAGAGTTTTGAAAAAAAATTGTTGAAATGGTCGCGCATGGTCCAAAGAGCGATCGATTAGTTTTGGTGGCGACCAGGATTCGGGTTGCTCATGCCGTCAGTGTTGCGTTGTTAAGTGACTATAGCTCTACTCACGCACTTATCTTTTTCCCAAACAGGTTTGAAACAATGGTTTCGTAAAACTGGTGAAAGAAGTTATTAAATTAACCCCTGAGCTTCAAATTGGCTGTATCAGTTTTCAGACTGTAAACGACTTCACGCTGACACAATTGACTATCTGTTGATAGTTTTACTTTCTCGTATATAATCGGCCACGGTTTCGTCTCGAAAGCGAAACACTCGATCGAATTCAAATCAACGTCATGCGGTGATTAATCTTCGGCGATTCTCCGCAACTCATCGACCTGCAGCCGAACGCAGAACGACAGAACTCGCGGCATTGGACGGTTCACAGGGACCGCTATGTACGCACCTCTATGATATAGCATAAATATTGAGACCATAGATAACGGCATGATCAAAAAGGCCAATATAGCAAAGAGTGGTTAACGTAGATCGGCGACGATCAAAATAATAAGTTTAGTGTTAAGCAGAAAGGATGAATTAAATCAGTATTCGGCTTCCAAGTCGGTGCCGAGAGCAAGCAGTCGAAGATCATTGGCGTTTTTGGCATACGAGTACTATAACAGTTGTCTTACAGTGCTGCAGTCAAACAAAAGTGCATCGATCTTGACGAAGGTCAAACGATATCCCTTTGACCCCTGTTGTGAACCGTCGATGCTTACAACATTCTAACGCTTCCTGTATGATTGTTTTTTGATAGAATTAAACTATAGGCATATATATAAATATGTTTTTTTTACTTTTGTTAATTTGTCTGTTTGGCTGCTTAGATAATTCTTGTTCTTCCGAACGACTACTCACAGTGAGCCGATTCTGGCAACATTTCGGAGCGGTTTGGCATGCTCAGTTGATCGGATTTCGATGGCGATCCAGATCGTGAAGATCTGGCATTTCTGCTGTCCGGTTTACTGTTGTTTTCTTTCTTGTTTTTTTTTCTAAAGACGACGGTCGCCATCTGTAAGCATAAAGTCTGGTCCGGGTGTACATGTGGTTGGTTTAATAACCGAGTTGTAGCGGTGCTGAGATGGGACGGCGACGCCACGGTGTGCCTGCCGGCGGAGGACGACTGTCGAAGCAGATCGAACGCTGATAAATCACAGGCTGCTGTTGCTGCGACGACGCAGTGGACCGACCAGGTTAGGCTGTTCTGTGCTGTGATGGTGCTACACCACACACATACACCACAGACATCGACAGGCGACACACCAGACAATATACGACCGCAGGAGTTGAGCGCAGCAGCAGCAGCAGCAGCAGAGGGTGACGAGATAAACACCGGGTAGATGCGCGTCCGAGAGAGTTTCCGAACTCCGGACAGGTTTTATACATCGAGCGCACGAGACAAGCATCGCCAAACACACCTTTCTGGTGTGTCAAACACACACGCCACTGATCAGCAGTAATAGTCCAGTAAGAAAATTTATTTTAGGCAAACAGTTTGGTTTAAAATGTTTTGCGGCGACTGAGAGTTAGTTACCTAAAAAAAATCTAGTAGTAAAAGTCGCATTTTAGCGGGGTATACAGCGCAAGATGTCTTCAAAAGACTTTTTTGTACAAAATTTATGTCCACAGCAGTACGCCAGTGATGCGTGTGTTCATGATAACTTATGGCTTATTTAATGTATCACATTCTCGTATCGTTTAGATGGTGCTTGATCTGTATAAAATATGGCCATTTATTTGTGTGGAATAAAGAGAAAAAATACGAGTAAAAGCGTAGGACGGCCAGAAAATACGAATTTGTTTCAATAACTGCATTTAATGCAAAGTTCAGCTGCCCAAAATGCCTTTTTCAATTCATCCGATCACACGAATGACGATTAGACAAGAATATGCTTTTGTACGCGTGAAGCACTTAGCAGAAACTTATCCGGAAAAACCGTTCTTAAGAAATACTTTATCGACAGCCTCGACTACGCATTCGATAGTTTTCTCCGCGGTATTAATGGTCGCTTAATTAATTGCCTTGGGACTTTTTATGCAGTCTCGGTGGATAGATCAATTGGTGGCTTCTGATGGACTATTTTTGGTTCAGCGGTTGGACCAAATGATGGACTGGCCTAGCTAACCGTTCTTGTGTTCGATAATCTGCCATTACGCTACTGTACGTCGATCGCTTTTGCCGATGAAACAGTATGCTGCTGGACATCTTGAATCACACACAACAGACTGTATGATTGGCTAATGAATTAAATTTCTTCTTTTTTATAAGACTTCGCTGCCATGTTCTAGAAATAATTTTTGCACGTATATACTCACGTCATGTTAAATCGCTCTAGGTCTATGATGATGATGATGATGATGATGATGATGATGATGATGGTGGTGGTGGTGGTATTATTATTATTATTTTTAATCACCCTCTAAAAGCTTCGTTTACCTTGTACAATACTTGCGGTTCGGATTTGTAACGATTTAAACGTCTAAATATTAACTTCATAATAGTTAAAAATTAATTACAAGTCAATTTGGGTGAACAAAACACAATGGTAATCGTCCGAGAACATGTCTGTTTTTGATTAGCAACTTTTCAGTTATTCAGCTAACGGCTTTCACAAACGTTGTCAGTCTCCATTTCAAGTGTTGTACAAAACAAAACAAAACAGAAATCATTTGGTCAAGCAGCTTTAAGCCCCGCAGGAAGCAGCGTCATTTATTTAGGAGAATATTTGTGTTAGGAAGCTAGAAAACATTTAAACATTCAAAGCGTATAAACTTACGCCAAGATTGGAAGAGTTCAGTATGTGTGCGCACACACGTTGATCGCTTTCAGAATCTAATCAGTTGCATTTTGGTTTAAGGGTCACCCCCAAAATCTAGTGAAAATTTGTCAGCATTTTTTGAGTATTGGCGGCTAATGTCTTTGAGGGAGAGAGACAAGAGCAGAGATAAATCATCTTAATGGTGGCAAAATTTTTCAGTGTCCTCCAGTTGTCCAATCAGTGCGGTCTGTTGAGACGCCGGCTGGAGACGGCGATGCTTTTATCGCGGAAAGCAACAACGCGAGAAAACTGACTGGGGATGCGAGCTCTAACGACCTGACCGTCATTTGTCGGAAATGGAACGGATAGAACAAACGAATGGGACCATCATCATCGATTCGCGTAAACAATCAAGGCACGTCGTATGGACGATCCTATTCGGTGTCGGCGCGTCGGCGTTTTTAACGCGTCGTCGCCGAATATCGAGTATAGCCCAGCGCACATTACGCTGACGGACGGACGGCTGTATATGCTGGGCGAGATGGGCAGCGTCCTGGGTATTATGACGATTCGATTCTTACTGGCTGCTTTCATGTCTGCAGTATTGCGTTCTATGAACATGGGGAGTGGACGGGAGGCTATTTTAGTACAGTTTATACCAGTGCTGCATCAGCCCCAGTGTCCCACTTATATATGATATTTATTGGCTTTTTATTTACAGTTTTGTAAAAAGATTTCGTGATATATAACAACCAAAGTTAACAGCATTTTTGTCAGGGCTAAACCTGCCACGATACACATTGGTTACCGTACGTTCTGCCTTTTTAACCGCGGATAACCACTCCCCTTTCGTGTATATAAACAGCGGCATTAAAGACCGCGTGATGAGGAACAGAAACCGTCACACAATCGCGACGTGGGTGGTCGGCGTATATCGTCGTCGGTGGCCCGTACGACCTCATCGAACTGATCGCGCCCGCCGTGACCAACCGACCGATCAGAGCGACTTGGCCATCCACCGCGAAAACGCCTCGTGCATGCAGATCATTGCGCAATCGGATAATTGGATGGCTGCGCCGGTCAGACGGGCGTGCATGCGAGCTCTGCATGGAGGAGAGGTTGGTGGCGTCTTCTTCTATTGATGGCTGCACGCTCACCCGCGGTCCCGCGCCGTTCTTTGATGATGAGCGTAGTCATTGTCACCGTCCCAGCCGCCGCAGTCTTGATCACATAGCCACATCTCTCATTCTAAGCCTTCTCCTCCCCGCACTTTACAGTAGCAGCTAGGTACACATAACTAACAGCTATAGCAGCTATAGATAGACTGAGGGATGAATAGATAAACCCCCTCTCTGACTTATTTTTACTGCCTGTCTCTAGCACTGCGTCTGCAGTGGTAAAACGAGTCCACTGAAACGTGACCAAACGAACGACTGCGTATAGCTTACGCTATCGACCGTCGAGCGATTATAGAATAATGTCGGTTGAACTACATCCTGGACTCCTGGAGTTCGTAGGGTTCGTTCAGTATTCAGTTACCCTACTCCAGACAGTGGTTTGAGTGCCTAATATGCACGTTATCCCCTATACGTCACATTTCGACGCTTTTATGTATTCCTCGGTATTACGAGGGATTTCATCCGGGCGATTTTGTCATACTGCAAGTCGACATATTTTCAAGGTGAGATTCTGACCGGGAAAATTGGTCCGGGGGAATTGTGCCCGAGTGGGGCTAGGTCCTGGATTCAATGAGCTGTATTCATTATCACGCAGACGCTCTGAAAGCGCTTGTTGTAAAAACTGAACTTGTTTTAATGGCGTCTTTTAGTGATGGCGTTTCTATTAGTTCTAGAGCGTATTATCTTCATTGATCGCTGTTTATGTAATCCTATTTCGCAGTAGATACTTTCACTGGATTAACGTTAGACCCGTGGCCAATCCTGTTTATTCGTTGCAGCGATACAAAGATTGGAGTATTTTTCAGTTTTATTTGACTGCCTCTGTATTTTTTAATGCAATCTATGTTTTGTCTGGTATTTCACAATTTTACATTATTTTTTCACATTGACAATATTGTTGGCATTTGCTGTTGCTCCCGCTGCTGTTGGTGCATTGTGCGGTCTTTACAATGTAAAGAAAGCCGCATTAACCACCGTGTTCTGTCTGTCTGTTCGTCCGTTCGTCCGCCTTGTCCGTACGCGCTTGTATAAAGTCATATTGAAGAGACTATAATAATGTGAAATGAAATAGCCAATGAAATGTCCGTTTAAAAATATTAAAACGAACTTCAACTACTTTACTTTTGCTTCTTTCGTATGAGACAAGCGTTCGCTGCTCGTTCTTTTTCTAAGCTACTGAAGAAAACTACGCGTATTAATCTCGCGGTGCGTGTTTTCCTGTTCGGGTGATTGCGTTCGGCACAGCTCGGCTGTTCTCGGCTTTGATCGGCTGCAGCGTGCGGACTAGGCACAATAAATAAGTAAATACTACCGGAGAGAGTTACGAAAGCGGTCATCAGCAATGCGTCGGTCGGTGGTTTATTCGCTCTCTGCGTTGCGACGTTTATGTAGAGATAATCGAGTGAAAGATGATGAAAAATAAGTCTGTCCGTTCTGTCGTTCGGCAGACGAATCGGTCACGCTGGATAGGCCTAATCTGATTATCCGCTTGCCATGCATGACGTCTGTAGGCCTAGGCCTACACGATGCGTCAGAAATCGTCCGCGTTGTTTATGAACGCCGTGTAACCCGGGTTTTACGGCTATAATCTGCTCGGGGCCGGCAGCTGCGTTGATGGTGTGAGAGGAGTTCTTTACACCCAGAGTCATCCGACTCCGTCTGTAGTCTTTTCAGCGCTTAATATTAATATGCGTACGGCCATTCCTAAAGCGACGAATGGGAAAAATCGTCCGAGTTTGGGTGCAATTTTCTCGGCCGCCCGGGCAGCTAGCGCCGCCAGATTTGGCAGGCGGGTAGTCCTAGAAGGGCCCTACAGCATATCTTTTGCTATGTAGTATTTCCACTTCCGGTTTGGGAATTATGGTGGTTTAAAAGAATCGATTTCCCGATTTTTCTCCAAAACGGTGCGTTTGTTGCAGGATATCTTTATACCGCGTCCTAGTACTGTTCAAGTCCAACATCGCTATACCCCACGATGTAGGAATTCTACTTCCGGTTTCGGAGCTACGCCCCCTCGAAGAGAGGTACCCTAATCGCAAAAAATCGACCAAGTTCGACGCTGAATTACAAAAAAACGGGCGAGTTGATCCCCTATTTTTATTTTACTCTTCCATAGAGGGGTCAAACCCCTTTTGTCCTGCAAAGTTTGGGAAACATCTATCGGCCAGTTTTTTTCGCTAGGTGGCGCCAAAGTTGCCGGGGGTGCCAATTTTGGCGCATTTGTGGCGCACTTCGTCATCTATTGCGAGGAAGTGGTTTACTTGATTCTATCGTGCTTCGGAGTAAAAATGTACACCGGGGGTCTCTACCAAAGTGCCAAATTTGGTTGGGGTCGGTTGACCCTCGCCCGAGATATGGGGGTTCAAACTTGCGAAAATCGCCATTTTACGCCGTTCGGACATATATTCGTCGTCTACTGCGCCAAAATGGTTTGCTCGATCCAGTCGTGCTTTAAGGTGAAAATGTAGCCCGGGGGCCTCTACCATCGTGCCAAATTTGGTTGGAGGCCGTTGACCCACGCCCAAGATATGGGACTTCAAACTCGCAAAAATGGCCATTTCACGCCGTTCGGACATAAATTCGCCGTCTATTGCGCCAAACTGGCTCAACCTATGTAGCTGATATTGTGCATGCTGTGTTTTGTATTGACCGTGCACGTTGTCCTTCACGAACGTTTTCCTGTCGTAGAAACAAATACTACTTCACTCTTGAACGGGCTTTTGGACTTGGTCGTTTTTGCAACTGGGCGTTGTCCTGGTGGTGCGATAACTGTCATAGACATCCTAACGTTATCGATGTAGGTAGTTACGTATCAGTGAACAGTGTTTCGTCGGTATTGTACGGTTGACCTTGTGTGTTGCATTCAAGG
>Ga0209367_1002077_pt1 | contig 25940 bp, 16 predicted proteins | sample WorMetLIZISLAND2_FD_187412 | JGI IMG/M metagenome (GOLD analysis project Ga0209367, IMG submission 187412) | Marine gutless worms symbiont microbial communities from Max Planck institute for Marine Microbiology, Germany - Olavius geniculatus... ... | reverse complement strand
GGAAGGAGAGGGACAAATTGGGGAAGGTAGGGGAGGGGAAGGAAAACGAGCTCCCCCCAATTAAAATTTCTGGCTACACCACTGCACTTTCCTATAATCTTAATCATCGTGACATATCCAGTTCACAAAGCGCTGAATCTGTAACCGTTGTTTCTGTCCATACGCTTGCAAATCGAAACGAATCAACTTAATGCAGACGCTAGCTTATCAGATTGCAAAAGACGTGACTCAACGTCACAAAAAGAAATTTGCCGTCCGTGCATGAACGCGAATATTGACGCTCAGGCTTACTTATTTAATTAAATGGACCTCGTGGTCGTGTTCGCGGATTCGCGGGTATTTGAATTTTTTAATGTATATATCTATGGTTATAGCGAATGTGATTGTTTGTTTTATATTTTATTATTTGTTAATATTTTTAAAGCACATAGTATAGACGCCGTTATGCCGGCCGTAGCAGGAAGCAAAAAGGGAAAAAAGAACGTCGACGCCAAAGCAGCCGTTGTTGACGAGAAAGAAGGTACACAGGTTGGTTTCAAAACATTACACTGGACTGTCATGGCAGTCGACGTCGTAAACACCCGCTAATATAACGTAACGTAACATCAAACATTATGTACATCAGACGAGCAGGCATCTAAAAACCGAGAACGACCATGTTTAGATCTTCAAACTTAGGTGTAGAATTAGGATTAGTTTTAAGGTTAGGGTTAGGGTTAGGTTTAGGGTTTGTAGTCACATTCAGTTGCAGTGAAAATAACTAAAATGCAGTACGATCGGTGTCATAATCGTTTTAAGAGAATTAGGACTAGTTTTAGGGTTATGGTTAGGAATAGTGTTAGGGTTAGGGTTATTGTTATGTTTAGGGTTTAGGGTTAGATTTAGTGTTTGTAGTCGCATTTAATTGCAATTAAAGTAACTAAAATCCAGTACAGTTGGTGTCATAATTGTTTTCGGTCGATAGATGCTTGAAGTAAACAGCACGCTGTGACGGGTGTTGGTAATTTGCGGAAATGCGGAATGCGGAAAGTACTTTGCGGAATGATATCTGCGGAAATAGGCTGCGGAATGGTGGGTAATATGCGGAATGACCGACCGACCGATCGATAACGACCCCAGCTGTACTTGGCATTTATTGCTACTAAATACTGAGCAATGTAGGCTAATGTACGTGATATCTCATGCTTAGATTAAAATATGCTGCCGTCATATCTCATCTTTGTCATTTTAAACTATTTTAAAATAATTTATTGATTGCTTGCTAATTGTTTAAATTATAGGTATATGTTTCTAAACTGTTATGTTATTTTACTTTATTTCATTTTGATATTTATTTTTTATATTTTACTTCTAAATATTAAATTTCATATTTATTTTTATTATTTATTTATTTCATGTCTGTAATTTTTTGTTGTTAATTTAATCAAATAATCGATTACAATCGCTAATTATTGTGTAATTTATGCTTTAATGTATGTACATCGGATTAATAATAGCCTAACAGAGGACGCCAAGTGAAACAGCAGTGTTACATTACTATAAGTCCAAATAAAAATACATTGACCATCATCATTGCAACTCTAGACATACTAATTATATAAAAATGTATATACATATTAACCCTACTTAAAATACTTAAAATAATGCCTAGTTTAATGAAAATTTAAAAACACAACAATACAAAAAACTTCTACGAAAGTCACATCGCCTAAAAAAGAAAAAAATATTAAAAATGTACATATAACTGCACAAATACAAAAAAAGCGCCTAAGTAAAAATTCGCAATTGTAATATCCTAAAACTTGAACCGTTTTCGTCGTTTTCCATTGTTAGCTACAGCAATTCCGCACCATACATTCCGCAAATTACCACCACGTCAAGCTCGGACGGTTGGCAGTAAATTGCGGAATCGGGCTGATCATGTGATCATGCCCGTCAACCAATCATCTTTATTTCGCAGATTTCGTTTCGCAAATTACTTTCCGCATTCCGCATTTCCGCAAATTACCCATACCCCACTGTGACGTAGAGATCGCATTGCGTGCACATGTGTGATTTGTTGTGAAATAGCAAATAGTTAGTAGCAATAAATAGCTGCCGAAAAGCGTGAAACGATCGTAAATATTTCTTTATTTTCGGACTTTAGACATTTTTGGCTGTTGATTAATGTAAGTGAAGTCGGAAATATTTGCGAGTAAGTGATCATGTGATTTCGCCGGCAGGTGTAGTATATTGGGTCGTGTTTGTGAGTCGGTATTCGTAATTTTGTATATTTGTGTCAATCAGTTCATACAAAGTAAATGCATGACATCATAGTCTAGTTGTAGCATATGATTGCATTTATAATTGTGAGCAGACTGGTGCCACTGAAGTCGAGACGACAAAAGCTACCAAACAAGCCAAAACATCAAAGACGAAAGCTGCCGAAGATTCACAGGTATTATTTGCCTAAATATTTCTTTCTAATTTAATGTTTTGGTGCATCTGTACAGCAGTGTAGCATTCAGGGCTATTGCAACTTCTTGAAAGTTCTTGAATTTGATTGTCTGGCCTGCTTTTAATCACTGTCAAGCAACGACCGTAGCATTAAACAGTATATTGATGAATCTTTGCCTGTCCTTCTGGAAGTCATGTGGTCCGGAAAGTGGTCAACCTGAAAGGCAGATTGTAGTCAGAGGTCTGGTAAATATTTGCTGTTATGCTTGTAGCACACAAGTAAAGGGCAGTTTGGCTTAGTTGATAACATCGTTGGTCACATCTGCAAAGTTAATCAACTCCGAGTCTGGTTAGTACTTGGATGGGTGATTGTCAGCAGGTGGGTAAGCCATCTACATATGTAACCACTAACTAGCCACCCAGGTCCCCTGTGTGGGTAGGTGCAATGAGTACCAGCGAAAGCTGGGACGTAAGTGGGAAAACACTACGTGATGCACTGGCCCTATGTTTGTGGTCTGGCAGTGTAAACTGGTGTCTGGCTGAGGGTTAAGGAAATGGGAAATCTGCGTCGCCATATGCTTTATGGCTCGTTACGTACATTTTGCATTTACGTTACGTTGTGCTTGCAGGCTGCGTTGACTGCAGATGAAGATGAAAAACCTGCGCCCGAGACCAAGAAAGCGAAGAGCGGCAAGACTGTGCAGGATGACTCGGCTCAGGTGACGAAGATATATTTTATCATGGTTTTTGCCTCTGATGAGAATCGGTGTTGCAAAAAAAATGTTTTTTAAAAAGCCTGATCTGGTGGGGTCTTTTGGTTCCAATTTTTTATAGTTTAAACCATTGTTTGCGTTGGATTCATTGGATTCACGGATTTTAATACGTTTTCTGTTGGTTGATGCATTTGCATTCCATTTGCTCAAGTTAAGGGTGGGTTTTGGTCTTTTGGATGGGGTTACTAAATAAAAACTGGTGTTTTTTGGGGTATCTGCCTGGGTGTCTCCACTCTGATGAGGATCATTGTTTTCACGGACATAGCATTAGCTGTGTCTAGACAGGCTTAAACCCTTTTTAGTGGCATTCATGGTCTTAGGAGGTCATGGAATTTAGAATTTAATTTTTTTAGGCCTGGAAAAACTGATAGAAATCCAAGTGGTTGCCATATTTTATGTCTTTGCACATGTTATTGGCCTTTATGTACATTATCAAATGTCTGCTGCCTGACTCAGTTTAGTTCGTTATATGGAATAATTATAACACTTCAAGTCAGACTTGTCAGTTGAAATGTTTGCAGTAGGTTAGCTAGGTTTACATAGACACCAAAATTGATTTGGTAAATGTATTCCATACATATGAGCATTTGACTTGTTCGATAAAACTAAAGCAACTGGTACTGAAAAGACGTGCAAAATGGACACATATCATGACCAAGTTGCTGACTGAAGAAGATGCTAGGAAGTTTTTTTTTCAATTTATGCCACTGGAAGGGGTTTTGTCCGCTCACTCAAAGTGTACTCTCTCTCTCTCATTGCTAGTCGAGGGGGTGGGTCACTGCCCCCAATTCGTTCCAGGTAGTCCCAGAGGCATCGTAGGTCAGTTACGAACAGGTAAGATAAGATAAGATACAGATATGCCACTAGGTTTTGTCCACTCACTCAAAGTGTACTTGATGTGACGATTGTTTCAACTTGGTGCTTGTGCTGATACGTTCTCAGGAGACGGAGAAGAAGCCTAGAGGAAGACCAAAGAAGACTGTGACTGCTACAGTGGCAGCGGCGTCTTCTGGGGTGACTGCTTGTACACTTTACAACACTAACAACCCTTAAATTTGCCTTGTAGTAGGTTTTGTGTACATTGGAGTTTACACTCTGCACTCAATTGACAACTGTGAGAAAAGTAAATTTGGGTGTTATGGAAACAGTATTTAAAAGACTTTGACACCACTCTCCTGAATTTTTGTTTGATAAGCAAGGTTTCCTTTGGTGCTTTGTTCTGCCACTGTTTATTTGTAACACATTGTTTTGGAGTTATATGTCTTCTTCAACAATTTCTTATTTCAGCAAAAGGGCAATGCAGCCAAGTTTCAACTGATGGTACAACAGGTTGAGCTTACTCGTCAGTGTGGAAACATTTCAAGTTGTGTCAGTTATCGAAAGCATTTTAGCTGTCATTTTTCCGAGTCGATCTGCTTAGCTTTGTGATGTTTACATGCGCATGCAGTTTGCCTTGCATCCGTAACAGTGAAAGATGTGTAACTGTAAATTTTAGCACAATACTTGCTATATCTACACTTGATAAGTGCCTATTATTACAGGTTGTAGATTGTGGCGATTAAGCTATGCTGTGCAAATATCATGGAGGGTTGCATTTTCTGGCTGTTGAAATACAATGACAATGACAATATAAATGACGATATTAATCTAATCTGCTCTATGTGATTATCCTAAACTTTATATTGAACTCATGAAGAAATTAGGATAATCCTACTTATGAAGATTGTCAGAGAGTGATTTGCAAAGAAAAATCTTAAGGAATGATTAGAAAAACTTGTACTTCATATAACTGAGTTTGCTGATATAGGAAAATGCTAGGAAAGTTTTTAGAGGTTTGTTTAATCAGGCCTCTGTCTGATTACTGAGATTTTTTGATTGAAAGAATGAATTTTGCTGCATCTTATTTGAAGTTTTAGCGCAAACTACGTAAAATTAGGCTAGCTGCTGCACACCGTTTCTCCAGCTTACAGCCAGTTTTTTTAAATATGACCCCAAATTCCATTACGCCGACTTTGTGACAAAGTTTGTGGAAGTCGTGGACAAAGTCTGACATCTTTTGTCATTCTCATCTGCAACTTTCATCGAAACTTTCCGACTGACTTTCTTCGTGTCATTTTATGAACTAGATTTTCGACATATCATGATGGTTCGAAAGATCATAACATCACAGTTGTGTTGTTTGCATCTTTCATGGTGCGTGTCCGCAAAACTGAGGTAAATGTCAGCATAGTGGAATTTGTGCTTCATAAAATGTAGAAAATGTGTTGGTCATTTTAACACATTGGCTGTTCAGGAGAAAAAGCCTCGAGGCAGACCGAAGAAGGCCACAACTGAAGAAGGTGCCAAAGCAGCATCTGCCAAGGTAGCTGCTTAAATACTTCTGTACACTTTGCTTTATTAACACAGTTCTCAGATTTTGCTTGTAATTCGTTTTATATACGTTGGATTTTATGCACTTTGCTAAATTAACAAGTAGTTGACATTGACTGTCTCGAGTCTTGACTTAGTGTAGTAAATATTCGTTGTTCTGAAATTTCTTCGTTTGCAATAACGCAGCACCTCGAAATAACGTCTGTGGGGCCCGTGAATTTTCCGTGAAATTTGACACATTTTAAAAATTCTGTCGTGAAATCATGCATTTTTTCCCGTGAATTTGGTTGGTCCCTAGTTATTTGGGTAAACCCACCTAAAACCATTAAAAAGCCCACCCATACTTAATGCAGTGTGTATTTTTAGTGACAAAATGCCAGCTTAATCCTGTTGCTTTTTTGATAAACATCCAACCCACATAGACCTCTTGAAACAGGTATATTCCCACTACAAACTCAATGCAATTTTACAGGGTGACCACCATCAGGGAAATGACGGAATTTTTCAGCTGTCACGGAAATGTCGGGGATTTCAGTCAAAATCAGGGAAATGCCGAGGAAAAATCTGGTCAGGGAAAATTTGCTGAAAATCTTTCCTAAAAATTGCATCGACAGGCTTATTTGTGTCACTTACTTTTACTCTCTGTCAATTATTTTATACTGTTTATAATATTTCTAATATTAATAAATGTACAAAACATTAGCTTATGCACTTGTTAACTGCAACATTTAAGGACTTGCACATCGAAAACAGCAAAAATTGCAAAAGGTGATATTATTCAGCAGCACATTGACACACAGTCAGTGTGATGCGGGCAATATCACCTCCATTCACTGCAGTCAGAGATAGGAGGACTAACTAGTGGTTTTAAATACGAACAAATGTGTTGCTTTTATTACGATCAGCTGATGCCAAGGACGATGCTGCTGCTGCTGATGAGGATGAAGGCGAGGACGATGGATTCTGTGTAATTCCGATCCCCGACTGCTTCAACCTGGATCTGCCTGCGACTAAGAACGCCATAACGTCACTCGTTGTGAAGAAGACTGCAGCGTCGTCAGCTGCCTCAGGTGTGTTACAACTCATCGGTAGTTCACTCACCTGTTGTTTATGAACTTGACAGTATGACTTACAGATTTACGCTATTTCAAACAAAAGTAGTATACCAACTTTATATCATAACTATGTTAGACTAGTTCTTAATGGATATTCTAAATTCTTGGATTGGCACAGTCTGTAGAATTTTCGTGATAAAACTACCATAGATCCCATCGCTACCAAAATGTGTCACTACGCTAACTTGTAAAATATGCATTTTCATAAAATGCACCAACCGAAGCAAAGCAACGGCAAACTAAGCGTGCATGAACTAAGGTGAATGTGATCACTGATCATTGTAGACAATCTGGTAGTAAGGCAGTAAGACCAGCTAAAAACTTATCATTTAACATGAAGGAAAACTGGCTGATGTCATACAGGTCATTTTTTCATGGTGAACTTTGTTTGAAGTGTCTAACTATTTTGATTTGAACTTTTTCTTGCTGTTAAATTTTTTGCCAAGAAACTTGGACTGTTATGCCGATGTGACTGTTGCAGCCGTTGACATGGAGGTAGTGCCGAGCGCACCGGAGGCCGTGCATTTCAATGCAGAAACAGGTGGGACTGCACCATCGTTTGTGCAGCAGCCGGCGGCATCACAGAGCACTTCAGAATTGGTGGTTGACAGTGACTGCGGCTCAGTGTACTCCGTCTGTTGCAGCGATGTGACTTCGACGGTTGATTCAACGCCGACTGACATTGTACATGGGGAACAGCAGGCTACAGCTGAGCCTCGGCATGGTAGGACTTAACATTAATACTTTCTTTTTACTCCTCGCATGCTACGTTCCTATCGTAGCGAAGAGGAGTATATGAGATCAGTGTAATATTAAGGACCGACCGACCGACCAACGATCGGCGAGTTATAGCCAATTTTGTCCCAAATTTCGTTGCCATGGCAATGGGGGTCGATCAGGGGAAAATGCGATTGGCAGCATTCAATGGCCCATCCCCGAAAACCCCCCTATAGACGTAAAAATCTCACAGTTATTTCTTACACAGACTGAGTTATAGCCAATTTTGTCCCAAATTTCGTTGCCATGGCAACGGCGGTCGGTCGGGGAAAAATGCGATTGGCAGCATTCAATGGCGCATCCCCGACCGATGACGTCACATGACCCCAAAAGGTCAAACTCGTGACCCCATTATCTTTGAGGCGCCATATCACAGGCTGAACTGTAGTTCAAGCCATGTGTTAATGGCGACTTCTCTTTCTTATGGGAAAGCCAAAAATTCGACCCTCCACAGAATCAAATTCCCTGACCCGATTGAGATAAAATTTGGCACGGTTGATTACGTCGGCGAGGGGACCTGTCATGAGAAATTTTATGCAAATCCCTTTAAGGGGGCTTCTCGGCAAATGGGTGAAATATACGCAAAAATTTTTATAGCCATCCAATTATTATAATCTGCTAGTCGTTCTTCAAGTTATGATCGATAATGGCGGGAATGTTTTTTTCAGGTTTTCTGTTTATTTCAACACATATTTCGCTTGATCTGCTTTCCCTATGTAGTGCAGAAGCATACACTGGCTGAGGTGGGAAACTGAACAGTCGTTTGATGTCAAGCTGTGTCAGAAACATACGTAACAAAAATTATCAAAATCTGATAATTTTTTTTCAAGTTACAGTCAAAAATGTCGGGGATGGTTTTTTGGGACACAGTGTAGTTGGCACGTAGTGTTATGGAAATGTGTAAACTAATGCTAAGAACTTATGAAAAATGACGTGAGATTTTTGATGGGCGAATTTTGAGATATTTTTTCAGAAGTATGTGATAATGCATCACACCCAAAATAAGACTGCAAAATTTGTTATGTCTGACAAACGACAGTAGGCCTACAAGCTGAAGTTCAATTGGCCAAAAGCCAGTGGGAATGCCATGCCATTGCACATTGGTGGGGTTGACCCTGCGGTTCTTACAATTGTAGGTTTAGCTTTCTTTTTCTGCATTTTGTGTTTTGTGTTTCTGTAAAGGTTAAACTTACCTGAAAAGGTCGTTCCCGAAATGACATATACTGTGTCGAGTGGGATGTTAAACCCTACTCACTCACTCACTCACCCCCCCCCTTGCAGTTGCATCACTTTATGGTAATACGCCATTGGCATACTAGCCCTGTGATAAATGTCACTAAACCAGCTATACCAGCTTTGTGTATAGCCTCATTCTTTATTTTTATTGGTCGGCTGTATTAATGGTCGTGTCTTTGGTACAAGATTGTGACTGATGTCTGTTTTTTGTTTGTTTTAGTTCTGACAAATAATTATTGTGACAGATTGTGCTGAATTTGTGTGCAGAATTTATGGATAATGTCACTGATCGCAGCAATTTTAACATCAATGACCTTCCAGCTGAAATTCTGTTGCATTTGTTTTCATTCTTCAGCCAGAAGGAACTGTTGCTGACCGTGGCACCAGTTTGCCAGTTGTGGCGTGCACTGTCTTACGACCCTCTCTTTTGGCGAACACTATCGTTTGATCTGGACAATTCGAATATAACTTCAAAAACACTGCAGAATTGTTTTGCTAGATCACATTTGCTTCATTCTCTGGAGATCTCTGGAAGACGATATTTACATCATTCCCTGCCGGTTGCTGATATTTTATGTTGTGCTTCATACTGTAAGAATGTTGTCAATCTCCAGCTGCGCTTTGTTTCCAATCTTGACTTGCAGATGACTGCCGAACTAGTTCATAACTTTCCACTGCTGGAAAACTTGAATGTTTAAGGCTGTCCACATTTAGATCACCAGTGTATTCTTCTTATCTGTGAGCTTTCACATCTACGTACACTGAACATTGCCAATTGTACTCGTCTAGATGACAAGACACTGGACATTCTTTCATGCCATCTGCCGCAACTCCAAAATTTGAACATTGATGGCTTAAGATACATCAGTGATAGGTACATGTGTTTATATTTTCCTTTGTAGTGGCGTTTATGGCTTAATGTTTATGAATAAGTGCATTACCTAGTGTCTTCTAATTTTACGGCTGGTAAAGATTGACACAATTGATTTTTAATCATTAGTTTTTGAAACTTGAATTTAACTAAGTGATAACTTAATTTAAAACAATTTTGTAGTCACTAGTCAATCAAAAAGGCCAAAAAAACTGCAGAATTTGACTACCGGTAGTTGTTATCTTGCGCACATTAAAGCAGAATCCGAATCAGTGACAATGATGCAGTCCATATTAGTGTAGTCAAATTAGTAGTCTCATCACAAGGGCTTTCAAAGTGCATAATACAAAACTTAACACTATGCAAGCATGACAAAATTTTAATTGAATTTTTATCCATCAAACAATTGATCAAACAAGTTTTTAGTCATCAGTTGATTAATTAGTCATTAATTTATGCAGCCTTACCTACATGTTTTGCTAGTATTTGCAGAGTAGGCCAACAGTTTGCATGATTAAAGTTTAACTTACAGTTAGTTGTCAAACAGAATATTTATCTGTACATGCTGCAAATTTTATATTGTCAGCAGCAGTTCGTGATAATTTTCATTGTAGAGCTGTAGTGAATTTTCTTCGTCATCGTGGTCATCGGCTCCAAGAGCTTTGTCTCAATGGCAATGGTCTGACTGATGCTAGTATTGCTGCTGTTGCTGCTTGCCCAATTCTCAGATGTCTCAAAGTGTTCTATTCCGACCAGCTGACAGATGTCTGTTTACCATGGCTTAAGGTTTCTGAACTTGGTTTTATATTTTTACCTGAATCGTTTTAATGCAACTCTGCACACAGGGCCCATTAAAGGAGGAATAGTGGCAAAAACAATATTCAGATATATGATGCCGCAGTGCTAGTTGAATACGTTGGTACGGCTGGTTGTATGCTAAAGTGCTTTATTTGTTAGAAAAAGTTAATTTAATTAGTCAAATTTTTGAGCCATGATCGCCGCCATTTTTGACGCCAGCGCTTTTGGCGGCCAAATGTCGCAACTACCAGGTATTTGCAGTGTGACGTCATCTCAGGACAATGAGTTTTATTACTGTACAATTAACTCCGGTTGATATTTCGCAGTCCACCCGGAACTTAGGCCTTAGGATTGAAATCCTGTGTTGAAGCAGTCGTCCGCGAAATGCTCAGAGCACAGTATGTGGTGTTCCGTTGGCATAAAATCTTTTCTTCTCGCGTTAATTAACCACTGCTTTAGCAGCGCTGGATTCTTCAACGGGAACCTGTGGAAACTCAGCTTATGCTCCGACTCTGATTGGCCAACTGACCGATTATTACAACCGACAGCTGCACAAAGACTCGGCGTTGTGATTCTTAATACTTATTACTCTATAAATAACTTTGAAAAAATAACAACCATGCTAATGAATTCGCACCACTATACAAAAACAAATATACACAACACACTATATAGTAAGCAGCCATGTCCTGAGATGACGTCATCAGGCCACGCGTCACGCTTCGTGCAGACCGGCCGCAAGATGGCACAAACATCGTTTTTTGCGAATATGGCGGCGACCATGGCTCAAAAATTTGACTAATTAAATTACTTTTTCTAGCACATGAAGCACTTTAGCATTCAGCTGGCCATACCGACGTATTCAACTAGCACTGCGGCATTATATATCCAAATATTGTTTTGGCGCTATTCCTCCTTTAAAAGAAAATGATCACTGTTGTATTAGTGGTAAAATTTGATAATTGTATTTCACGTTGCATGTTTAAATATTGTGAGTGAATTTTAGAACCATATTTGGTTTAGTAAAGTAGATGCTCTGTCCACTAGTAGATGAGGACTCTTGATAATATTTGTAACCATTTAGACTTGATGCGTCAATGTTTTATGGATAAAATATATTGACAGAATTTTTACAATATAAAACCTACACTCAGAAGCATAAAAACCACACCAAAATTCATCAATCGTAAAATGAAGATGGATTATTAAATTAAAATAAATTTTGGTTCAAGTATTTCTAATAAAATTGGCCATCAAATGACTATTCAAAGAAGTCCCCATCTCACTTAACGTGTGCTTCTGCACTACCTGGGGAAATCAGAACACAAAATAGGCATCAAAATGAACAAAAATGCTAAAAATATCCCTGACATTATTGATTGGAGAAGAATAATGAAATTTTAATAGTTTTTGGTGCAAGTAATTTTGACACAACTGGGCATCAAATAACTGTTCAAGTACTCACTTCACTAAACGTCTGTTTTTGCACTACCTGGGGAAAGCAGAACAAGTGAAATATGCATTAAAATGAACAAAAGTATAAATAAATTTTATCTTTTGAGATATGTGGCCCCCAACAGCCTTGACCTTAGTTTATTGGACAATATTTGGAGTGAGTGAGTCTATCCAATGCTGTTTAGTACTTAATGTTGATGAACTCAAGAAGTGAAGGGTTACAGTCTGGAGCAGAGCACTGTCGACACTGCTGTCAGCGAATGGAGAATGCATGTGCATGCTTGTGTTCACACAAACGGCTGATCTTTTCAAATATTTACTGTCAGCAGTTGCACAGCTCGGCAATTGGATAAACTGTCAGCCAAAGTACTAGAAGTTTGGACAAGAAGGTGCTAAGAGTGCATTATTTTAAACAAAAAATCATACTGCATTGCACAAAAATGTAATACTTCGTTTGATAGGTTTTTTCAGGTAGTGCAGAAACAGAGGTTTCGTGAGGTAAGAACATAAATGTTTATTTGATGGTCAGTTGTATCTGGTATATAGTACCAAAAATTATTAAAATGTGATAATCGATCTTCAAGTTATGATTGGTGTGTTTTTTATGCCTCACACTTACAGTGTATAGTGACAGTACAGTTGAAGTAAAATTGATATTGAGACTCAATGTACACTTTTTCTGCTTGAAAACTTTTACATTACTGTACAATGCGTACGTGATTTAGAAAGTGTACCAGTAACTGCTGTTACAGACACTGGTTTGTAATACGTATTTTATGTATTAATAGTCACTGCGTCTTGATAATGTGTGTTGCATAATGATTTGTTCAGAAAATGTCATCTCTGAGAGAACTTGGAATAAGCAACGGGAGGCAGTTGACCACTGATAGTTTAAAGACTTTGTTTGAGTGTTTTTCGCTGAGAGAGTTGACATATCTTGACCTGTCTGCATGTTTAAATTTGACAGATGATGTTGTACAATCACTATGCTACTGGTAAGCTATATGACAGTGTATACATTTTACTAGGGGTTGCATCAGTAAGATGTTGGTTGATTGTTGTTTGCCTGATTATTAGCACTGAACAAGATTGCTGCTTTTTGTTGCAAATTGTATCTACTGTTAAATTCAGTAATACTGAAACTCTGAACTTGAAAGATGAAAGTATTTGAAAGTTGAAAGCATCAGTCTCTGTTTGTTGTAATGTGCATCAGCTGTGGTGCCAATCTTCGTCACTTGTCGTTGAGCTTTTGTCAGGATGTTACTGAAGCAGGCCTGTGCACGATTGTAGACACTTGCAGGTAGATGTTTATTTTTGTTGCATGACTGATTTTTTATATGTTTTGCTGTTAATGTATATTTTGGCGTAACAGTTTGTTTGCGTTGTACTGTGTAATACAGTTTTAATGCCTCTGCCACTGATAGGTAGTGGTCACATTTGACTGTGCAGTAGAATATGCATGTGACATATTCCTGCCCCGTGTCGTTGCTTTTCATACAGTCTCAATATATGGTCGGACAAAAGCCACATTTCTCACGTGTAAAAAAAACTTGGCTGTAATAATTCAGGCATAGCTGTGGTGATGAGCAATTAACAGTTGACAAATTTTGTCAAAATAACTGTTGTATATTCACTACTAAGGCTGGAGAAAACGGATAGGTTTTCATGGTTGTGGGGTCAAAGGCAAATTCACACCACTGTAAAAAATTTAGTGAATTATTGAGGCATCCACACCATGCGCTTGAGTGACAACTTTCTTATAGTACCATACCTCTCTCTATCTGTCTTTGTTTTACACTGCATATGCTGTCAGATTATGCCTGTGCATTGTGTCTCAATGACAACATAATATATAGTTGTTTAAGATCTTTGTTACAGTTATTGAAACAGTTATATGTCAGTGTTCCACGGGCCTAATTGTGACTAACAGTTCGCAACAAGTGAAGCATTTTTGGCTTTTTTTACGTTGCAGAAAGTTGAAGTACCTTGATGTGAGCGGGCTTCACAGGTTGACTGGAAATTGCCTGCAACGAGTGCCGGAATCGGTTCCTCAGTTGACATTCTTGGATCTGAGATTCTGCTGCTATGTAGGCGGCTTTTACTGTATTATATTCTTGTCATATCTTTGGTGCACAGTTTTATTACACTTTGACTAATCATTGTAATTGCTTAGTATTGATTTTTTTTATGCACGACAGCAGAATGGCGCAAAAATCTTGCAAAAATCTTTTACGCAAGTCGAGTTATAGCCCATTTTGTCCCAAATTTTGCCAATTTTGTCCCAAATTTTGTTGCCATGGCAACGGGGGTCGGTCAGGGGAAAATGCAATTGGCAGCATTCGATGGCCCATCCTCGAAAACCCCCTATAGGCGCAAAAATCTCGCATAAATCTCCTATGCAAGCCGAGTTATAGCCCATTTTGTCCCAAATTTCGTTGCCATGGCAACGGGGGTCGGTCGGGGGAAAATGCAATTGGCAGCATTCGATGGCCCATCCTCACAAACCCTCCTATAGGCGCAAAAATCTCCTATACAAGCCGAGTTATAGCCAATTTTGTCCCAAATTTTGTTGCCATGGCAACCAGGGAGAGTCCGGGGTAAAATTAAATGACATCGTTAGATTCGCCATCCCCGAAAAACATACCCTGGAACCAAAAATTACGACTATCTTATACACAGCCAAAGTTATGACCGTTTAAAGAATTGCTTAATTTTCCCCATAGGCGCCATTGTAATTTTTTTGATTTTTGAGAATAAATACGTTAAGTAATTATTTCAAATTTTTTAACCCCCAAAAGGCACATCCTTGCGCGAGGCCGCGTCGTTTGAGCCATCGCGCGCAAAAATCCTCCGAAGGGTCTGACCTGTAGGTGAGTCTGTGAAAAAAAGGTATATGTACAGCTATAAAAATTTTTGCGTATATTTCACCCATTTGCCGGGAAGCCCCCCTTAGAGGGATTTGCATAAAATTTTGCGTGACGGGTCCCCTCGCCGACATGATCAACCGTGCCAAATTTTATCTCAATCGGTTCAGGGGTTTTGATTCTGTGGGGGGTCGAATTTTTGGCTTTCCCATAAGAAAGAGAAGTTGCCGTTAACACATGGCTTGAACTACCGTTCAGCCTGTGACAAGCACTAGTCATGAGCTTTTTGGTGATGTCAACATTGATGACCCTGAATGACCTTGAACCCCCAAAACAGTGGGTTTTAATATTATAAGTTATGAAAAATTTCTCACAATACAACCTTTTATAATTGTCTTTGTTGGCGTTTCGGCAACCGCTGCTACCTTTGTCGCAACGACTGTCCACCAGGTGTCGCTGCGGCAGACAGTGAGTAATCATAGATGTGTTGAAGTTGGTAGGACCCCTCGTTTGTTATTTTTTGTCATGGTGAGAAAATTAGCAGTTATTTAAGACAGTTACAGCAGCAGCATCTGGAAACTTTTTTGTGTACTTATTTGAATGCAGAATAAGTGAGCTTTTCTTAAGTTTTTTGCAGAATCGTTGATTCACTTTTGCCACCCAGTATGGTTATTGTATATTTACGAAATTTTCACAGTGTTTGCATTGATTAAAAATGTGAATAATTTTGTCGATGAAGTCTGACTAATGCAGCATAGTTGACTTTGTGCGGCAGATTGCGGATTTGATTGTGCAAGAATTAGTTCATCGTAAACCGGATCTGACAGCTGACCAGTGATTTTTGCATGCACGTGAAGTTTTTCAGCCTTTGCTATATGGAAAATATTTTTGTGTTATTTATAAGTTAACCTAAGCTGACAAAGGTCTTCAGATTGTTTTAATTGAATTCAGTTTTTCTTGCTGAGGCTGTTAGTCATGCATGATGCATCATGTTCCATAAACATGCCTGCTTTTATTTCCAAGATTACTTTGGTCATTTGGCATCAGATGTCGATCTCAGACTACTTTATCAGCAAAATTGTATTTAATTTAGAAATTTGTAATTCGTGCTTTGCAGGATTCATCTCTTATTTTTCAGAGCTGATTAGTATCACGAAATGCAAAAAAAATAATTGCATTATTTAATGATTGATTTCTATTTTTTATTACCTCCGCCAAGAATGTAATGTTTTTGCTGGACTTTGTCTGTTTGTCTGTTTGTTTGTCCGTGTTTTAGCAAGATAGCTCAAAAAGTTATGGATGGATCTTTCTAAAATTTTCTGGGAATGTCAGGAATGGCAAAAACTACAAGTGATTCAATTTTGGGTGTGATCCGGAAGGAATCCTGGATTCTGGATCACTTTGAAATTTTCATTAGCATTGCTTTCAGTGGGGCATAAGGGAAACCGCTGCCAAACCGAATATGGTGCTACCACCTGGCGAACCACATGGTGTTGAATCAAGGTTTTTTTAGGTCACATAGAACTAGGTTAATGTAGAAAATGCAACTATAGTTTGAAACGCACTTAAAACTTCTGCTTGTTTATTTTCATCATACAAGCTGTGTCGAATCAATATGCTTGGCCTAGGTCTGCGCTCTCCGAGTGCTTTTCTAGTTACTGATTGTTTTTTTATGTGACAGGAGATCCGCCAGTCACACTTTACGTCTCCCAGTCAACTGAACTATTTTGAACATTTTGGTAGCATCTGACTATTTGCTGACTGTCATTCTATACTGTGCTGCTAAATTTGGTGGCATTTCGCACTGAACCTGCAGTTTTTGTGACGACCTATCCAGGCTATCCAGCATGGAACACTGACGCCATAACCTCTCATATACTTAGACCTGTAGATGAGCCAATAGTTGAGCTCAGTGGAATCAACAACAGCATATTTATGTTAAACGTTAGACCAACTTAAAGGCCAAGTCGCGCCATTTTATGTAACTGTTATAAAGCGCTAATTGGCTCCATCATATGTTAATTTGTCAATATTTAGTAATCTTTTGGTTGCTAATATATCTTTTACGGTAAAAAATAAAGTTGAAAATACAAAATCCTCATGTTTTGCCGTATCATTGCATTCAACAATCTTCCGTTTGTGACATCACAACCGGAAGAAACATTTCACAGTTGTATTGTTCACATTGGTTAGTGAGATTTTTCTGTCTTAGTTTTATAAATATTTGGTTTATTTTGTACATTATAGTCGGTGCAGTCAGTGTTATTGTACAACATGATGACAGTTTATGCGGTCGAAAGCTGCAGACGTTCACGGTAACTTGTGCAAACACAACTCAATGTATGTGTAATCTAATGGAAATTGCCATTGAAATGGGTATTCCACTAAATCATTATATTTTTTCCAATCATGCACCTCAAGTTGTTAACAGATCAACACTCAACAGCGACGTATGTTCTGATGTCAGATGTGCATGACAGCTGGCATAAATCTGACATTATTTTTATGGGGCCGTCCTTCGCAGAAGGATGCCCCATCATGTGTTGATCCTGTCCATTTGTTTGTCCCGTGCCTCCACCTAGAGGGAAAACGAAAAGGCCTACGAATACCAAACTTGGTAGGAAGGGTCCCTGGGACACCAGCACCCCGTGGACCAATTTCAAGGTCACGGGGTCAGAGATCAAGGTCACGACGGCTAATTGCGTTGTAAACTTTAACATCTCAATGTTTATTGTTTACTGTTTACATAGAGTCGTTGACAAAACCATAAATTACTTTGTACTTTTGCGATATTAGCTAGTGGTGGGCAAATATTGAAATATTATTCCAACGTCCAACTCCGTCTAACACGTACTCAACTGCAAGGATGGCCCCATAGCTCTCAACGGCCGCACTCTTGTTTTATAAAATTTAACAGTTTCTCCACTATTGTTCTCAGTGGGAATGTGAAATGTGTGTTAAATTTGTGATGTCGTCAGCGCTGCAGTGTGTTGGGTGTGTTTGGCTGGCATAACATTTTTATTGAAATTAATTTAAGGTGATGATTTTATTTCAATTGATCAGCGTACTAATAATTATTATTACATTTTACACATATTTGTCCCATACCGTTTTTTCATGCGACTTGGCCTTTGACACCTCGTTGTCATTATAGCTGTACTGCATGTTTGATTTGTGCTTGTATTTGGCTCAGTGCAACTTTTAAGCCGAAATTAGTAGGTGGGCAGTTGCATCATTGCTCTAAAGAGGGGGGTGTAAGAGGGAAATCAGTGTCCCCTGCATAATTTTGGATGGTTGAAATAGTGTCAGAAATTTTTTTGGTCGCAACAATTTTGTCCACGCAACGCATTACGGTGGCCGATGTATACATATACACATGTACATGGCAGTAGATAAAATGTTGAACTTGATCGATTTCAAGCATCTGCAAACCGTTTTATTCTGTAGCCTACTCTAGAATTAAGACTTACTCCTCAATCACCGGTATTCGACGACAAAATTATAAATGTTAAGACACCCAAATTTTGGCTGTAGGTGAAATAAGTAATCGTGCGTAAAAAGTGGTTTCAGATTGAATTGCAACAAAATGGCTGGAGATAGCCCGAGAGAACCTGCGTATGAAATTTTCAGCATGTCGTGTAGATTTTAGCAGTCCAAGTCCGGACCCTCTAGATTCTGCGCACGTGGGTGTCAAAGAGGGTTACCCCTGTAAAAAGTGGTTATTTATCCTCTGTTGGCTTGTTTCGCGTATAAATGGTTGCAGATAGGCACAGTCGTGCTGCTTATCATCATAACAAGCACTGACGACGAGCTTCTTACGGATGTCAACATCGACGACCTTGAATGACCTTGAACCCTAAAAATATTGATTTTAAGTGATTTTTTGGCGATTTTTGGCTGCAAAAGAGTGAACTGCGACAAAATGGATGGAGATACCCTACGATTACCTGCGAACAGAACTGCTATAGGCTTTCGCGCGTCTCATGAGCATTAGCTCAAATTTCTTGTCAAACTTAGCCAACGAGACTCTGCTACCATCACATGACCATGTTACATCATTGCATGGTGTTTAGGCCTAATCCCGGCTAGTTGTCTCAGTGAATGAAACGGCATACACTAGTCAATTGAGGTGTGAACTCCAATCGAGCCAATAGCATTGCTGTTTCATTTACTTCCACTGAAGTGGCATATTCCATTTCGCAACTGCAAAATGTTCTGGCTGGCCACTTTTCCATAAAACTCAGAAATGCCCTAGAGTTTGATCGCTTATAAGGAAAAATTGTGGAAATCTTTAAAAGTTGGGGAATTGTCACGTGGAAATCTTATCAGGGAATGTTGTTTGATGTTAGCTTCACATTTGCGACGACACCAATGTTTGGTAGCACTGTTGTAGCACAGTATTTTAGATTGTGTATTTTTAGTGCATTGCTTTGCATTGTCACACTGTAGTGAAGCATTTTCAGATAAACACGATGGTTTCTCATGGAACCCGCGGATGTTTGAGGTAAAACAACATCGTCCGTGCTGTGAAAATGCTATGCTGCTATGTTTCTTTGTGTTTCATAAAAAACAACCCCTTTTTCTTTCTTTCATAATTCACTCAAATGATGATCATTTTTCATGAAATTTTTACCAGTTGTAGCCGAAGAAATACAAATTTAAAATATTTCAACAAAATATGGCAGTTGATTAAATATTCTTTGCTGGTCATGACGTAATGCTGACATCATAATTTCTCACAGGTTGCAAGTCTCGACTGGTGCTGTCAGTTGCTACCCTGATCTGATGGTGAACAATCTGGTTCGTCGATGACAAATGTTTGAAGTTTTACAGTTGCAGCCACAAAAAATGCACAAAGCAATCGCATTTACGTGTCTGTGGGGATAGTTAGACTTTCACATGTTCGAGCAAGACAATGCACTAGCACACCAAGCTTGCGAGAAGGTTGAGTTTTTGGATCACAAGACGCCTGATTTCATGTCCCAATGTTGCTTAGTGCTGACACGATAAACATTTTTCATCAGCAAACTAAATTAAGTTATCCATCAAAGCAGGGTAGCAACGGACAGCACTAGTTGAGACTATAGCAGTCTTGTACCTGTGACACATTACGTCAGCGTTACGGCACAACTAGCAAAAAATATTTAATCAACTGCCATATTTTGGTGAAATTTTTAAAATTAGTATTTCGTCAGCTACAACCGGTAAAAAATTACTGGGTGCTTGCTGGTGCACTTGTCTTGCTGGAAGGTGTAAATGTTAATCTTGCTGGAAGGTGTAAATGTTAAACTATCCCCACAAGTGTGTGAAAGTGATCGTTTTGGGCGTTTTGTGGCTACAATGGTAAAATTTTAACAGTTAGTCGTCAACAAAGCAGATAAAGCTCATCATTGATACAGGGCAGCTATTCAGCAAGTCTGTCAGCACCAGTTGCGACAACCCAGTTTGTACTCGCGGCAACTATGACATCAGCATTACGTCACGACTAACAAAAAATATTTAACTAACAGCCATATTTTGTCCAAATATTTTGAATGAGCATTTCTTCAGCTACATCTGGTAAAAATTGCATGTAAATGAATCATTATTTGACTGAATTATGAAAGAAAGAAAAAGGGTGCTTTTTATGGAACACTGTGTATATAGTAGGGCGTGAAAATTAATGATCAATTAATCAAGTAACCGTTTAATAAATAGTAGATTAAAATGTTTTAGGCCTAATCGATTAAAATTTTGGAATAAATACATCACTAGTGTCACTAAACTGTGCATTTCCAGTCGATTGTAAACTACAGTAGACAACAATTATTTCACACCGAACATGTAATCAAGATTAATTTTTGGAGATTAACCCATTAACAAAAATTTTAATTAATCATAACCCTACTGTACAGTTCAAAACATATTAACCGCAATATCATTATAAGACGAAATCAGCAAGTGAACGTGTTCGTTATTTATTAGCAAACTGTAAAACAACGTTTAAAAGTGTCATGTACACCGTGGTCCATAAAAATGTGCCACATTTATTTTTTGAAGGGCTTTGCGAAACATTGGCTGATTTTAATAATTTTTTGGCACGTGACATCAGGAAAGAACTTGATGCAAACGACTATAGTTTTGGCTACCTCACTTTAATACGGTTGCTGCACTACCTTGTGAAATGCAGAAGTCGTAGTTTGGCCATTTCCAACAATGAATTCATACTGGATAGCACACGTGTCGGCTCAGAAATGATTGACTGAAAGGCGACAAACACAACTGGCAACTATTGTCACACGTATCACATCACGTCTTCTTTATTACAGCATGTACTCAAAATGTCCTCCTCCAGCACGAATGTGAGCGGCAAACGTTAACACCACTCGCATACAGCAAGCTCAACAACCTGCATTTCACAAAGTAGTCTAGCGACAGTATTAAAGTGAGGTGGCCAAAAGTATAGTCATTTGCATCTGGTTTTTTCCTGATGTTGCATGCCAAAAATTATTAAAATCGGCCAGTGCTGCACGGAGCTATTAAAGAAAAAATAAAAGTGGCACATTTTTATGGACCACGGTGTAGAAAGTTTGTTTCAATTTTCTCGAAATGTCATCTAGTGCGGCAGTCAACACAGAAGCCAACAGTACTACAGCATGTGACAAATGCAACATGGTCACTCATAGCAACAGCATGATAATGCAGGCTAGACCAAATACTGTATAAGTGCCCACAGCGGTCTTTATCACATATTTACAACAAAACAAGAATGACAAATGAGAGTCATTTGAAATGGATTCCCGCCGAGTTGAAGCAATGCAACAACCTACAAACAAAAACACGGTGGAAAATCATGCAACAAAAAATGACAAAACAACTGGATTTTTTTCCACCAGCAATCAAACCAGGGATGGAAAATTGGTGCTGAAAACTTAGATTTAAACAAAGTAAAAGCTCAAAAGTCCAAATTTAAGATTTTTACGTTTTTGTCTGTGGCGCAGTTTATAACACAAATCATATTTTAATAGTGATTTTTGAGTATGACGTCAAAACAATAATTCTGTTTTTAATCCACGGTTTTCTATCCCTGAAACAAATAGTTGCAGGAAATTAACAAGGACAATTTGGTGAGAACATTCAACTTGTTGTCACACAATTGAAACTTTTTAACACCCACATTCTGTATTAATCCTTGAGTAAAGCATAACATATGTCATAAGCTATCAATCTATTCTACGCTTATTTACGGCCGTTTTCGGATTCAGCATTCCTGCATTATAAGCATTTCAGCACAATCTGAACACAGTGAAGCGGTCCATCTAAACACCACAGATCACCAGATCAGCTGAGATGGCAGATATTGTTTAATTTTTAAAATTCAGATCAATATAACGGCATTGCAGTACAGCTAGGGTTAGGGTTGGCATTAGGGTTAGCATCAGGGTTAGGGTTAGAACCTGTGGTGATCTGTAGTGCTATACGTCGATCTGAAGTTTACAAACATGAACAATATTTGCCACCTCAGCTGATCTGTGGCGATCTGTGGTGTTTAGGCAGACCCTAGTGAAATGTTGCAGCACTAAAACTGCTGACAATGGCAAATTACTGCATGACAACCCAGCATCAGATCTGTGGCACACAGGTGTGGCTTGGTAGTCTAGTGCTTAGCGTGTCGGACCCAATGACCGCGAGGTCCTGGGTTCGATCCCTGACCACTGCACTCTAAAGTAACAACCTTGGGCAAGTTGTTCACACACCATAGCCCGTTGGTGCGATGCCCCAGTTTGGGGGCCCTGCCGACTAAATATCCAAATCCACCATTTTCAAGTATACCAGCATATGACTTGAGCAGTGTTTCAATGTCAGTAGATCAGACACATCTAATAACTCTCCACATCAACATCAGTTGTCCTGTCTTTTAACCTCTGATTTGCTTAATCCAACATCTTTGTGATTTTTAGCATCTTTCTAACATTCTAACTTTACGTTCCGCACTTAGATTCTGTGCACTTTGACAAAAAAAACTGGCCGGTCTATTTTGTCACATTTCATGATGTCACGAAAGGGTCTGGAAAAAGTAATTTGAAAACCACAACACAGTCGTGAAGTAGAAAAATACATCAGCCCAGTGGCAACATATGATGCGGTCGTCCATCCATGCATTTACAGCTTCACAACCCAAACTCCCATCCTTAATACTTTTGCCAATTCTGATTGTTGTTCTGTGCCTTCTGGTCTTCGATTTATGAGCATGTATAGCACAGACAGACAGAGAGACAGATGGGCATGACCTGTAATGTGGCCCATTATGACAGACATGCTAACCAGCTTCTTGTAGGGGAAGCAAAGATTCATCAATATACTGTCTAATGCTATAATCGACAGTCGTTACTTCACTTTTATCAAAAATAGGCCAGGTAGCCTCTCTGCTTTTGGGATTCATCACTTAATGAATTTTGGCTGCAGCAGCTGCAGTGACACTACATAGTGAGCCGAAAATAATTTTTTTGTATAAAAATGTGAAATAAGACTACATAATGCAAATGTGTCCAATGTTTATGGTTTCATTAACCTTATTTCCAGTTCCTCCTCTGACTTTTTTCCCGTTTTTCCTTGACTTTGGAAATCCTGTTTGACTTTTTTAGGTTTTCCAGGTTAGTGGTAGCTCTGCACAGAATGGTAATCAGCGTGTGAGACTTACCGTAGAAAGTCATCAATGTCCATAGTCCTTGCCCGGAGCTTCTCGAACTGATTGTGCTGCAGTAACGTCTCCACCATTGTCCGCACGTCAAAGTCCGCCGCTATGTTCTGCACACAGATATAAAAACCATAGATAGTAGATTCAGCAAAAACTCTGAAGTCCAAAAAGTGCCACGCCCATCTCCGCATATGCACGATAAATATTTAATATCTTTCAAATTAAAAGCGTCTTTAATTTGATTTGGGCAACAAAAAGTCGTAAGGTTACAGCTAAAATGATCTAAAAGTTCATGATATGCAATTTAGAAAAAAAATAACGTACCGGGTAACAAAAACAATCTGGTTTGCTAGCAGACGATAATGATGTTCGTGGCGTAAACTGTGTTTTTTGAAGGCGTATTTAACACCAACGATTTAGGCATACCTGGTGACCGCACGGCAGACAAAAAAAATCTAAAGAGTTTTGTTTTCTTGTATTGAGGCAATATACTACAAAATCTGCTTTTCGTGCTCCGGCTTGGACGTATTTATAATATACTTATAATGAACTAACACTAACGCGTTAGGCTTCAAAAACGCAACTATAGGTGGTGGATCATACCACTTAAAATATGCAAGATGAATATTTAATGAAACTAGCTTCAACTCGTTGCGTTAGGCGAACGGTGAGTAAACAGTCTACTTATTTATATGTCTGTGGTTCTGCACAGGCAGATCATAACATAACGTACAGGGTGACCGCTCTCCAAGCCGTATCAAACAACCTGACGATTCGCAGCAATCCTGGCCATTTTAGCTGCTACTCAATAGGCTAACCTAACTCTAGTAATATCTAAAATATAACATAGATATAAATACTAGAAAACGAAATACAAAATTCAGCAAGAAACCGGATAAAACAATTGACACACAGTACAGAGAGTGATACTAAATAACTATAAAGCCTGTTGACACAATTTTAGAAAATTTTTTACGCAATTTTCCGACAAAATTTTTTCCCTGATATTTCCCTCATTTTTACTGAAATCTCTTACATTTCTCCGACAGCTGTAAAATTCACCGACATTTCCAGGTTTTCCAGACGTTTGGTCACCATGCAAAGTCCTTCCCGAGCAACAAAGCCCATAGGGCAGTGCTGATCTCCATTTCCTTAGCCATCAGCTGGACACCAGCTTAGATTGCAAATGCAAGACCACGAATATGGGGCTAGTGCATTGTGTGATGTGCCTGTTTACGTCTGAGCTTTTTCTGGAACTCGTTGCACCTACCCATGGGGGGATGGCCAGGCTGAGTTGATCTGCCGAGACAGTTTAACTGTCTCTCAATGGTCACCAGTTAAATGCTCACATAACGGCAACAACCATATCAGTGAAAAATAGAAACCACAACTCTCTTTCACCTCCTACAAAGTGCTCTGCAGTGTGAGCCCAAAAAATTTTACTCTTCCCATGCCCCTCACACGTTCTGAAATTTATTTTTCACAAACTGTATATTTTTAAAGCTATATTTTACACACACGTTGTGCATTCAGATCTACTAGAGATAAATTTCATGAAAATGTCAGAAAAAACCGCACAAATAGCAAGTAGATGAAATGTCTTACAATATTGGCAACAGAACAGTGAGTCCGATAATTCTTTTCTACCATCTCCAGCACTTTGCTCTGCCTGATGTAAAACAATCGCATAACACATTTACAACTACAACAACTACCACTGCAACAACTAAAATTTATACGATTACAACTACTAAAACGACAACAAACTACTACAAGAAATCTGAGCAAAGGTCACAAAACTCGCGAAAGCCTATAGCAGTTCCTGTTCGCAGGTAATCTTAGTCTATCTCCATCCATTTCGTCGTAATTCACTCTTTTGCAGCCAAAAATCACCCGAAAATCACGTTAAATCAATATTTTTAGGGTTCAAGGTCATTCAAGGTTATTGATGTTGACAATCGTAAAAAGCTCCTCATCAGCGCTTGTTATGATAAGCAGCATGGCTGTGCCTATCTGTAACTATTTACACGCTAGACAAGCACAGAGTATAAATCACCACTTTTTACAGGGGTACATCTCGTTGACACCCACGTGCGCAAACCTGCTTCAATCTAGAGCGTCCGGAGTTGGACTGCTAAAATCTACATTCCATGCTGAAAATTTCATATGCAGGTTGTCTTGGTCTATCTCAAGCCATTTTGGCGCAATTCACTCTTGAAATGTGTGTCGCAGCGCAAAACTGTGAAAAAAATTCACTAAAAACCCATTTTTGAGGGGTTCATGGTCGTTCAAGGTCATCGATGTTAATAAATCCAAAAAGCCTGTCACCAGTGCTTGTTATGATAAGCAGCATGTATGTACCTATCTGCAACCGTTTTTACATTATTCGAGCCAATAACGGCAAAATGAGGTCTTTTTAGGGGGGTAGCTGTCTTTGACGCCCACCTGCGCTGGCCTCCTTGAACCTAGGGGGTCAGGACTTGAACTGCTAAAATCTACGTTGAATGCTGAAAATTTCATATGAGGTTATCTTGGTCTGTCTCCAGCCATTTAGTCGCAATTCAGTGT
>Ga0209367_1002076_pt1 | contig 25945 bp, 18 predicted proteins | sample WorMetLIZISLAND2_FD_187412 | JGI IMG/M metagenome (GOLD analysis project Ga0209367, IMG submission 187412) | Marine gutless worms symbiont microbial communities from Max Planck institute for Marine Microbiology, Germany - Olavius geniculatus... ... | reverse complement strand
ACATTACTTACACGATATTTATACACTCGTTGCTGCATGACTCCCCAGATCTTATAGTCGACGGGATTCAGATCTGGACTGTTGGGCGGTCAGAGGTCAGGACCGATGAAGTCGGGTGTCTTCCGCTGCAGCAGCTGGATAAGGCAAAATTTACCATATGTAGGTTTTGCCATTTTCCCAAGGTAAGACAGTTGCACTAAATAGATGAGGTGGGAAATTAAACCTCCATTCGATGACATATAGTCTCATTAATAAGTGTGCCAAAAATTATTATAATCGGACATTCATTGTTCAAGTTATTGCAAAAAATGTAGTCACATGCTTTTTATTGAGACACAGTGTAATTACAGTTAATTCAGTTGTATTTGTATGTGTAGTCATAGTGGTAGTTAGTGGTAGTGGTTGTAGTAGTAATATTTGTAGTACTAGAGTACTAGTAGTAGTGGTGGTAACGGCAGTGGCAAGTTTTTGCTTTGCATGTTGCTGACAGTTTACTGCATTGTTGAGCATTTGTCTAATTTAAATGCGTTCAAATTACGCTTTAAACTGACTGCAAGAAGTGCAGTGGGAAGTATTTCTATTGCCACCTCGTAGTTGCCACTTTGTTACTAATCGTCGCAGTCATCTGGTACGCCATTATTTTTTGTGGATCATGGAGTTTTGTGACCAGACGTCTTGTCATTTGGAATTTGATAAAATGGCGAATTTGTAAATGTAAAAGCAACCTCTGTGGCTGCACAGAATATCTGTATACTCAAAAAGTACTTGGACTGAATGCTGCATTAGACAGTTAGATGTTGCTTACTTGTTTTCGTTTTTACAGTAAACTTTTGCAATGTTAAGATATACTGTTTAAATAACACAATCTATGTGAATTGCAGATAACTGTCTGAGTGGACAGCCGTTTTATGCAATGGAAGGACAACCTTACTGTGAACTCTGCTACATGGTACGTGCACTGCTCTGATGCATTATCCAGTTTCTGTTGTATGAGCGTTTTGCCGTTTCTGTTACACTTTGATGCTACTGATTGAGCATTTTGATTGCATTTGTCTGGCAAATATATTGCAGCATAGCAGTCTTTACATTTGACAGTAATAAAAACAGGAACTGCAGTAGACTATATGACTCAGTCTGAGTCAACACTTTTGTTTGACTGAATGTCGTGCTGGCGTGGGTTAGCAAGGTTGAGCGACAAGAAATTGCAGTTTACCAACAGACATGTTTAAATAAGACATCCATCATCATCATTTCTGGCAAGCACCACTAAGAGTGCGTAGCGCCAAACGTAGACATCAATCTCTGGAGTGGACGGTTCTGAGCCAAGTCAACTGCGTCAGCCATATTGAGGTTGCTGGATTTCAGATGCTGCTGAATGGTTTTCATCCATGTAATACGAGGACGTCCCAGTGGTCTCGTCCAGTTTCCTGCGGGGGAAGCTGTTAAGATTTGTTTTGCATCTGACATGGGTGTTAAAATTACAATTTTGCCTACAATTTCCTTGAATTGGCCAATTTCATTTCCGGTATTGTTGTTGAGCAAAGGAAATTTTCTGACAAGAGGATAATTCTCCAGTTCGGAATAAAGGCGCCTTCACTGTTCTTTTATCATTAGTGCTCTTTCTGTTTGGAACACACTGTCATGTAACTCTAGATCCACCAAACTTCTTAGCACTATAAAGCATAGCTTAACGAGAAATTTGAGCTAATGCTCACGAGACATGCGAAAGCTTATAGCAGTTCCTGTTTGCAAACTGTCAGTCTATCTCCAGCCATTTTGTCGCAGTTCATTCTTGGAGTGTGCGCTGCAGTCAAAGATCGCAAGAATCGATAAAAAACCCATTATTTCGGAAGTTCATGGTCTTTCAAAGTCATCGATGTTGATACGACTGAAAAGCTCGTCACTAGTGCTTGTTGTCATAGGCAGCATGCCCATGCCTATCTGCAACCATTTTCACGAAAGACTGGCCAACAAGGGTAAAATGATGACTTTTATTGGGGTACCACTCTTTGATGCTCTTGTGCACAGGTTTTTTGAACCTAAAAAATTGAGACTTGGACTGTCGAAATCTACATTCAATGCTGAAAACTTCATATGCAGCTTGTCTTGGTCTATCTGTAGTGAATTCGGTGTAAGCCGCTCTTGAAATGTGTCTCGCAGCCCAAAAATCATCAAAAAATCCATAAGAAAACTATTTTACTGTTCAAGGTCATCCAAGGTCATTGAATTCGGTGGCAATCGAGAGCCAGTGTATGACTTTCTATTAGTGATTAATAGTAACCTAGGCCCTATCTCGTACTGTTACTGAATAAAGCAACTTATTGGCTGAAAATCACAAATTTCCCTCCCCCTCTCATTTAGTGCCCTAGTTCAGGGTAACTCCCTTTGAGTTTATGGAAAAGCTTTACGGGCCTGAAACTAGAGTCTTCCAGGCAGCCAACGGTGAAGATTTGGCGATCCCAGCTTGCACCGTTTTTTGACTGATCCACCACCTGTGTGATGGATAGACAGACAGACAGACGGACAGGCAGAATTGCGATGGCTAAGACGCGCTGAAAGCAGTAGCTGTTTTCGTGCATAAAAACTGAAGTGTTTGATTTTGCTTAAATACTGTATACATAAACACCTAGTTTAGTCTGTGCCATATGCAACATAATCACATTGTACAGATATGTTTTGGTTGGTTGTTCGGTAGTAGATTGTTTCGGCGATTGATTGAGTAATCATCAGTATAATTTCACAGTTCGCCAACGATGAAAGAAATGTGGCATGCTTTGTGTGTTATTTTGCAGCAAACGCTGGAGAAGTGTTCAGTGTGTTCGAAGCCAGTTGTTGACAGAGTAAGTGCCATGATTGCGTGTTACTCTCAGGGTTGCCAGGTTTTCTGGAAGTCATGTCGCCCAATGTTGGTGAAAAGTAGCCCGATTATTATTTGTGATATGTAGCCCAGTGGAAGCTAGACTGCGGTGATTCTGAAGGTAGCCCAAAAGTAGCAAGCAAAGAGCCAAAGCTAATGGCTGCCAAAAAATAGCCCAATTGGCACTTTTTCATCCAATCTGGTAACCTAGGTTACTCTGACTTCTGTTCTTTTCTCAAATATTTGTGATTGCTGGAATAATTTGTCATTCTCAGAGGGATTTTTCTGTGTTTTAATCATATGCCGTTGCCTACAGCTTTTTTTGTTATTTCATCAGCGAGTGCTGTTTCTGAGATATACTTGCCAAGCATTGCTGCATTTTCTCCAAATTGTTTAGTAATGCATATTGGGGCAAATGTGAGCTGATTCGATTTACTGTTTTGAAGGAAAAATATGTCACCCAGCATGACTGAAGGTCCAGTACCTAGTAACATACAGAACTTGCCACTGCCCTGTTGTTTCAGCTGCAAATTTGAATGAGAAAAATAGGAAAAGTATGTAGGACCATTGCCGACATTTAGTGTGGCCATTTAGTGTAAACATCGATTATTCTTCTACTTTACCTTGTTTTATTTTCAAGGAGACTGCAAAGAACGGTCACGGAGAAGGATAAAACCAGTTCACCTCAGGGTCTCCCATTGACTTTGCATGCAGTAGAAATTGGCTTGGTTGTTTGGATCGGTTGTTACATGCCTCATGAGTTAACGTTGCGTGCGCTGTTTCACACCAAATTTTGCCATGGAACTAACTACGTGCCATGAGTTAACCCCCGGTAATTTCTCGTGTTAACTTCTTGTTGAACCCTAACTCGTGTATGGAACAATTGGTCCGTAATTTCTTCTTCTTTTTCTTCTTGTCTCTTGGTTAACAAGCATTGGAGCCAAATTCAGTCGTCTTTCATATCTCAATCTTGTGACAAAGGTAAAGGTATAGGTTGTAAATTTGTATAGCGCATCGTGGTGTATACACACCTCTAATGCGCTTTTTGTCACTAACCACAGCCGCCGCATGCAGCCTGCAAACACAGGCTGGCGCACCGGCCGGCCAGGCAGCCCAGTCAGCTGTACAAAGGTCTCCACCTTCCGTAACCCATATAATGGGTTACTGCTCATTTAACCGACCCCGTAGGGATGGCAGGCTGAGTTGGCCATGTTGGTTGACTGACAGCGGACGCCGTAGCCACAAAGTGGTCAAGCAGCCATCCATCAGTCTAGTGCAGGATAAGGAAAGTCCGCCGGCCAGGACCGACGTTCTAACCACTATGCTACACCACTGTGACAGTCTCACAGCTTCACAGAGGGTCAACTCGGTCCACTCAGTGATGTTGTCTGTCCATTTCTTCGGAGGTCTTCCTTTCTGCCATACACCACCAACTGACTCCAGCAACACTAGTCGATCGTCTGGCATGCGACAGAATATGGCCGAAAAGCAGAAGTTTTTTTGTGTCGAACAATGTTCGTAACTGTGTCTCCTGATGCTTTGGTTTGTCTTTCTCTTTCGCCAACTTACACCTAGCAGCAGCCTTAATTTTCTTGCATATAATTTAATTATGTTAGTATAAAGTAGACAATGATGATGACGTTGATGGTCATATTGTTACCGCGAATAGATGCTGCGAGCGACGGGCAAGCCATATCACCCACGCTGTTTCACGTGCGTCGTGTGCGGAAAGAATCTGGATGGTTTGCCGTTCACTGTCGATGCCACGAACCAGATCCACTGCATTGACGACTTCCACCGGTCTGCTACTGTTTATGCTTATCTATGTCTTGCATGCTTGTTGTTGTCGGAAAAGAAGATCTAGATTAGAAACTGTATACTGACAATGACTTTGTTCAATGGTTGAGGCAGATGCCCATAAATTTAGTGGGTTTTGTTAGGTACACTCACTTACAAACCGTTTGAAGTTAATCCAGTTTTAGTTTCTTGTACCACTGGCAATGAAATGTGTTGCTACAGTTAAGAGTTTTTGAAATGCTTTAACTTATCATTTTGCAATTTTTTGTGGCTTGGTGTGGCGGTAACTCGTTGCATTCATCTACTGTCTGCAGGCAGGTAAACGATCTGGGCATGTAAGCAGCGGCCTAGGTCAACTCAGCCTTCCATCCCTCTGGGGCAAGTAAATCGAGTACCAGCCTATCTGGCTGGAGTTAAGGTGGGGTGCGTTCACCTGTGTCGAGTGACAGATAACACTGTGTGATCCCATATGGCGGGTGATGCTCCGTAGCTCTGAGATGGGTTTCATATGAAGAGCTACGGCATTTAACCATTTAGCCATTTTGTGCTTTGGGGAGCAAGCGAAAACTCACATGAATTATCCAACAGACAGTTTTTCAGCTAAGGTTTTAAGTTTGTTTTTTAAAAACATGGATTTCTATCTGTGAGAGCTAGCATAGTTAGCTATAGCGCATATTAGCTATGGTAATTCTGTCTTGGTGTCTGTACACAGTCTGTCACAACCCGGTACTGATCGGAGCCCAGGTGAGATAGAGACTTCTGGTTTTCACCATATGATAGCTTAAAATTTCTAGTATGTTGTGACTAAATTTCATGCCACTGGGTGAAGGGGGTCCCAACGAACGAGTTATTGGCTCTTCTAACGTGAAAATGGTTGCAGATAGGCACAGACATGCTGCTTATCATAACAAACACTGGCAACAATCTTCTTAGAAGTGTCAACGTCGATGTCCTTGAATGACCTTGAACCCCCAAAATAGGGGATTTTAGTGAATTTTTTGCGATTTCGGGCTGCGACACGCACTTCAAGAGTGAATTGCGCCAAAATGGCTGGAGGTAGACTAAGACAACCTGCGTATGAAATTTTCAGCATTGAATGTAGATTTTAGCAATTTAAGTCCGGACCCTCTAGGTTCAAGGAGGCCTGTGCACGCGGGTGTCTCTTAAAAAGTGGCTATTTATCCGCTGCTGGCTTGTCTAACGTGAAAATGGTTGCAGATAGGCACAGACATGCTGCTTGACATAACAAGCACTGGCAACGGGCTTCTTAGGATTGTCAACATTGATGACCTTGATTGACCTTGAGCCCTAAAAACAAGAGGTTTTAGTGATCTATTGACAATTTTTTGCTGCAGAAGAGTGAATTGCGACGAAATGGATGGAGATAGACCAAGATTTCCTGCGAACAGGAACTGCTATAGGCTCTCATGCATCTCATGAGCATTAGCTCAGATTTCTTGTTCAATCGTGCTTTATTCATACTGTTGCAGTCTGAAAACCTGAGAGCTATGCAGTTTTTACTCCGAGTCTTATTTTCCCAGTCCCACAGTGTTGTTCTTGTGTTTTCACAAGGTGACCACTTGTCTGTGCTTTATGCTTGTTTATGCAAGCCACATTTACGACTCTTGAACACTCTGAACAAGGCCCATGAACATGGGCACTAAGTGTTTTTGCCTGTGTCCACAGCCCATGTCTATAGTTGGTTGTTCATTTTGTGTTACGTGAAAACGGGCCGTGTAGATGAGCCATGCCCATGAACTTGGGTAAAAAATTCAGTCTTTTTCACGGGCCATGACACAGCTTATATGGATCAAACTTTATGCAGTTGCACAGTGCACACTGGGCGATGTTGGAAAGAATGTGTATAGTAGAAACTATGTTACTGTTAGCTTTGCCCGTATTGTTTGAGCAGAGTTATGCATAACCTATGTCTGTTTCGGCGGGAGAAGTCGGAGTTCTTTGGTTGGTTAGCGTTACATGCAATTACATCCAAGTCATCCAAACATTTATTATACACTGTGTCCCAAAATTAGTGGCTCCATGCTGCAAACACGCCTAATTCAGTTTGTAGTTCATGGATTTCAACGAAATATCGTACACTCCACTATGTTAACATTACTTACGGTCACCCCCATTATGACTTACGCGCCTCACCGTGTGTGCTCAGTGTAATGTCATTATGATGTCAGAGTTTGATTACATTAGGGTTACATTCAGTGCATTGTTATTGACAACTAGGGATCAAGCAGCAGCGTACCTGCCTTAGACTAAGAGCTTGCGTCGAGGCCAAAGGTGGCCACTTTGAGTGCAAACTTTAAAGACAAGTTCAGAATGATTGTCTCCGTGACTGTTTCAAATTTTGTAAAAATCTGTGGGGTATTAACTATTTTACACTGACTTATCTGTGGGGGCTGCTTATTTTGGGACACAGTGTAATTATTGGAGATGTGCTTAAAGTGGCCTTAATTTAAGTGCTCTTTCTAGGACCTCAGCAAACTGTTGGGTAAGTAGGTTCGGCTATGATCTGTCATGTGAAACAGAGAAGTTTTAAAGCTTCTCGAAGGCAGAATGGCAAAACATTCATATCTACAGCTGACTGTGGCAAAAAATTCTAACTGCAAACTACAAAATCCTCAAAATGGTACTCGGACATTTCTTTCATTACACAGTGAAACACAGCAAACAAATCTGTGGCATTGTTTATTAACAAACTTCACAGTAACATTAAAAACACTCATGGAAAATTCCGATAAGTGCATCACACACAAAGCCTTTTTTGGTTCTCTTGAGATGTCATGAAGAACGGGTAGAAGGATACTATCGAATACTAAATATTCTTTAAACTTTTTATTGCTACAAACTTGACATCTTGACGTCCACTAATGCCTTCTTCATAAAAAAAAACAGGTAGAATGTTCTGCCATTCTATCCTCATTATGTCATAGTGGAACACCTATCTCGTCATTGGTTTGTGATTATCTGTGTGTATAGAAAATTTGCTCCCCGCTGTTCGGTCTGCAGTCTGCCTATCATGCCGACTGACACCAGTGACCATGAAGCTGTCAGGATTGTCGTCCTTGACCGAAACTTTCACCTTGAATGCTTCTGCTGTGAGGTGTGTGAGAATTTGGTGTTTGAAGTGTCTGACTTTCACCTTTTGATGCTTGTACTTCACAATGCATTTTTCTTTTATGCATTTTTGTTTTAGGTGTTGATTGCTTTTTTGTAAATATTTTAGAGAATGTGCTGATGGCCAAGTCAGTTATCCACTGGATGACCACATTTTTTGACAGACAGACATATGGGCAAGACCTGTAGTTAATGTGATGTGTAATACTGCCTATTGCAGCGAGTGAGTGAGTAGTTTCTCAACGGCACATCAGCACAACATAGGCCATTCAGTGCCATACGTGGTCAAAATTAGTTAAAAGCAGTTAATATATGTATTAAAAGCAAATGTATTTGATTTTTTGTTTGTATTTCAGACTGTGTATTGTCTTGTATGGTCAGGGCTGTTATGCAGGCAGACAGATGGAGTGGAACATTGGACACGACCTGTAATGTAACTGATTGGTCACATGTATGTACTAACGACTGTGCAGTGATACTGTCTTCTGAGTTAAACAATCGTTGCTGCTATTTGTTACATTGTTGCGTGCTGTGATAGATGGGCAGACAGACAGACAGACAGAGAGGGACGGGTAAGAGCAGTAATATGGCCTTGGGTGTTGTAATTTGTTTGCAATGTGTGCTATAGGACTGTGGACTGGTACTGTCATCTGACACTGACGGTCGCGGCTGTTACCCATTGGACGACCACGTTCTGTGTAAGATGTGCAACGCACGCCGCGTACAGATTCTCACTGGCAAAGTTACCACCGACTTGTGAGGCCTTTACCTTGTGACGTCAGCCTTGGCGACATGTGATGCCCTTACCTTGTGACACCGAGCTCTGGCATTTTTGTTTTGTCATTTTTGCCGATAGTCAGGAAAACACGCCGTGTCCGGTTGGGTGTAGAACCGAAATCGTGCCTTGACTAGGAGTCGGTTTTGATGCTGTCACTTTCGGTCTTCAGACAGTGTCCCAATACTAACCACCTTGATGCTCATGCCCAGACCCACTTCTCTGGTACATTACTGATGTGGTTCTAGTAATAATGTTTATTATTTTTACTATATCACACTCCTCTTTAGTCTTTATGATGATTGCCATCATGAAAACCAGAGCTCCATTGCTTCTACAGGGTGCGGCAGAAAAAAGTGGACCCCTAAATGTTTTTGCCATTTTCTCAGCAACTGTTTGGGATTTTAACATGAAATTTTACGTCTTTATTTAGTGAAACATTCTACATTTAACTGCCAAGTAAAATATTTTGTTGAAAAACGACGAAGTTATCGACTTTTTAACATGACCGCCTACCAATTTTTCGGCGTTCAAAAATGTTCATGCTAAAAATGCTATTTAATTTTCAAAAACTGATTACACGTTACTGCCGATGACGTCACAGTGACGTTTTGATAAACAGCAATTTATATTGTTTATTAACTATCACTAAGTTATCGTTCCTTTAAAGCAGTCGCCAGCTGCCCACCGGATTCATCTTCTACAGCGCGCTGGGCGCGTCAGCACACACAGCTCGCAACGCCTCGCAGCGCAGAGAACTGGCTGCGTACCAGCTGTCCAGATATCATCACGAAAGACTAATGGCCTCCAAATTCGTCGAATATAAACCCAATGGACAATCACGTATGGGGCGCAATGTTGGAGGCTTACTGCAAGCTTAAAACAAGGCTGAAAACAAGCGCCAAACTCAAAGAAGCGCTTCAGGTTATCTGGGATAACCTGCTACATGGACCGCTCGACAAGGCTGTAAAAGATTTCTCAAATAAGCCGACTGGAGGCTGGTGTTGTGGCTTGGAGCTGGTGGTGAACACTTCGAACATTCGCAGTGACAATGGAATTCTCTCATTTGATCATTATTTAGCTGTGTTGTTTCAACGATGTTATTAAATTGGTGTTGTAACCAGAACATTTTTGAATGCTGAAAAATTGGTAAGCGGTCATGTTAAAAAGTCTGTAACTTTGTCGTTTTTCAACAGAGTCAAATTTTACTTGGCAGTTGGATGTAGAAGGTTTTGCTAAATATATCTGTAAAATTTAAAATTAAAATTATAAACGATTGTTGAGAAAACAGAGAAAAACTTTAGGGGTCCACTTTTTTCTGCTGCACCCTGTATACATATGTGAAAAATTGGCCTCTACGATCTTTGCAGTAAACCACCAAAAGCCAGCCTTAAAGTAAGTGTAATTGTAGTTTTGCATGTTACTGTTTATAAAGTATTTTATTGCTTTTAACATGAGTGTCAGAAGTGTGTTTTATTATGTTTCGGTTAAACTTTAAATAAAAATATTCAACGGCTTAGTTCTTTTAGCCGGAAAGTCAAGTTTGCCGTTTGCCAACTCTTACTGCTAAGCACATTTTGAGAGACTGCAACTGTTATGCGATTTTAGTTTTGTGTTATTGTTCATACTGTTGCCACAACTAGTCCGTTCATTGCCTATGATATCCTGATTCGTTTTGCTGCGTTGATTTGGTTGTTGCACACGTACACATGCAGTTGTGAAGTGGTGGGCAAACTGCTGCATTTCTCAGACATTTAATGCACCATTTTCACTAGTTTCGCTGCACATACAAACATGGTCATTTTCAGGTAAACCTCAGCTAGCTCATTGTTCTTTCGATTCGACCCCCGCTGGGCTTATCTGGTCATTTTTTTCATTGTACAGATCAGCATTGTGTGACTGTGTGAAAAAGCACATGCAGACGTTGACTTATAGTCGCACTGAAGCGGTCGTATTTGTAACCTTTCGACGTATGACGGACAAACGTTATCATACTTTGCAATGTGCCTTGTGTGTGACTGAATAGAACGTGCAGGGTACTGATAAATAACAGGGAAGGTTGTTTGTCATAACATACAGTAAGTCGTTGTTGCAAAATATCAGCGTCAGCTTTTAAATGCTGACGTTAGTACAGAAGTGCAGTTAAGATGTTGAGCTGTGGCTGGGAGAGTGAACGATTAGCAATTGCATGTACACTGTGTTTCAAAAAAGCATCCCCGACATTTTTAACTGTAACTTGAAAACCAATTATCAGATTTTGATAATTTTTGGTAAGAATATTCCTGACACAACTTGCCATCAAATGACCATTCAGTCTCCCATCTCACCCAGTGTATGTTTCTGCACTACCTAGGGAAATCAGGTCAAGCGAAATATGTGTTGAAATAAACAGAAAACGTGAAAAAACATCCCTGACATTATTGATCGTAACTTGAAAAAAGATCAGCAGATTTTAATAATTTCTGGTAGAAATATTTCTGACACAGTTAGCTATGAAATAAGTTTAGTTTCCACTTCACCCAACGTCTGCTTTTGCACTACCTGAGGAAAGCAGACCAAGCATAATACGTGTTAAAATGAATTGAGAAAACGTCAATAAATTCCATTTATCTTAAACTGTGGGCCCCAACAGAAATGAAATGTCAGCCAAAGTGTCAGAAATGTGAACAAAATGTGTTCTTACACGTTACGTTAATTAAGCAATCATATCACATTGGATAAAAAAGTGATATTTCGCTGGTTCTGTTTCCCCCAGGTAGTGCAGAAACAAATGCTGGGTGTGGTGGAAAACTAAATATCATTTAATGGCAAGTTGTGTCAGGAATATTCGTACCAAAAATTTTCAAAATCTGATAATTGGTTTTCAAGCTACAATCAAAAATGTTGGGAATGTTTTTTTTAAGAAACAGTGTAATGTGGTAGTTAATGTCAGTATTGTTCTTGCATTTTGTTGTTGTTAGACAGTAGTTTGTGTCTGAAATGCCTGTAAATAAATGTCAGGCAATTTGACAGCTGCAATTGTTTGGTGCAGAATCTAGTCGTGGGAAAACTGTTAATTGTTAACTTCGCATTTGGAGGCAATAGACTGATGCTTTTTAGCGTAGCATAATATTTCATAATGAGCATTGTTTCAAGGTGCATTGAATTGTGTTTTTATACTACAGTACTGCTACAGTTCATTTCTGTGCTGTTACTGTGCTGTTATGAGTGGCCACCCGACACTTATGCTAAATTTGTCAAACGAGCCGGTTGAACTCCCTTGCATTAGCAGTGCCACGCTAACAGCACCATACGCATTGTTATCTCCACCAAGTGAACATAGTGAACATTGGAGGAGATTAAGAGATTGGTCATTCTGTCTGTCTGTGTGTCCGTCTGTGCGTGTACATGTACTTTGAGGCACCATATCTCTATAACGGTGCCAGGTAGATGCATGGTCGCAATGGACCACCCATAGGAAGTCAACCACCGCGAGTCGAACGGTCACGTGAATGATGATGTCACGTGATCCCAAACGTCAAGGTCGTGACCCCATTATCTTTAGCTGAAGTTGTAGGTTTAGTAGTGGTAGTAGTAGTAGTCGTAATGTTTAAATTACTTCACTTGGCGAAGATATGCACTCTTACAAGCGCCTTCTAGTTATTCACTATTGTTACTGTTACTACTCTTTTTTTTGCAGCCATGGTGTAACAGAGTGAGCGACTGAAATGTGTAGTGTAAAGCAATCCATTCTCAGGATCAATATCTCATAACTAAACTTTTAGGTGGTTTTGACCCATTAAAACACTTTGCGATAGAAACATGTTTTCCAGTTTCTGTCCCTTTAAGCTTTGCACATTTTCATACAAAACTAATGCAAAGTAACACAAGTAACAAAAGGCTGTAATTATTGGTTGGCATTTGTTGTGTAACAAGGTTGCAACTGAGTTATGAATGATGAGTGTATTTTTTCTGAAACGTCGTACTAGACGTTTCACATGTTAATCTACACCGTGGGCCAAAAAACGTGGCACTTTACTTTTGTTTATATCTTCACCAGTTATTGACCGATTTTCAAAATTCTTTTACTGGCACACTCTGCGGACAATTTGCAATAATGTAATTGTTATATATCTCACCACACGATAATTGCATCTCTACACTGCCTTCTGAAATAAAAACATTTCAGATCAACATTGCAGTGAATGATCTGTATGACACTAGACTGCATTAGACCCACAAAGTCTAGTGTCATACAGACCACTCACTGCAGTGTTGGTCCGAAGTGTTTTTTTTTCCATTTTGCCAAAATGTTTGTTTGTTATTATCGTTATATATGCATATTTCATTGATATTTCACAAGGTAGTGTAGAGATGCATTTACAGTGTGGTGGGATATGTAATAATCACGTTATTGCGAAATGTCTATTGGCAAAGACATGGACAAAAGTAAAGTGTCACGTTTTTTGGCCCACCCTGTACATATCTTGTACCAGTTGGGGAATTGGCCACTTTCAGTGTCAGTTTCTGACTAGATTTTTGCCACTTGATGCTGTTTTAAATTTTTAAAATTTTTTGAGTCATGGAAGCAGGTTTTTACCAGCAAACAGCTAACCCTGTCTTCTATCAAGAATTCAAGTTATCATGATCATGTATTCATGCAGTTGACATCAGCTGTCTGTTATTAACTAACTATATGTCGTTTTTAGTCCGACTCTGTATGGCGGAACTGTCACAGTTCTGATTGTCGTAAACATTATGCTTGCTTGTAGTTATTTACAGATGCTATTTTTAGTGGACATAATACACATGAATTCTATTGGTGCTCATATTTTCCATTTGACGTTGTTGGTACAGTTGGTTAATTTTTCAAGAGGCAAATATCTTTACTCCCCTCTCTTGATTCATTTATCGTTCTACTGATTTTTCGCACTTATGACTTTTTCCATTATTGTCCAAGTGCCATTTTTGTGTGCAAAGAGCCGACACTAGCCTCATAATTATCGCATGTATAGTCGCGTTATGATCACATTTATCGTCATTATAATTCAGTTGTTTTTTTCTTTTATGTTGCATAGTTTGGTTTTCTTTTTTCTGTTTGTTTTCATTTTATTCTTCGCCAAGTTTTGTTTTGCTTTTTTGCATCAAATACTCACTGTGCCAGGCTGCCAGCTGTTTCTGGAGTTTTGTGTGAATTTCTGCTGGTTCATGTGTCAAGTCGTTGAAGTTCGTGTCTGTGACTATTTATTGACTGGTTGAATTTTGTGCTTTGCGTTCTTTCATGCTGCTGTGTGTGACACCTGATGATGATGATGATGATGGTGATGAAGGACGAATTAACTTTAGCGTGGCGTTAAGTCCTAAGACTACAAGGACATGTAACAATAAGCCTAAACAGTGAAGTTACGTAATAGTAGTCAGTGCAATGAGACGTTGTTAGTCATGACTGTAAGACCAGGCAAAAAGTTCGGTTTTCAGTGGTAGTAATGGTGGTAGTAATAGTCATAATGACAAGAATAATAGCGATTGACAAATTTCACTTTATGTGATGTGATGTTGCAGTTACGTTTTGTTTAAGGTTTTTTTAGTAAATGCATAGTTGACACGCATTGCATTGATTTGCATTTTTTACACACTACATAAATGATTTTATGCTTTTTCTGCACATCTGTATGTATGCAAAGTATTTTTGGCATATACTTCAACCAATTTCACACATTTTTGCATGCTTCTTGCATCCACACAAGCCACATATTTGAGGGAAGATCCTCATCATACATCAGGACAGATTTTCACTAAAGCCGGCATCCCATCTAGCTGCCATATCGATGTCAAATACAGCAACACATCAGGAGCTGTTCCAGCATTGATGCACTATATAGCATGACGTTTATTAGATGTTTTACTGAGGTAATTATGCACACATGTCATGTATGTATGTAATGTTATTGTCATTAGCTTGGCTGTACATATGTCATGCTATGTGTTTATTGGTAGCTGAGCTATTAAAGGGCACCTGCTATGTACACTTGTATAGTTAGCTCGTCATGTGAAGCAATCTCAGACCTACAGGGTGCGGCAGATAAGTGGACCCCTAATTTTTGTCGCCGTTTTCTCAGCAACCGTTTGGGATTTTAATATGAAATTTTACAGCTTTATTTACTGAAACCTTCTACATCTAACTGCCAAGCAAAATGTGATTTTGTTGAAAAACGACGAAGTTATCGACTTTTTAACATGACCACCTACCGATTTTTCAGCATTCAACAATGTTCATGCTAAAAATGCTATTTAATTTTGAAAAACTGGTTACACGTTACTGTCGATGACGTCACAGTGATAAACATCAATTTATATTGTTTATAAATTATCACTAAATTATCGTTCCTTTAAAGCAATTGCCGGCTGCCCAGCGGATTCATCATCCAGCAGGACGGCGCGTCAGCGCACACAGCGCACAACGCCGCACAGCACACAGAACTGGCTGCGGGCAAGCTGTCCAGATATCATCACAAAAGACCAATGGCCTCCAAATTTGTCGAATATAAACCCAAAGGACTATCACATATGGGATACAATGTTGGAGGTTTACCGCAAGCTTAGAACAAAGCCGAAAACCAGCGCCGAACTTAAGGAAGCACTTCAGGTTATCTGGGGCAACGTGCCACAGGGACCGATTGACAAGGCTGTAAAAGATTTCTCAAATAAGGGACTGGAGGCTGGTGTTGTAGCTTGGAGCTGGCGGTGAACACTTCGAACATTTGCAGTGACAAAGGAATTCTGGCATCTGATCATTAATTAACTGCATTGTTCAACGATGTTATTAAATTGGTGTTGTAGCCGGAACATTTTTGAATGCTGAAAAATCGGTAGGCGGTCATGTTAAGAAGTCTGTAACTTCGTTGTTTTTCAACAGAATCAAATTTTACTTGGCAGTTAGATGTAGAAGGTTTCAGTAAAGAAATCTGTAAAATTTCAAATGGTTGCTGAGAAAACAGCGAAAAACTTTAGGGGTCCTCTTTTTTTGCCGCACCCTGTACGTGCTACACAACATAGGTGAATGTGCTCTGCCTTAACTCCAGCCAGTTAGGTCGATACTTTCCTAGTAGACCTGCCCTAGACGTTGGGAGTTGGGACAAGTGTGCACAGATGTAACAGTTTGTGACATGTCTGTGTGCACGAAAGGTACCAACTGTTAGTGTAAATACTAAGGTTGTAAACGTCAGTTGCAGTTTGTGTGCGTTTTTGTGCGAATTGTTCGCCGGTTTGCTATCGCATATCACGCGATGTAGTCGTGCGTATATTTCAGTGCTGTGTTTAGCAACAGGGAAAGTGGGTGCTTTTCCAGGCTCGTCTGCAGCGAGGGAATGAATCTTCGCATATTATAAGAAAAATTTATGGACATACCGTTTCTGTGTATGTTAAAAGACAGTCTGGAGTGGGATAAGTGAGTGGTAGATGAACCTATGCACTCCAGACGCTTGTTTAACGGACACTTATTCCACGCTGGCTGATGGTCGGTTGTGTGTTGTTTGGTTGACCAGCGTGGGCTGGTGGCGTGGCGTAGTTGGTAGCGCATTTCGGCTGAAACGAAGTTACTCTACGCCAGGCCCGGTTAGTACTGCGATGGGTGACTGCCTGCGGGCAGGTAAACCATCTCGGTGCGAAGCCTGCCAGCTAGGTCGACTCAGCCTTCTACCTTCCATGGGACGGTAAAATGAGTAGTAACTCATTCACATGAGTTACGGAAGGTGGGGACCTTGGTACAGCTGACTGGGGTTGCCTAGCTGGCCGCTGCGCCAGCCTGTGTCTGCAGGCTGCACACGGTGGCCGTGCAGCAGGCGGCTCTGGTTAATGATGAAAGCGCATTAGAGGCGTGTGCATGCTCGCGATGATGCGCTATACAAATTGACGACCTTTACCTTTTTACCTTTACATGACTGTCGACATGTAATTGTAGTGTTGTAGTAATGTAGACAGCATGGCAGTAGTAGGCCTACGAGTGCCAGCGTGACATAATTTCGTTCTAAACATAACAGCTTCAAGGTCAGTCAACTTACGGTTTAGATTTAGTAGCAAGTTTCACCCATAGAAAACAAAAAAACCAAAACTAGTCAAAACTGGACTAGCACAATGCACGTGGATGACTCAAAGGCATTTTATCACTTTTTGTGCATTTCGTTATATGTGGTCTCCAGTGTTTGAGGCTATGCCCAGACCCTATGTCGAAATCCGGCCCTGGCGTATTTCAGTATTTCATGGCAGACTATTTTGTGTTATAATAATAATTGCGTATTTAGTTCATCGTACTTAGTATCCATTGCAGTTAATGCAGTTGTGTTGTGTTTCATATTACATGTCGTTGTTTTTTGTTAATTTGTATTATCGTACATTGTCGTAGCCATAGTGGAGGGCATGTTCTCCCTTCCATGAGACCACTGATGACAATCATTTAGTGTTTGATTTAAGGTAATTTTCCTCGAAACAGTGCCAAATATGCACAACACCAACACGCGCCGTTTTCACATCTGAAAAGTTGAAAAAAACTTCTGTTGACCAGATCCCTTTCTTGGTGGGAAGGGGACATCCCTCCGCACACCCTTGTGCACCCTTCTGTCTGTGGATCCTGGCTAAACCAGTGTAGTTATCGTACGTACATTTTACCGTATTTATGATGTTGCATAAAGCAAAATCCTAGCATAACTCAGTCCTTAATTGCTCCATGCTTTGGTGCTGTTTAGTGGGTGACAGGAAGAGTAGGCTATTTGCCGTGTGAGATTTCTACCCAAACATTTCTCAGTTCAAGACTACTTTTGGCGACCCTGCCTATCAGGGAGTATTTGTTTGTCGAACTACATCACCTTCTGTTGCTATTTTTGGTTTTGCTTAAGCGTTTTTACGGAGTTACTCCACGCAAGGTCAAGCCTGCCAAAGGTCGTTTTTATGTGACATCTAGCGCAAGTAATTTTACAGCACTTAAATGTGGTTGGCGAAATTATAAGTGCTCCGCTTTGTTGTTAACTTTACTATTGAATTTCACAGAAACAGAGCTGAAATGCATGTTGTTGAATGACAGCAAATTGCAAGGAAAATGTTAGGCCTGTTTTGGGAATACCCGCATTCTGTTATCCATGTTGTATTTTATGCCTAAGCCGTCTGTATGCATGCGTTAGCATGTAAATGTCTGGTGCCTTTCTGTTTGTATGATGTATGCTGAACTAATTGTGATTGCACAATCAGTGTCGTGTTTTTACTGGCCTATAGCTGCTGCGCGTGTTCACGTTGTCAACACTTGGTGTTCATCTGCTCGTAATGAGATATTCAGGCTTATGTGTACGTATATAACATTGTACTGCGTGGCTTGAGAACCTGTGAAATGTTTGCTTCAACAACATTAAATGCTGTCTGTCTTTCCTATCATGTTTAATTAGCCTGCAGAATGGCAGTTTTGTTAGCAAGGACTTGAATGCCAAGTTCCAGGTTCAGGATTTTTCCCCAAGGACCAGGACAAGGACTGCTTCCACACTTTCAGATAAGAGCTTACACGAAGAAGGGTGCCATTTTTGCACAGTATTCTGTGTCTCAAAAGAAAACGTCACACCTTTTCATTGCTATATCTTCACGAAATATTAACCGATTTTCCAAATTCTTTTACTAGCACACTCTCTAAACAGTAGGCAATAAAGTAACTACTGAATATTCCACCACACACTGACTGCATCGCTACACTACCTTGTAAAATATAAATGTAAGAAAGCCTAAGAAAACCAAACAGGAAAAGTGCATTGGTAAACGAACAAGACATTTCGGACTAAGATGGCAGTAAATGATTTGTATGATGCTACACCGTGTTCTTTTTGGACAGCTGATGCATTAAACGATGCGTTTGTTTCTGGTCTTCCTGGCTTAGTAAGCCTAGCAGTTCATCCACAGTGGTCCAATTCTCTTCAGTTATGCACGCGTTTCAAACTGCCCTCCAGAACCGCCGTCGTTTAGCACTGCCGTTAGGCTGCACTCACAGACTCACAGAGTATAAGTCCCAGTACCTGTGTAGGGATTCCAGTGAACACCAGTGTGCAACTTTGCATGCATTTTAGTGGAGACCACTGACAATGACAGGAGTACAGGTTACCTGGGTAGTAAACCGCACATACCGGTAAACAGAATTGATGTAATTTATACAAGCTATGACACACTGTGACAACAGTGCCACTGTTCACTGCTAGGGATGCACAAGTAGCAAAATTATTAACGATATATGTTTTTTCTATTCACAAAGCACTCGGTCATAAACAGAAACCCGGACTTGTACTTGTACTCTTGTCTATGTGAATGCCGCCTCAACGCCTCGGACCGCAACCAGCCGTTAAGTTAACGGTCCCAAACCACCAATAAGCTAGTGGTTTTAGCAGTTTGGCAGAAAAAATCAAGTCAAGCAATACTACTGTACAACACTTGAGTCACAGTATCTGTACAAATTAAGCCACATGTGGCCACATTATTGACACTATCCCAAGACATTTTGCAACGTCAGAACTTTTCCTATGCCAATTATTGACGGCCTCCTTTGCATTTCCAAGGAACTCGCACTAGTGAAACCAAGCAGACGTAAGCACCCACAAATTCAAACTTCTTGGAAAACTTCTCGTATTGGGACATCAGCAAACAACAAGATTCACACACGATGACATTAGTGCCTTTCAACAATGCAAATCGTCTGTTAATGTCTTCCTGGGAACATTTTCCAAATATATTTTCTCACTGTTTCAAAAATGCACATTTTTTCCTAGGTCCCTAAAAGTTTTGAGAATGTGGTTGAAAATGCCTAAAACAGCATTAACTAACTGCACTAGAATTGTGCTACATCACAAATCAAAACCATCAGTCCACGAGCCACACTCTCCAAACTTTGCTAAGAAATTTCACACCACTCTGACAGTCTTTCCTAAAATATGGCTAAAAAGTTCTGAGAATGTGGCCAGGCCTGATGTGCTGACATAATGCTGAACAATAGCACCATACACTCATCAGTTTGTACGCCTTAAGACGTGTACAGAACGACTTAAGTGAACGGAACCTAACCCAATGGAACAGATATGCTTTAGTTTTTGACAAACTGACCAACGGGCAAGCAACAATGCATTACAGTAGGACCATCTAATGGCGACAGTGGCCTATGTGACTACACTCATGTATGCGTCAACTAATGACCAATGGGCTCGCTCTGCTTGCCCATTAGTCAGTTCGTCAAAAACTAAACCATTCACTTACATCTCTCTGTACGCGTCTTTAAGTACAAGTACAAGATGGTTTAGTTCCGCTAGGTGCGGGCCTCATAGTATTTGCTCCACGAATGAAAGCACTTATATAAGTTCTGAGTCTCCCTGTATCTCAGTGCCAAACAGCAGCAGCAGCAGTAGTAGTAGTAATATCCTGCAGTGTTGTAGTTGTCTAGATGCGGGCTTCGTGGTATTTGCCCCACGAATGAAAGCACTTGATGAAGTTGTGGGTCTCCTTGTACTTGAGCGCCAGCACCAGCTTGCGAGCACGGTCAGGCTGCTTGTTACGCAAGTGCTGGATGTACACCTGGGAACACCAAACAACAACTACTACTACCACTAGTAGTCGACTACTACTATAACAAACACTACAACAGCAGCTTGAGTAAGCGATCGGGCTGCTTGTCGCACAAGTGCTGAATGTATATATGCACAACAACAACTACTAAATTACTACTACAACTACTGCTAGATTACAACAGCAACCACTATAACAACTAGTACAACACCAGCTTAAGAGCATGATCAAGCTGCTTTTTACACATGCTGGATGACCTGGACAACAACAACAACAAGATTACTACTACAACTACAACTGCTATTAAATTACTACAACCACTACAAATACTACTACCACGAGCGCGATCAGGCTGCGTGTTACGTAGATGCTAGATGTACAGGGTGGGCCAAAAAAACTGGCACAATGTTTTATACGCCAATAACTTTGTCAAATATAAACCAATTTTTAAAATTTTTTCATCGTCAGAACCAGGACACATTGACAGTTAGGCGATGTAATGGTGAGTGATATCACCTGTTTATGATTTTTGCTGTTTTCGATGTGTCACTCATTGCATGTCGCCGTTAACAAGTGTATAAACTGATGTTTAGTACATTTATTACTAATACAACTATAACTGCAACTACTACTAAGACCAGCACCAGCTGCACATTGAGCAAGTCCCTATAAACACAACGACTACCGTACTACTAAGATTACTACTACAACCAGTACTACTACTGCTAGACTAACATTACAATTACTACTAGACAACTACCACAACAACTAATAATACTATGCATCTTACAAACATGATCAAAACCCGTTCCCACCTTGCTAAGATGCACTGCAAATGATGCAGAACCAGAATCGACAAAAAACTCAAATCACCACCAAAAGTTAACTGCATCCTGTGTCAAGTTTTGTCAAAAAGCAATTCACAAAGTTGTGATTTATTTAGCTGACAGACTACGTAGTATAGTGTGTATTAATTACCTGTGCGCTCTTAAAGGCCAGTTTAATCTCGACATCACTGGTCTTCTTGCCTATCCACAGATAGACCTGGTCCCCGTTGTCCAGTATCATTACGTCGTCGTCAGCCAAGTCATCCTGGCAGAAGTCTGAACATTTCTCCGACACCGTGAAGTACCCTAGTACACAGCCCACGTCATCAATAATTTTTAATCCATTAATATCAAAAAATTAATCGATTAAATTCAATTATTTTTCTATTCAGGAAAGACTGCAAAACTGCATAATCCAAATACTAGTTGTTGTCATTTTTCTAGACTGAACCACAATCAAACTGAATGGATGGTGGTTAGAACTCCATCGACTATTATGCCTCCGCCAACATGTGACAATTACAAGGCCAGAAAGTGAATTTTGAGGCATATCTGATGCACCACGACCTTGACCCTTGGCCTTTTGACCCCAAAATTTGTTGTGTTCATTCATGCCCCGGAGTCCGTTAGTGGTGAAAGTTTGGTCAAATTCCGTCAACAAATACACAAGATATCTTGCTAACTAACGATGCTTGTTCGGGACTCACTCACACAGGAACGGACACAAGAACACTCTGGAAACATAATGTCACCAGCCACTACGTTGGCGGAGGAATACAAATTGATGAATATGCAGTAACATGCACGAATTGTGTAATCAAAACAAACTGTTAAACTAACACTATAAAAGCAAACATCTCTATAGCCTATCATATATGAAACAAAATTAAAGAATAGATTACAAACTTTGATTGCGACAGATTTTAGGTTGCTAAGAAATCCAAAATTTTCACCAAATTTCTATGGAGTGAAAAATAATTTAATGATTTTTTAAAACAACTAATCACTACTAACTAATCGTTAATTTCTGCAGCACTAAATTTAAGCACAAAATTCGGAAAAAGACTATGGTGTAGGGTATCCCCCCTCCTCTCTTACAGCAGGCAGCAGAAGTCCAAACATTTCTCCAACACCCCGAGGTATCTAAATAACATGTACGGGTCTCTACAGGAAAGGCCTATTGTAGCCATAGCTGGTAGAGCTTCACTTAGTTTCAAGTGATGTGTTTATCCGATGCCTGCTGAGCTAGTAGAATTTAGCTATAGTGGGCTACAGCTGTAGCAGGCCTATGCTATAGAGGGCCGTTGCCCATTTTACAGCTGTCCGACACAAGCGCGAGTTTACCTTTTTCATTCGAACAGCGGAAAAGTCGTGCATATCTCATGTACTCTGCATGCAGATCATATTTCTTGCGTCCTCCAATCCCGACCCAGAAGAAATTCATTGGCTCCTCTCCCTCGCTGATTATCTGTATGCTACAAAGACACACACAACTACAACTATAGTACCATCATATCATCATATCATATATCATACTAAAGATTTTCCAGTGCCCCCATTACGTGATAAAAGACCACAGGTGCATCACAGAGTTCAAAGTTAATAAAATACACAGAAAGATGACTAAAAACAGTCATGGCTCATCGTGGACAACGACAAAAGCATTGCAGGATAAAAACGACAACAACTACTACCACTAAAACAACCACTACAACAACTAGACTACTATTAGGACAATTACAACTACTGTTACTACTACTGATAGAGAAAAAGTTTATTGGATCCTCCCCTTTGCTGATTATGTGAATGCTACAGAAACGCATAAAACTATTACAACTAGGGCAGCACTACTAAAACAACTACTACCACTACAACAACTACTACTAGACTACTAGTACTACAACTTGTAGTACTACCACTACTCTTACTACTGCTGCTGTTGCTGCTACCAGCGCCTCTGAAGCTACGGCACTACGGCGCTATACAAATGCATTATTATTATTATTTTTTTTAGTACCCCCGGTAGTAAAGATCCCGGCGTTAAAAACTAAACTAAACGTTAAAAACTACTGGGATGACCAGAGGTCCGATGTTTCGCTTGTACAAAAACTGTCATGAACAAGAATGGCACTGAAGCGCTGCATCAGGACCGACAGCTGCTGAAACAAAAATATGCCCTCTCGAGCCTCACTGGAGATGGCTGAAATTCTGCGGCCCAATTCCTCCACAAAACGAATTACTATTATTATAAATGTCAAACACACCTGTGTGACTGTCCGTAGATTTCCTCCGCAATTTCCTCGGCCAGTCGCGCCTCATCGGTGTTTGACCGTTTGCCAATCCAGACGTAAACAATGCCCTGGTTGTCTTCACTGTCAAATGGCACCTTCAACGCAATCAACAAGTGCTGAATGTATATATGCACAACAACAACTACTAAATTACTACTACAACTACTACTAGATTACTACAGCAACCACTATAACAACTAGTACAACACCAGCTTAATAGCACGATCAAGCTGCTTTTTACACATGCTGGATGTAGACCTGGACAACAGCAACAACAACAACAACAACAAGATTACTACTACAACTACAACTACTATTAAATTACTACAACAACCACTACAACTACTACCACGAGCGTGATCAGGCTGCGTGTTATGTAGGTGCTGGATGTATATCTGGACATCAACAACAACAAAATTACTGGTTGTCCTCACTGTCAAATGGCACCTTCAACGAAATCAACGTCACAACTACAATACGTCTGGTTCTCCGTGTTTCTTCAACTCTGCAAGTTAGGCTTGCACTAAGCAAGGGAGGCAGGTAAGTAAGTAAGTAAGTATGTGCATAATTAAAGAGCACAATGTCAGCCAGTGGCCAAATCTGAGGCAATTGGCTGAGCCGCTAAGGGGAGCAGTAGGCCTGCTGGAAGCAGTGAGTTTTAAGGAGGCGGCGGAAAGTGTCTGCAGAGGTAGAACTACAGACGCTAGACGGTAGTGAGTTCCAAACTGTGGGGGCTGCAATGCTAAAACCGCGGGAGGCAAAGGTTGTGCGAACACATGGAACCGACAAAAGATTGGTGTTGGCAGAACACAGAGAACGTGTAGGAGTGTGATAATTGAGCAGAGAACGTAGATAAGCAGGTTGAGAGGAATTGAGAATGTTGTACGTCAATAACTGATGATATAGTACCAGCAGTTAATTATCACTGAACCTCTAGGAAACCACTTACTGCTAGCCGCACTGTCCCATGACCGACGATGTTAATTGTTTAGTTGAAATAATAATTAATGTACAAAACACCACCTGTTAACGGTGGCATGCAATGACTGACAAATTGACAGCAAAAATCATAAAAGGTGATATCATCTGCATCACACTGATTGTGTGTCAGTGTGCTGCTGAATAATTAATGTTGGTTATTTTTTAAAGGCTAATCAATTACAAACTTGTTAATTGGTTGCACCCCTAACAGAAATCATTATCTTGCTTAAGCAACATTTATTTGTGTCACTAGATGTGCACTGTGTCACAAAAAGTCCCTGACATTTTCGATTGTAACCTGCAAGAACAATTTATCACATTTTAACACATTTTCTTTGGCACAACTGGCTAATACGAAACTGTTTAAGTTCCCAGCTCATCGAGCGTCTTTTTCTACACCACATGGGAAAAGCACACCAAGCAAAATATGTGTTGAAATGTTTGGGATGTTTCTGGGACACAGTGTAGTATAATTCGTAGTGGTGGCCAACATTAATACCTTGAGTATGAAGCAGAATTCTGAGTTGAGATTGGCCGCGTCGACGCCGATCTGTATGCAGCGCGTGGTCAGTGGACTTCCGTTGGCCCGCAGTTGGAACAATTCCACCGCATTCCTGCTACCTATCTTAGCCGGGAAATGTTCATCGCCGGGAACACTTTCCACCCCGGCCGGGACTGGCGAGGGTTTCCTGCGTGAGCCCTGGTGAATGATGAACTTGAGTTTGAAGTGAGAAAGGAACTTGAGGTTCTCCTGCTGCTGATGCATTCGCACGACCTCCAGCTTGTCGCCGAACAAAGACTCGAACTTCTTCTGAAGGCTGAATGTGAACGTCAGCCAGCCCATGTTGCTGGCGTCCCGTCCCTGCCAGAAGTACACGATGCACCGGAAGTCATCTTCCACCTCGTCTTCCTCTTCCGCTTCCGCAGCCTGGTCACCGCTGGTGGTGCCTGCTTTCTCTGCCCTACAGCACACGTAGTAGAGACAATTAGAAGTAGTTGTAGTAGCTAGCAGTAGCGGTGTGAATAATAGTAGTAGAATTATACGACGACACACTGGAAGACGTCTTCCACTTTTTCCGGTTCTTCATCTGCTGCCTGTTCACCACTGCTTTCTGCATCATACAACACATGTAGTAGACCACCAACAGTAGTAGCAGCAGCAGCAGCAGCAGCTGCAGCAGCAGCAGCAGCAGCTGCAGTGTTAGCAGTAGACGATGCAACAGAAATCATCTTTGACTTTTCTTCTTTTTCTGCTTCCATTTGTTGCTCCATTTGCTGGCGTCTGTCTCCGCTTTCTCTGCCCCCCCCCCTGTACAATCCATCAGCTAATCAGTTGATCAGAGAGTCAGCCAGACAGTGAAAAGTTAACCAACCGAGACTGATCAAATCGACAGAACACTAAAGATGATAACGGCATAACAGCAACAAAATTGGAACGTGTGATTGCCTAAAATCTAGTAACTAGTAAAAATATGATAAAAGCTATCATGTGGTAGGCCTAAAACAATCTTTAAAACTTAATAGATGTGTTTATGTACAGCGGGTGGCCAAAAGTGTGTCATAATGCGATGACGATGCCAGAAAGTCGTGAAGCGCACCGCAAGTAAAATAAGTAAAATGTTAAACTTGAGCGCATCTCTAGCTGATTTATATCTATGGTCATGTAGTTTTATCTATGTAAAATGCGTTGCGTCATTCGTGACGTCATGTTAATCGAAAATTTTGACAAATG
>Ga0209367_1002075_pt1 | contig 25948 bp, 16 predicted proteins | sample WorMetLIZISLAND2_FD_187412 | JGI IMG/M metagenome (GOLD analysis project Ga0209367, IMG submission 187412) | Marine gutless worms symbiont microbial communities from Max Planck institute for Marine Microbiology, Germany - Olavius geniculatus... ... | reverse complement strand
CAGCAGCTGCTGCTGCGTCTGCTGATGCTGCTGGTAGTAGAAGGCGTTGAACTGATGTGACACGGGTGAGCTGTGTAGCGGGGAGGTCGGCGACCGATAGTCGGCGGCTGACGGCGACTGATAGCACTGCGCGTACGACTGCTGCACGGACGACGACGACGACGAATACCCAGGGCAGCAGCCAACGCTTCCGACACCGCCAACAAAGCAGTCGCCATTCGGTGGCGCAGTCATGAAGTGACCCGGATGCATCATCGCGCTCTGCTGCATGCGACAGCGCTCGTCGTTGTGTTGGTAGAACGTTGGATGAATGGCGCTCGCTAGCTCTCGATGAGACGGCGAGTGCGGATGGTAATGGTGGTGGTGCTGGTGGTGATACGGAGAGAGTTGACTCAGTTGAGAGGTCGGAGGACTGGGGACAGTGTACGGCGGCGACTTGGAGACCAGTTGTTCATAGACGGAGCAGTCCCCGTCGTGCTGTTCTGACTGCTGCTGTTGCTGCTGAGTAGAGGCAGCCGGAGCAAGATGGTGGGAATAAGCCAGAGGTGCTCCGTTTTGCTCCGACGACGAGGAGCAGCAGCCGCAGACTCCACTGGAACCGCCGCCGCCGCCGCACCCCGCGGCTGAACAGCCCCAAAAGCTGGTCGACGTCCTCTCAGCGGATGTCCGTCGAGAGCGTTCCAGCGGTCCTCGCGCCAGGACGTTGGCGTCGGCGTCCACCTGCAGTGCTCGCGGCTCGTACATCGTGAAGTCATGAGCGTTCTGTGGCGCCAGACTGTTTTCGACCAAAAATTCCGGCTCTCGCATGCACTGTGACAGTGCGTCGATGGATGGTTTGACGTCCAAGTCGCTGACTCCAGACCAGCTGCTGTAGGGCGGCGGCGGCTTCAGAGGACGATCAAAATAGTCAACATTCGACGACGACAACGACGACATCGACTGCATGTTGAGGTCGGCGACGTCGTCGCCTGCGTTCGACAGAAACTTCTCCAGATCTTGCATCACCTGCACAAACACATACGCGATTATGCACCACTGACGCTGACGTCGACGTAACGTGTTGCTTTTCTGCAGATTACAATTGCAAAGGCGCGTAGAGAGCGACGTAACTGAACTAAACTGAACTGAACTGGACATTGTTCTTTGACGAAATCACCAATGGGATAGATAATTAAGCAGTATATATTACAGTAGGCACTGTCTAACGGCGTCGCTGACTACGTGACGACAGGTACATGTACGTGCACGTCAACCAATGACCAACCTTGTCTTTCTCGCTCTTTGGTCAGTTCGTCAAAAACTAAACCGTGTCAGCATGGTTCAATTCAGTTCAGTTCATGGACGTCGCTCTCTACGCGCCGTAAGTTAAAACTGTAAATTTCAACCTATTTCTGCCTATGTTGAAAGACAAAAAAATTGATGACGGGAGAGATCAAATAGGGAGATATAATAGGAGATAGATCAAGACTTAAGTCAACAATTTTTTTTTACTCAAATTCAACTTCACGACGTTTACAATAAAATTTCGACTCGCTTCAAAGGGCAAGTTTTCGCCCGAACACGATCTGGCATGCTGCAGAACAGTAACCACAGAAGAAGTGATGGTGATGAATGATGATACGGATGCAGCTGAGAGGTCGAACTGTCTACGAACTTACCGATAGAAGGTCCGCAGTCTGCTCGAAGTCAAATTCCGAAAGAAGCAAGTCTTCCGACGAGGACAGCTGATGAAGATTGCCCTGACTGCAGCTGCCAGTCAACAGTTCGTTCATCGCAACTGTGCACATCTGCAACCTATTTTAACGGAATCAACACCACTACAGTTCCGCTAACCGATCACCGAATTCGCTGTCTCAAAGAAAAACGTCATGAAAACTTTTTCTCACAACCACTCGTATCGATCTCTGCGTTCAGATGATTGAGAATCGAAGACTGCGCGAGATGCTGAGGCCGGTCGGCGCGCCGGCGATGGACAACGTGCCGTGATTGGCCAGCGAAGGCCGTATGAATATTAACCAGGGCGTCTATTTTTGGAGGCTATATAAGCGAGAGCCGAGCGGCGAAGGTCGTGCAGTCAGTCGTAGGTGCTGGACGTGGCGCTAGTCATGCGTGCGTACGTGAACGTTTTTACAAGCGTAGGCCTGCGTTGCTTGGCCGCCGCGTTGCTGATTCACATGACATCTGGCTTCGAGTTTCTCAATTATTGCTCACATTGCTGATCGAAATATGATTAATACATCACAATTTTCGATCGATATATGCATCTGACTCCCGCTATTGTTGTCAGCCATGTATACACTTTCACAGTCACGCTCATTCATCAATCATCGTCATTCAGTACATGTAATTACTACCGGTAGGGGGCCAACCGGTATGTCATCCTCGTGCTAAAATGCCTAGTGGAAATTTGTTTGCTGGACCCACGAACACAGAAGTAAGTTGCGTGATGCACGACATAGCGAATGCCAACCTTGAAAATTACTCACGACTCGAATAAACCGAGCTAAACCTACTATTTCTATGGCGTCGATTCGTCGACTGCTACTTTTTTGACCGCGCGTTGGCATTGACAGATACGCCTCTTTAGCACTGCAGAGCACCGTTCCACGGTCCACCGTTCATTGATTTGGCTCATGCAGTGGTTGCAGTCGACTGTAAAACATTAGGGCCTACCGGCCTAGTAAGTTGCAGAATACTGGCAGTGCACTGCGCAAGTGTCAAGAGCTATAGGCGAGTCGACGTACCGTTAATCGAACCGTTCTTTCGGTACCAGGGGCGGCGTCAGGTTTTCAGAGCTGGGGAGATGGTTGTCGATTTACCGCCGCTATTTCCACCCCTCCTCATTTATCCCTCCAAAAAAGCTCGGATTTGCGCTAATCTCATGAGTCGTCGTGCTGTCGGAGGCTGGGGGGTCCGGACCTATATGGTCCCGACTCCCGCCCGCCGCCGCCCCTGATTTGTTATCTTTTTATGTAATCAATCTAAGTACATAGGCCTACCCTCAAGCGGTTCGTCACAGTAAAATACATCTGCGAATGAACGTGTATATATATAGCTATCAATAAATGACAATAATATGCAGAGTTGCAGACATCTCGATTCTCAAATTCGTTTCGCATGGTCTAACTTTTCCCAAAACATGACACGTTTTATCAAAAAAACGAAAACTTGTCCTTTTTGCGCGCGAAAGCAGCTACTGCTTTCAACGCGTTTTATGGGGTGTTTACTCGATTCAGCAAACTTCCAGCAAATGTATTCAAAATACACGTGCTAATGCTGGACGTTTGTTGGATCGTGTAAACACCCTATTAGCGATCACAATTCTGTCCGTCCCTCTGTCTGTCTGTCAGTCCGTCACACGGGTGGATCCAAGAATGAACAAAATGGCTGGAGATAGACTGACAGTTTGCGAACAGAAACTGCTATAGGCTTTCGCGCGTCTCGTGAGCATTATCTCAACTTTCTTGTTTTGTTTGATGACATGTGGCGATTTACGCGCCGTTTAGAATGATTGCAAGCCTCACCAAAAGGCTACAGCTGGGCTATTGATTGTTGTGCTGCCCTAGAAAACGTTGCATAGTAACGTTGTGTACGCCCGCCATTGATGGTAAAAGGGGGAAATGATTGTTTACGATTTTGCGCTGCGGGATACTGTAGGAAAATGAAGGATTATAGGCACAAATTTTGTCGGATATATTGCGGTCGCACTGGTGTATAAATCAGCTGATTTGTTAAGCGGATGATGACGCAGGAACTTCATTTGCGCAGTCCTGCTGGATCGGAGCCTGCTCTCTATCGTTGGCCGTTGACTGTTACGGTAAATTTGCTCTGAGGAAGCTCTTGTGTTGTAAACGTTTGGTAATTGGATACAGAATAAACTGCAGCAATCTGCCGTTACGATTAGTCGATTTTATATTGACGAAACTTCGATTAGATTCGAATAGATGGATGCTTCAACAAGTGACCTAATTATCCAGTTGTGGTGACCTACTTGGGGGCGTGCCAGAGAATCTGACATACCAGTGCTAATCCTAAAACTCTGTACCTAATTTTGGAAATTCAAGTAAGCGTTGTGGGCGTCGGGACTGCAAGAAGAATCTATACAAGATACACAGAAGTATAAATCCGATTCACTGGGTGACTTTAAATTTTGCTTAGACCTAAGTTTTAAACTATAGTTTTAGACCAAAACTTGGCTTAAAATGTAATTAATGCAAAATTTAAAGTGACGATTAAATCCGGTTTTAAGTAGGGTTTTAAACCGGATGCTTCCGCTGAAACCAAAGTTAAAACTGAACATAATACCAAACTTCGGTTTAAAACCAAACTTAATTTGAACAATTCAGTTTCAAACCTGATCTCCGTAATGCATCGAGATAGGCGTTTCTTCTTAAAGACTAGTCTTTAGGTTTGGTTTAACACCAAAACCACTTTAACTTTCGATTTAGCGAAAACAAGAAGGTGTTCGTTTACCCAGCAGTTGCTATTGCTGCCGGCGTTCTAGGGCCCAATCGCCTACAACGTGCGTTTAATGTACAGCGCAAATCATGTTTTTCTGACGAAGATGAGTTTCTTTTCTGCTAGACAGATTCACATTCACCAGCTAGCCTTAGAATACATCCGGTGACGTCGTTGGGTTGATGGTGCAAACGTAAGATATTACACCAGTGCTGAGCATGTGAAGCTCTTCCTGCGTTACTTGGCCCGAGGAGGATACTATGACCAAGTCAACGATATACAATATCTGTGTATCATCTGCATATTTATAGGGTACCAAGGAAGTAGGTTTTCGGTTTAAAACCTGAGTTTAAAACTGAAGTTAATCTGAGCATTGGTTTAAAACCATTCTTTGGACTTCAGATTAAGGTTTAGTTTAAAACTATAGTTTAAAACTTAGGTCTAAGCGAAATTTAAAATCACCCACTCTCTCTACTTTGACTATCATGTTTGTAGTTTTTGTGGATTATAATCACAATTACCCAGACACTTCTGTGCTGTTTTTTTGCCTTTGATTAGTAGTATTTCATGAAACAAGTTCTCACAGTGTGACTAAGTCTGAAACGATATAGTTTCGCCATTCCAAATTTTCGCTATTGTGAAAGGTCGCCAATTGAGAACCAGTATACGCCTTCCTGTTAGTGATTAATAGTAATCTAGGCTTTATCTCGCACTGTTACTGAGATACAGCGACTTATTGGCCAAAAATTGCAAATTTTGCCCACTCCCCTCTCATTTAGTGCCCTCATTCGGGGTGACCCCCTTCAAATTTATGGAAAAGCTTTACAGTTCCTGAAACTAGAGTCTTCCGGGCAGCCGACTGTGAAGATTTGATAATTCTAGCTTGCACTGTTTTTGACTGATTCACTCGTATGACAGACGGACAGACAGACAGACAGACAGAATTGCGATGGCTAAGACGCGCTGAAAGCAGTAGCTGCTTTCACGTGTAGAAGCTGACCCTAACCTTAACACTAACCCTAACGCTATTCTTAATTTTATCTCTTATTCTGTTTCTAACCTTGGCAGTCTTTTGGAATGGTAGGCCAACAACAGCTGCAACTGCTTGCAAAAATTTGAATGAAGTTGATGCCTCCAATAAGGCATTCATTTATGTCGGGCGAAGTGCCTGGAGAGGAAAAACAATCTACGTCGTACTTATTAATTTAATTATGCCATGAATTCATTTGATATAATAAAGTTGTCTTCATCTTCACACAGTGTCATTAATTGTTTTACAATGTATTTCTGGTAACTGGTTATTTTTTTGTTCATCTAAACCAGTTTTCATTTTATGTTAAAACCGGGAACTGATGCTGGGGTAGCACTAGCAGTTGTAGTTGCATCGCTAGGTGCACTTGAACAGATCTGCAGTTATACGTTGTGCTGACATTATTGTTTATGACATTTGCAGCAGGGGCGAGATGAGGCACAGGAAATCATTGATACTATTAGGTTTGTTGCTGTCTGTTTATCATTGTGTTCATTTATACCATTGTACAACTTATCATTAAAGATCACAGTTATAGGATTAGCTTGATATCAGTGCAAAAGCACTTAGAAACCACCTTACATGAGAAAAGTAAGAAATAAAAACTAGTTGCTGTTCTAGTTATAGTTAGTTTCCTCCCGCATTGGGCGAAAAAAGTTTGGTGAACTTTGGTCCACTAATTATGGAGATTTAGAGGTGCCATCATACCCCGAAAATCGAATTTTTCGGAATACCATATTTAGCCCTTAGGGGGTGCTGTGCTCTGAAATTTTTACATGCGCTATAGAATGTCCAACTCTTGCTAGCCTATATCTCACTGAGGATGGGGCTCTTTTAACAATTTTTTTCAAAGGGAGGTCAAAAATTGGCTTATAATTCAGCGTATTAGCACAGGTCTAATAACTTTGGGGTTAAAGGGAATAACCCCATGAAACTTTGCCACATGACAGGTCATAATGGGAACATTATCACTTATATACAACATTTGGGGGGCACTGCTCCCTCAAAATTTGGAAAGGCATAAAATGTCTAAAATTTGATGCGATTTGGGACAACTTTCGACTTTGACCGCAAATATCTCAAGAACCGGTCATGATATCAACAAAGGGACACAAACTTCATCGAGAGCGATCTCTTCTGCGTTGGGGAAAAAATTTGTGAATTTTTGTTTACTAACAAAAAAGTTATAGACGCAGATGTTGACCTATTCGAGTTCAAAATTCGGCGTGATTTCGGGCAACTTCAAACTTTGACCGCAAATATGTCTGGACGGATTGACTTATTGAAAATCGATAACTTGATCGACTGCCATCCCTCCCGTGTTGAAACAAAAAAATAGGTGAACTTTGGTCCACTAACAAACAAGTTGCAGGCGCGGATGTTGACACACCCTAAGTCGACAATGTGCGTTCTGCTTATGCTACTGCATTTGACTTCGGGCCACGTGACTGCTACCAGGTAAATTCCCCCCCTTGAATTAAACCCCCCGTCGGATTTACGGTGTCAGGCGGCCTCACGTTGGGCTCTGCCCCATATTTCTAGTTAGCTGTATTTTGTCGTATTTCGTGGTAGTGAACTTGTGAGGTTTGTTAGTGTTTGCAAGTTGAATGTTTTTTTCTACTGTGTTGTGGATTAATTATTTACAGGCTTTTGTATAGGTAAGAAATGTTACTGGTATGCAAAAAGTGCAACATAATTATTGAAAACTTTGCAGTTATGCTCAATATAGCACTATGACAGTATATCTATTAATAGCACATTGGCTGTATTGTTAAGTTGCTGATTGTGAAGGTGGGTGTGCGAAGAAATACCCGATCTGAAATTGCCAATGGACAAATATGTTCTTAATGGGTATGATACTAAAAGGTAAGATGAACTGCTGGTGATACTGCAGTTTTGTTGTATTGTTTGTCTTCCACTGAATTATTACCTCCGCCAAGGAGGTTATGTTTTTGTCGGACTTTGTTTCTGTTTGTCTGTTTGTCAGTGTATTAGCAAGATAACTCAAAAAGTTATGGACGGATCTTTCTGAAATTTTGAGGGTATGTCGGGCATGGCATTACCTACCAGTGATTCAGTTTTGGGCGTGATCCGGCAGGAATCCTGGATTCTGGATCATTTTGAAATTTTGCCGTTGCATTAAAGGGGGCATAAGCGAAACCGCTGATAAAGCGAATATGGTGCTGGCACCTAGCGAATAACATGGCGTTGAATCAAGGTTTTTTAGGTCACATCGAACTAGGTCAATGTAGAAAGTGCAACTATAGTTTGAAACGCACTCAAAACTTCCGCTTGTTTGTTTTCGGCGGACAAGCTGTGTCGAATCAATAGCCTTGGCTGAGGTACCTGCGGGCTTTGACTGCTTTTCTAGTTTTGTGGTTAAAAGTTTGCCAGTGTAGCTTCATTTGGTGTGTAAAAATCCAAAAATGTGTGTGTGCTATGTTAAGTTTGTTTTGTTGTTATTTCGTACGTAATTAGCACATTTGTGACAGTTAATTGGAGTTAATAATCATTATCAGTTAAGCTTTATTAACTGTGAATCTGCAAACGAGACTGTTATTAACAGTCTGCAGTGTTTGTTGTTATTGTGTCAAGTTATGAGAGCATGAAAAGTGTTTGTGACCGATACAATCGCGCACTGGACAGCTTACTACAGCTGGTACGTACTTTTCAGTCAGATGCATTGCTTTTTGCCGACATATTGTGTGCAGTGTGCTGTTTAGTTATTGTGCATATATTCTGATATTCCACAATACTACAGGTGTTGCCCACTTTCAGTTTAGTGGGTCAAAGGTCAGGTTCGTAGTCAGGTATAAGCTGACCTGAGATTGTTGATTGAGATGTAAAACTACTCACTCACTGGTACCATTCACTGATTGGCTGCACTATATTTGAAGACTGGTTTGATATATTTTTCTAGTATTCACTACTGTCATTAAAGGTGCTCATTGCCCATAGCTGGTGCTAAGATTTGGAAGTGTTCATCAGATGTGCATTTCTGGCTGTGGATCTTCATAGTGTAGACTATCAGTTTTAGTATACAGTTTGCAATCAGTGAACATGGTTGAGCTGGTCATTGCTGTTTAGGGTTGTTTGGTTAACCGTTCTTGAACACATAATCGAGCTCGAAACTGCCAGTCCGGTGTACCGTTAACCGTGCAATAATAGACGAGTTGAGTGACACTTCTCACCTGCTCCTCTTGTGGGTGTTATCAGCTGTGATCAAAGCTGATATGACTGTGGTGCTGTACGCCCTAGTTGAGGGGGAAGGATGAGGCTTGGCACGTTTGAATGAATGAATGAATGGGTGAGCTGCTATTCAGAGCCAGACAGCAGCGCTGGTGATGCAGCCAGTGAGATGGCATGACCCATTACATAATAGGTATTTATTGCAACAGCGGCAAGCGACGTGGATATTGCAGACACTGCGGCAGTATCACGTAGTCACTGCAGCACTGCTATCAACAGCCGTCGTTGTGACGTGCAACGTAAACAGAGAATGCCCATGTGAGTAGAGCTTACTTGTGCTGCATGATCAGACAGTCTATCCCTTTCAATCATGGATTAGCAGACTTGACGTGGCAACCATTAATAAAGCGCTTATAACTACGGTTTGGTTACCGGTCAAATCGGTTAACCGGTCCTTTTCCTGATAGTTAGCCGGTCAAAATGAGTGGGCGGTCTTAACAACCTTATTGCTGTTGCAGTGGAAGGGAAGTGCAAAGCCAGCTCAGTTGAGAACGCGTCCTTCGCGTGGTCTACTGAAGCACATTTTGCAACAATGCTACAGCCGAGCTGTCGTCGACCCGGAGAAACTCAATGTCTACGAGCCATTCTCCGCTGAGGTAATAATAACCTTGACTTTAGATATACTAAAGACTAGAGTCATGAGTCATGATACTGCTGTGGCATTTCATTTCTGAGAATGAAACCCAGTTCTCACATGTCTCATTCATGCTCATTAATCATTACAGCTGAATTTTTCTGGTTGTCTTTTTTTGTGTTGTTGTCTTTGCGGTTACAGTATCCACCTGATATAATGTATTTAAGCCGATGGAGCATTTAAATGCATGCATAGTCTCTGTTGACCTTTTGATAGTATTTTTTTATCTCAGTGCTTTGTTGAAGGTTGTTGAATTCTGGAAACTTTTTTCGTTGTTGGGGCTCGTTACTTTGCTGAAGCATGTTGGGTTTCTGCCACTCTCAAGCCTCATAAGTAGTTTCAGGACTTAGCTTTTGCAGTTTGCATTTTCCTTCAATTTAGCTTGCTTCAGTTTCAGTGCAGACAGACACCGGGATGTTTTAATCTGCTGTAGTTTGCAACTTATTCTGGCATTTTGAGCTTGCTACTTGTTAATATAACTCTTTGTCATTTAAGTAATGAACCAATATTTTCGGCTGAACTGTGTATTAGGTCTATGGGGAAACAAGCTTTGAACTGATTGAACAGATGACAAAGGTCATTCCATTCACGGAGGATGACTTCTTCATTGATCTTGGAAGTGGTTTGTGTTGCTTTCTACAATAATATATTCTTACATAGATTTTACACATATAGATTTGCAGACAAGGTTAGCTTGAATCAGAGATGTCTGCTTTAGCTATTTGGTGGATTCTGGAGTTAAGAGAAGACAGGAAAATGCACTGATTGAAGGCATATTACATGACATGGTGACATTGTGCACTTTATGTACATTGTACACCATGTAATAATTTTGCTGCTGAAAAGCCATAGAATAAAGGACGTGCCGAAATGGAGATGTCTTTTGCTTAGTTTTCTGTATATTTGTCGGGATTATGTTTCCACACTAAGCTAGGCAGTGGGCATTGTCATAGCATGCTAACTGCTTCAGTTGGCTATATGCTGCAGATCTAGGTGCCGCAGATATGACTGATAAGTTAGTAGAAAAGCCTGTAGCTAGCAGAGTGAGAGGTTCTATGATCAATGCAGGTATTGGCCAGGTGGTGCTGCAGGTAGCTGCACTTATGCCTTGCAAACTGTGCTTTGGCGTCGAGAAAGCAGACACACCTGCAAAGTATTCCGAGGTAATTGCTTCTATTCTTATCACTCCACTTCCAAAACTTACGTTATTTATTAGAGTTTTGGCCTAGTGATTGGTTGTTTCTTTTTGAGTCATTATCATTTGTTCTCTGGTATTAGTGCTGTTTCTGTTACGGTTGTTGTGGTGATCCCATGAAATTTGAATAATTTTTAGTGGTTTTGAGAACATTGCAGATAGGTGTGAATTTACCAAATTCATGCCGACATTTTTGCTTCCCATTTTCAGTGCAATAGTGGAGATAATCTGTAATTCGGGCATTTCTTGATGTGCTGTGTAAATATATTTTTTTTGTTATCATAAACTTGATTAATAGTGTGTAGTGACACCAGCCATGTATGCATTGTGTAGTGCATGGAGTCCGAGTTTCGTCGCTGGATGAAGTTCTACGGAAAGATCTGCAGCAAGTATGAGCTCGTAAAGGGTGACTTTTTGGCCGATGAGATGAAGGAGAAGATTGCAAATGCCTCGTGAGACATTTTAGCTTTGGTTGATGATAGACTGTAAACCTTGATGTGATGCTGCTGGCCTTTTGCTGTTTTTCACATATACTTGGCTTAGCTGGTTTTCTTTGATTTGTCAATGATCCCTATCCTTAGCATCTTCTTCAGTGAGGATGATGATGCTTATTATTATTGTTTGTATTGTTTTTGTTACTTTTTTATACTTTAGCCACAAAGATCCCACAGTTTAACAACAAAAGTTATTATTATTAGAGATGCACCGATTTTTTGGAAATATTTTAGTTTGCATGCAGCCAGTGATGGCTTTTACTTGTAGACTTTCCATCTGAACTGAAAAACAGTGGTATCAGTAGACAAGGGTTTCAAATCGTGTCTTAGGACATTGTTTTCTGATCATGTCTAGCTGTCTTTTTGTATCAGGTGCCTCTGGGAACTTTGTTGAAGGGAGATCTCTACTGATTGATTGGTTGATCTCAATCAGTGGATTGATGGATTTATTGAGTAGGGTCTACAGTTTTCTGCAGAAAATTTAGCCAAATTCCTTGGGCCAGGTTACAAAATTCCACAGCTTACGACGGCAAAATCGTCCTAATTCCGTTGCTCACTGTGGCCTTACGTTTGTAAGTAAACTGAGCTCTATCCTGTTAAGCAACTTCAGTTATTGAAGGCTGGCATTGTGCAAAGTTATGTAGCAGGCTAGCAACATACGAGAATTTTTTTCCAAAACTGCAATCTGTCAAGTCACGTTATGATATACCATTGTGCTGTTTTGTGATGGCTATTAGTAGGGACCACAGTTTTAGGCAGTTCAGTTTGATTTTTGTGTGATCTAGTTGGTCTATTCAGTTACATTATTAAGCTGACGATCTTACTTAATCATTGGTCGTTTCTCAACTTCTCCAAAATTTTGTGAGATTTTGCTGAAATATCCAAATTCTGTGGAAAAGGACAAATTCCATGGCTCAGCTTGAAATTTTGCGGCCTGCGGAAAACTGTGAGCCCTAGTTGTTAGTAGGATTGGATATGCAGAAAATATTATTTGAAATGCTGTTTTTTGTTGCAGGGTGGTTTTTGTTAATAACTTTGCATTTGGCCCATTGGTAGATCATCAGGTACGAGTTGCATGAATTTTTATGACTACATAAATTAGTACAGATTAATTATGTTTCAATTATGGTGATTCTCTCTTTGTGTCTTGGCGTCTTGGTGTCTTGTGTCTGTCACGTCCTGGTACCGTTCCAAGACCAGGTGAGATAGAGACTTCAGGTTTTCACCACATGATAGCATAGTGTCTCTAGTATTTTGTGACAAAATTTCACGCCGCTGAGTTTAGGGGTTCCTCGCAAACAAGGGAGAGAAAAAGGGGCACCCACCCTAAAAAGAGGTTATTTTGCCACTATTGGCTCATCTGCCGTGAAAATGGTTGCAGATAGGCACAGACATGCGAGATGGGAAATTAGGGGGGGGGGTAAAATTTTCTCGGCACCAAAGTCACGTGGCCCAAACTCAGATGCATTGGCATACGCCGAACGTGCATTGTCAACTTAGAGTAGGTCAACATGAACGCTTATAACTTTGTTCCTAGTGGACGGAATTTCAGAAAAAATTTTTTTGTTCAACGCACATATTATCCTTCTCGTCAACGCCGTTTAGGTTTTGTCGCTATCTTCATCAGTTTCAGAGATATTCGCGGTCAAACTCGAAAGTTGTCATAAAACATACTAAATTTTGGACGTTTTTTCCCCTCCCAAATTTTGAGGGGGGCGGTGCCCCCAAATTTTGTACTTGCGTTAACACCCCAACCTAGAGGCGCGTCAAGTGCCAAAGTTTCGTCGGGCTACACCCCCTAACTCCGAAGTTATGAGCGCTCCTTTATTGCATTTTAAGCCAATTTTTGACTCCCCTTTGAAAAAAGTTGTAAGGGGGGCCCCCAGTGGGGGGTGTGCTACTAAAAGTTGGTCATTCTCTAGCGCCTGTAAAAATTTGGGGGCGCAGCACCCCCTAGGGGCTGAAATATGGCCTTCCGAAAAATTTGATTTTGGTGGGTAAACATTAGCCGAGTAATCTCTGATGTTAGTGGACTGAAGTTCACACAATTTTTTTATTCAATGCAAAATTAACTGTATTTGATAACGCCGTTTACTGCTTGTCGATATCCCTATGCAGTTCAGAGATATTTGTGCTCAAAGTCAAAAGTTGTCGTTAAACGTACTAAATTTTGCGCGTTTTTTGCACTCCCAAATTTTAAGGGGACGGTGCCTCCTAAAAGTTGTACCCGTGTTATCACCCCCATCTAGCAGCACGTCACGTGGCAAAGTCTCATGAAGCTACTCCCTTTGGCTCCAAAGATCCTTCGTCTAATACGCTACATTTTAAGGCAATCTTTGACTCCCCTTTGAAAAAAGTTGTAAGGGGGGCCGCCATCCCTGATGGGGGGTGCGCTAGTAAGACTTGATCATTCTCTAGCGCATGTAAAAATTTGGGGGTGCAGCACCCCGTAGGGGCCGAAATATGTTCTTCCGAAAAATGCGCTTTAGGTGGGTATGATTTCACATCTAAATCTCCAAGGTTACTGGACCAAACTTCACCGGACTTGTTTCGCCTAACGCAGGAGGAATCGCGGTAGGCGGAATAAAAATCTGATTTTGAATATATTCATCCATTTCGGAGATATTCGCCGCCGAACTTCGAAGTCGTCCGAAATCGGGCCAAATTTTGCATGTTTTTGGTCCCTGAAATTTTTTTGAGGTGTGCCCCCCAAAATTTTGGACCGGCATTATAAAATTCGGCCTATTACTGACCATCGTGCACAATTTCACGCCGGTCGGCCCACGCATCTCGGAGATTTCGCGAGTGGAGAAAAAAAATAAAGAAAACATCTGCAGTAAAACATAAGTCCTTCCGAAAGCTATCGTTTTCGGGCGGACTAATAAGGAGTTTTAGTAAATTTTTCATGATTTTGGACTGCGACGCACGTTTCAAGAGTGAATTGCGCCGAAACGGCAGGAGATAGACCAAGACAACCTGCATATGAAATTTTCAGCATTGAATGTAGATTTTAGCAGTCTAGGTTTCAATCTTCTGCGTTTAATGATGAGGCCAGCGCACGTGGGTGTCAAATATGGGTACTCCTTTAAAAGTGGTGATTTTTGCGCTATTTGCTTGTTTAGCGTGATAACACTTGCTTACTGCCAGATAGGCACAGATGTGCTACTTATCATAACAAGCACTGATAACATGCTTTTTAGTGCTTTTATCATCAGTAACTTTGAATAACCTTCAGCCCCAAAATTGGGGGGTTTTAGTGAATTTTTGCGATTTTTGGCTGCAGAATAGTGAACTTAGACAAAATGGATGGACACAGACCAAAATTACCTGCGAACAGGAACTGCTATGGGCTCTCGCGCATCTCATGAGCATTAGCTCAAATGTCTTGTTACAATTCTGAATGAGTTGTATAGGTCATAGTTTGATTTTTGCAGCATTTCTTGCAATCTTTTTGTCGATCAGGTTTTTGTTAAAACACAAGCCTGTTGTATTTGTCAGAAGCACATTGATGATGATGATGAAGGACGAATTAAATTTAGCGTGGCGTTAAGTCCTAAGACTACAAGGGCACGTAACAATAAGATCCACATTGGATGGATAGAATGACTTATTGGCACAGACACAGTTTTGCCGCATCCTCTGCTAAATGATACTGTTTCTCTGATGGACAGTAATAATTGGCTTATGGGCTTATGTGGCTTGGGCATGTGGCCCTGCATGTGGCCCTATAAGAATGAATGCAGAATTGCAGATTGCTGAGTGCTGATAAGTGTCATAGATACAAATATCAGTAATATTAAGGCAGGACATGAATGTTGTATTTGTCGCATGATACTGCTTCGCGTTAACTTTAGATATCTGCATTGTGTGTACAGCTAAAGATAAGGTTTGCCAACATGAAGGAGGGAGCACATATTGTGTCGTCGAAGGCATTTTGTCCACTCAACTTTCGGATATCCGATCGCAATCTGGGCGGTATGTGTGTGAAAACTCCTTCAGAAATTGTTAATTGCTCAATTGTGGTTATTTCCCATCCTTTAATTGTCATATTTAATGTTATACTATATATGTATATGTGTCATGGTCTAGAGTGTATCATGCTGAGAACTAGGAAGATGAAATAAGTATAAACTAGAAGTTTGGGCCAAAGCCCAATGTGAGTCCGCCCAGCACCCTAAGTTTGATTGGGGAGAAAGTTCATGGGGGTGAAGTTCCCCCCGTGGCAGAGTTTTGTGGCTCGAACTCAAATGCATTAGTGTACGCAGAATGCCCAATGTCGACTTAGGAGTAGGTCAACATGCGTGCCTATATTTTTTTTGTTAGTGGACCAAAGTTCACCAAATTTTTATGTGCAATGGGGATTGAATCGTCGTTGATAACGCCGTTTACCGCTGTCAATATCTCTATGCACTCCAGAGATATTCGCGGTTAAAGTGGAAAGTTTTCCTACATTGCACCGAATTTTGGATGTTTTTTGCCCTCTAAAATTTAAAGGGGGCAGTGCCACCCAAAAGTTGTACTCGTGTTATCACCCCAACTTAGAGGTATGTCAGGTGGCAAAGTGTCGTGGGGGCTGCTCCCACTACCCTCAAAGTTATAGGCGTACACTTGCTGAAATTTAAGCCAATTTTGTACCGCTTTAGAAAAAATTGTAAAGGGGACCCTCATTTCCAGTGGTGGGTGCACTAGTAAGACTTGGTCATTCTTAAGTGCATGTAAAAATTTGGGGGTGCAGCACCCTCTAGGGGTCGAGTTATGGTAATCGGAAAAGTTGATTTGGGTGGGTATGATTCCACATTGAGGTCTCTATAATTACTGTACCAAAGTTCACCGGACTTTTTTGCCGAACGCCGGAGGAATTGCGGTAGATCGAGTACTCGACCGATTTTGAATATCTTCATTCGTTCTGGAGATATTCGCCATCAAAGTTTGAAGTTGATTGAAATCGGGCCAAATTTTGCATGTTTTTGGTTTCAAAATTTTTTGGGGGGAGGCCCCCTTGAAGTTTTGGACCAAGATTATAAAATTAAACACACTTCCGAGCATCGTGCAAAATTTTGCGGCAATCGGTCGACGGAGCTCGAAGACCTCACGATGAAAAAAATGCCAGCAAAACGTAAGCCCGCTTCGCAAGCTATCGTTTCCGGGCAGACTAATAAGAGTATACAATATATGGAGTGGCATTCAACCTCGAAACAGACATTGAACATTTGTGGTTTTAGGAACTCCGCAGAGTAGGCTCGTTGAACAAAGTACCTTTAAGCATTAGGCCTATGTAGCAATACTAGCAAGATAAGTTTCTTTCATCATTAGCGTTGTCAGTAGTTATCCAGTTATTATGTATTGCAGAGCATTGCATTTGTTGTTGTAGATTTTGGTGCTATTGTCCGGGTATCTGAACTCTCACCATTGCATGATGCTGTGTCATGGACTGACAAGCCTGTGTCATACTATCACCACATTGTCGATAGAACAATGGTATGCATGGTCGTTTTCTGGCTAATTTTTTCTTGCTTTCTTTGACATTGTACTTGTGCCGGTCAAATTTGGTTTTCGGAATTTTAATATGCATGTTGTAGACACATGTCTTGAAGTGTAATGACAGTTTTCCCAGAAAACGTACCATTTCTTTGATTTTATTGTGCTTTGTACAAGTCACGACAGTAAAATTATTACACATATAATATTGTACCAGATTAGTATAAAAAATTTTATAAGTCTTTATTGTCTACATTTTTATTTTTAACTTAACAAATGTAAAATGAGACTGCCACAACATTTGCAGTGTATGGCAAAAATTTATGTTAACACAACATTTCGCCATGAGCTGTAAATTTTGTAGCCGTCTTTTTCGAAATGTTACTTTTTACATTCTAAGTAAAACAGTGCACTGCTCTGACATGTTTTTTGTTTGTATAGCAGAAGTCTAAATATTGCACCGTTAATTTGTGTACTCGTTTGCTGGTGTTTACAGCTGGAAAAATATTTTCGAGTTCTAAAGAATCCTGAGTTGAGAGTATGTATGGCCAATAACGTCATTGCATGCAATGTACACTGTGTCTCAAAAAAACATCCCCAACATTTTTGATTGTAACTTTAAGAAGGATTATCAGATTTTAATAATTTTTGGTGTGAATATTTCTGAGACAACTAGCCATTAAATAACCATTCACTTTCCCACCTCACTTAATGTCTGTTTCTGCACTACCTGGGGAAAACAGAACCAACAAAATATTACTTTTTTATCCAATGCAGTATGATTACTTAATCAACATAACATATAGAAACACATTTTGTTTATATTTCTTGACTTTTTGGCTGACATTTTATCCAGTTGTTCATTTTCAACTGCCTACAGTAAAATTGCTTGAAATGCCGGCCCAGTATGCGAACATAAGCATGGAGATGCTTTTTCTATTCATTGACAGCAGTATCGATAATGTTCTGCGTTAGACAAATCCAGGCTTTACCAGTCGCAGTTTGAGTTCATAAACATTCCTGAATGTTGTCTGGTAGACAAACTGCATGACAGTCAAATTCTGTAATAGACTGGCTGTTGGGGCCCATAGATGAAATTTATTGACGTTTTTTCATTCATTTTAACACGTGTTATGCTTGGTCTGCTTTCCCCAGGTAGTGCTGAAGCAGACCTTGGTGTGGTAGGAACTTGAACAACGATTTAATAGCCAGTTGCATCAGAAATATTTTCGCCAAAAATTATTAAAATCTGCTAATCTTTCTTCGAGTTGCAGTCGATAATGTCAGAGATGTTTTTTCACGTTTTCTTTTTATTTCAAGGTATATTTTGCTTGATCTGCTTTCCGTAGGTAGTTCAAAAGTGGACAGTGGGTGAGGTGAAAAACTGAATGGTCATTTGATGGCAAGTTGTGTCCGGAATATTGGTAACAACAATTATCAAAATCTATTAACTGCTTTTCAAGTGACAATCGAAAATGTTGGGGATGTTTTTATTGAGACACAGTGTATATTTTTGTTCTGGGTGAAAAATAAAAGTACGCCGTGGGCCATAAAAAAACGTGCCACTTTACTTTTGTCCATATTTTCGCCAATAATTGACCGATTTTCAAAATTTTTTCACTGGCACACTTTTCAGACAATTTGCAATAATGTGCTTATTATATATCCCATCACACGGTAAATGCGTTTCTACACTACCTTGTGAAATATAAATGTAAGCGAAAAGTAACAGTAATAACAAAAATTTAGGTAAATGAAAAAACACTTTAGACCAACATTGCGTTGAGTCATTTGTATGACACTAGACTGTTATACCCACAAAGTCTAATGTTATACAGACCATTCACTGCAATGTTGGTCTGAAGTTTTTTATTTTAATTTTACCAAGATGTTTGTTTGTTATTATCATTATGTATGCATATTTTATTGATATTTCACATGTAGTGTAGAAATGCATCTATGATGTGGTGGGATCTATAATAATCCACATTATCGCAAATAGTCTGCAGAGTGTGCCAGTGAAAGAATTTTGAAAATCGGTCAATAATTGGCGAAGATATCGACAAAAGTAAAGGGGCACGTTTTTTGGCCCACCCTGTAGTTATTGCAGTTAAATGATCCATTTTTCTTGACAGTAGTATGATATACTGCTTAAAATGTAGTATTATTGAGTTTTGGGCTTTAATGTTATCATTAAAATAGTTTTATAACATGGTTAGGTGTTGAAATATTGTTTTATACTTTGTATGATGCCATCAACATTGCTTTTCATGGAGTGATTTGATTCATTTACTTGCATTGTTGCTGTGGTTATGAAATGAGATGTTATTTTAGCTGTGAACAGTGACAAAAAAGTTTTCTTAGAAGACAAGTTATAGATGAGTTTATTATGTCATTTTAGCTCATGCCTCATAATATGCTGCTGTCACTCTGTTTGTGATATAAAAGTTTTTGTCATCTACTGCAATTTTAGTTTGTTTTTTTGTCTTTAAGCTTGCAAACTGTCACTCAGTTTGTGCATGTTGTCGTTTCTTGATCGATTAGCTGATTGATTGATATGTGATGTCTGAAGTACAGTGTCTGGCACGAAAAGTATCCCCTAAAGTGTTCTTGACATTTTCTTAGCAGTCACTGGAATTTTGAAGCAAAATTTGAGATGCTGATTACCTACTTGTAATAATGTGCCAAACAACCTTAGGGGATATTTTTTGTCACACCCTTTAGAATGCATAGTGCATACACTATTGTGACACTGCAACATTGTGTATGAGCCATAATTTCAGTATAGTACAGACCGTGGCATTGTTACGTCCAGGATGAGTTGATAGCCGTGCGCAAAGATCGGCGCGGCTGCATCAAAGGTACTAGCAGCGAGGAATCGTCTCGAGTGAGTTGAAAACTGAATTGTTCTAAAAATGTTATGTTTCTTTGCATAGAATGTTATCACTGGTAGCAGCTGCTGAAATGATGGCTTAAATATGAACAGAAAGTGGAGGAGAACTGCTGACTGAATATAAATGAGCATTTATCTAGTTTTGATGCCTGCTGTTTTTGATGTATTATGTTTGGTGTTTTTTGGCTTTTTTATTGTGTTTATTATGAATTGCTTTCTGGCACTTCTATAACCTTTTCGTAATGATTGTCTTTTGTAAACAATTTCATTTGTCTGATGCTCTACCATGCACATGATACTGATAGTAATTAGAAAAGGCATACTTAGGTGTAGGTTAGAGTTAGTTCGTGGATGTGAGCAATGTGTGTCATTTTCACGCAAATGAATATATTTTTGCTAATTTTTAGGTTGACTGTTCTGAGTTGACTTGAGGAAGCTGGTCTTGATTGTCCCCGAAAAGTAATTACGATTTGTATGGATTTGGGTGCAGGTTTATACAATTCAAAAGTAATGGAAGCTTCAAAGTTGACGATTCTTTTATTTTAAAACTCTGTCTTCGTTGCCGTTTACAGTGTGATCTGTCAAATGTCTGCTGATTCGTAAACTAGCGGACAATATCTAAATTTGATCGGGCATAATTTTTGTATTGCATGATTTGGAACTGGTATGCAACAGCATTGTAAAACTGGTATAGAGGGAGGAGTCAGCATGATTCTCGTACCCACGGGGTTGATTTATCTTACTGTGCACGTACAGAGTAGCAGCACAACTCGTAGCATAAACGGACGACGTTCTCGTGCGCCGGCGACTGACAACATCGTAGCATCGGCCGTGCGAAGGTTGAATCTAGAGCGAGATGACGCTGACAGCGATAGCACGCTGGCCGGGCCGACGACCCGTCTTCAGTGGTGTCAGCAGTGGTTGCACCACGAGTCTGCCAAGCGACGATCTAGCGAACCCAACACCAGTGTGAGTGAACTGCGGCTTTTTGCATTAAAAAGAAATTAATTTTTTTGTTGGATTCTGTCAACCGGCGTTTTGCGACTGTTGGATGATGATGTACGAAGGCACCCGCCACATGCGCAATAGCAGTTAGCTGTCGAGTAGTTGTGTGGGATTGTTTAAGACTGGAGTTCATTCATTTATTCGGTTATGATTTGATATCATGGCCAACATGTGCCAGAACTAGAGGCTTTGTGCCAAAGAAAACAAAATAGTGGTTTTCGTCACTGACAGATTCTGTCGTATTTGTGGATTTTAATGATGTGAAACTTTGTTTTTGTTTGTTGTCTTATTCTTAGTACTTTACATGTGCTGTTCTTATGCCAACAGTTTGTTTTGGCATAAATCCTACTTATTTCTTTGTGCCTTTGCGATCTTTTTGGGTGATGCCATATGCATTATATTTTCGTGTCATTGTCTCTTGGATAAATTATACACTGCTGCCATTAAGTCTGTTTACAAAGTTGGTTTTTTAATATTTTAGTGACATCATTAGTGTGGTAATGTTAATCGAAATTCTGACAATTTTTTTGTTTTGATACTATTGGATGAGATTGTGGAAGTGCCTCTAGTCAAAGTGCTTTTGTTCTGGTTTTTGTCTGGTGTTAGTTCACTTTTGAAAGACCTTAGTAACATTGTCCAGTAGGTGTGGTACCTAGTCTGCTTTAAAGGCCGGTTTCTGGATCTTTTGGTTAACTGGTCAGTTAGTAAACTGTCTGTTAATTGTAACTTACTAGTTAAGTTTGTGTGCATTTCTGAACAAAACCACAGTAAACTGCAGTTGCTTAGCAACGATGTACACTGCTAATCACATCCGCCTAGCGCAGGCAGGCATCATGAATATTAATAAGCGCATGTCAGTCAGCCCACGAGCCAGATAAGCGATTGCGGATGGCTATTTTGTTTATTCATGAATGGATATTATGTAATAAAATACGTAGTAGCAAATGTCTCGTCAAGCGTTTTGAACGTAGAGCTATGCGGTAAAATCGTTCTATACTATTATATTCTTCGATTAACTGCTTGCAAAATGGTACAAAAGTTGCATTAAATACGATAACCACGATCGACGGCTAGCTAACTGGCCGATTTCCGCCAGTTAAATTTTTGGCAATTTTGACCGTTGGTTAGTGCAACAGGAAACGGGAGTTATGCAAATCTGTCAGTTTACGCTAACTTGACCAGCCAGTTAAGATCCAGAAACCCGGCCTAAGTGGTGTTGGTAACGTACAGTTTGATGATTTTTATCAGCAGGGTCTGGCGAGACAAGACAGCAGTGAGCACATCAGTCAACGCCGACGTTCTAAGAATGAAAATGCTGCAGATCAGACTGCCGTTCAGACTGACAGAGGTAAACCTAATTTTGAAGTACTGTTCAGTTGTCGTTGTCTAGTCAGCATTGATGTGGCATTCCTTCTGCTTTGAGAACAGCCTGGTCTTGATCAGAAGTATGGTGTGGCATTACCAAAGCCTTAAGTGGGTTATCGTCCTGCTGTTTTGATGCATCTCTTTGTGTGACTAGGAGTTAAGTGGTATTCAGAGTCAGCCTTTGAGCAACTCTGTAGTACTTCTTTGGATTTTCTTTACTCCACTTATAGCAGGTTGCTTTTAATTCAAAGTTTCAGGAATAGGTGGAGGAGTGGTGTGGAATTTTTTTTTAGTAGTGGGCATGAAGCAGCTTTGGAATACTAGTGCAAAAATGGCAGTGATCAGTGGTTGTTTCTGCTTAAATAGAATCATGCAGCTCTATATTGTGTTTAGAGCACTTTTGTGGTTTGTTTTTATTCTGCTGACAGGCGCTGTGTATCAGTGTGTGAGCAGTTGAGGCAAGATATTGGAAACGTGAACTATGTGGTAGTTTTTGTCGTATTTTATTATCAGAATTGGTATATCTGTGAGTGAGAATGTTTATTCTCTGCAGCTGTGCGGAGACGTCGGTCGTCTCAGTCATCACGACCACGAACCCGAGTACGTCGCAGGTCATCTGCACGAGGTACTACTGGCTGCAGTATTTCATCACAGTCTTCTGTCCCCTTAATGACCTATACTGTGTTGGGTGGGACGTTAAACCCTACTCACTCACTCTGTGCATCATGAGTGTCTTTCTTTGCTGTACGCAACAAGTGATCAGTCATTCGATGAGAGGCAAATCTTTTTTTTCTTTTGGGGGAGACCCCCATCTAACACAATGATACAGCTGCATTTTCCATGCGGTTCACAGGAGTTGTAGCATAGGCAGGATCTGTTTCCTTCTCTTTGGATGGGGTACAGGCCACCAAATGAGGTTTTTTATAAATTGTATTGATAGTTAGATTGTCTCTGTGACCTATTGTGTGGGAATACTTTGTTTGCTAATGTTATGTTTGCATCCTGCTGCATTTCCAGTCATTCATATTTTTATTTTGTCTCAGTCTCTCTTACTGCATCAATATCTCACTAGTGGTTATTCTGGTGGGATAATGCTATTAAGTGGAAAAGTATAAATAATTTAATTAACTTAATTGACAGGCTGTAATATTCAGTCTCGTGACAAGATGAAGGCCTGGGACTATGCCTCTGTCATTTACATGCTGCTGTGTATTTGCTTGTATTAACAGAACAGTTGTCAGAGCATAACACAGAAGACGATCTCCTGCCTGGCTTGAACCATCTACTTGGCAAGTGTTTCACTCTGACGCACTTTGCTGTGGAGTTATATATCCACTGTAGCTATCAGACTGAAAAGTAATATAATAATGTCTAATGTTTTATGCTGATAGCATCGCTCTGTGTAGCAACGTAGTATTGCATCAGGCATGTTGCAGTTGTTTGAGTATTTAGCAAGTTTGGATTTAACAGGATTGTTGAGAGATTATGTAAGTTTTGGTGGAATTAACATTACTAATACTTGTTTTTTTCTGTTTATTCAATTTGTCCATTTTTGCCCAGTTTTCAGATTGCATCAGATACTCAGAATGCAAATTTTTGGGTTTCGTTTAAGAGGGATTGAGGCTTTCTTGTCTCCCAGCCAATGCTGTAATTAACTTCACTCGAATTAACTTCACTGTTGAGCAGGTGAATGTTGTTTGTTTTATATTTTCAGCTGTCAGCTGTCTGGGAATGTTTATACTATACTTATGTGATTCATGTTTCATTTATGTTGCATATTATAATGTTATTTTATGTGATTGTCAGAAGAATATGTTGGTCTTTCATTAGACTGTTGTCACTGACCGATCGTCTGTGTGTGTGTGTTTGTCAGAAATGTACAAAGCTCAGTTCGTGCAGTTCGTACGTTGCATGAAAGCACCGGAATATCGCGAGAGCATTGAGAAATCGTTGGATGCCGAGAAGGTGTGGGACATGATCATTCTAACCGTAGCTCTTACATTACTGTAACTTCACAGACAGTTAATACGTGCTGTTGTGAAAACCTGTTATTTCATCGCCAGCATATGCAGATGTAGGCAACAGACATCTGCTTACAGCTGTGCGCCCTAGCCCCGACTTTTTGAGTTGAAAATTGGCATGCTCTTTGCTGCTGCTCTAAAACGTTTTTATCAAATTTGATTTTTTTGTGGCTTTTCGGTTTTTAGTTTAGAGCCTGTGTGGGACGGAAAAATGGTTGGGCATACAGACAGCCAAGCCCTCTATTGCGGCTTACAGGACAGCCACATGATAATACAGTTTAAAATGTTGATAATCTGCGGCTGGACTATCTAGTGAAGTGCGTTAATGTCATTGCTGTTGATAGAAACGTCGAGATGCGCTGAAGCTGCGTGAGTCTCAGTTGTCAAAGCAGATCGATGATCTTCAGAAGGAATGTCTACGCAATCTTGCCGATCGACAGACTGAGGTAGGTAGCAAATATTTCTTCAACTCACAGTCAGCATTTCTGATATAACGTAACTGCATAATTAGTAGGTAGGTTTTCGAATCTGCTGTACTTGTATTGGTATTTTTATCATTGAAGTATATATACTGCTGCTGATGCTGCTGTTACGTGACATGCTGTCAATGGTTATGTGTCATGGGACTTGCAGTTGAGCGGTTGGAGTTTTGAATTCCTGTTGCATTCCACTGGTAGCTGATGACTTGTCACCCAGCATATAAATCGTACAAGTGTACAAGATGTGGTCTGCCATCAAAAATGGGTGTAATAGCTGCATTACTCAGACAGTTGCAAACGCATTTTGCGATATTTTTGTGGATGGGTAGGCTTTTGTCAGTGATCTAGAGCTGGTTCAAAAGTGATGTGTCGGGGGGTTTGAGATGGTGACTGCTTTTAGTTACTAATATTTGCGATAGATTTTGTATGTATCTAAGTACGAGAATGTTGTGAATGTAAAAGCTTGGACTTGGCTCCAGCACGACAGCTGAGTTCCTGTCGAAAGCACGTAATATCGTAACACAGCATCGAGAACTTCAGAATCAAGTCGATGCACTCACTTCACAGATTGAGCATCTGGAAATGGCTCAGCTTCGAGCTGTAAGTCTGCAGCATAAGCTACTTTGTTGTACTTAGCTTTGTGAGACTATGTAAGTGCATATTTTATAGATTGCAGCATAATTTTGGTAATTGTGACCACGTTTTGTTGCAGACTGTGAAAATTAATGATAGCATTTGATGAAATAAGACAACTCTGTCATGAAAATTTATTATTAATGTGCTTGATGATTTACAGTATGATTATGTGCTCATTAGTTATAGCAGGTTTTAAATTAATAGAGCAGACATTTCTTTACAATGAAGATATATGTAATGTTATGTGTCGATTAAACTGAGCTGATATTATTGTCCTAGTTTTCTCTGTTAATGAGTTAAATTCTTAACCCAGTTTAGGCAGCAACACCTTGTGCAACTGGAAAATGTCAGGGAAAGATATTATTTTTGTAAAGTCAGGGAAAATGATCTTGGATCATGCAGAGTGCATATAACTGTGATTTTTTGCATCTCCAAATATTAAAAAGCAGGCATTGAACATCCAAAAGCTATATGTGTTTAGCTTCAGGGGGACTTTGCCCCCTGACCCTCCGACCAGGGCCTTTGTCATTTGCATATTGCTCTATTAATACCGTTTAATTACTTAATACCATTTATGACATTTGTGCGATAGGGTTATAGCTTTGATAATGTCACGGAAATTGTCATTCCATGACTGGAAAAGTCAGGGAATTTTGCTGCAGAAAACCTGTAGGAACCCTCAGTGCAGTTAAAGTAGCAACTATTCTGCATTTTGTAAAAAAAAATTGTGAGTGATTTTTGGTTGCAAAGGGTGCATTCATTTTTCAGACTTGGTACGTCTTAGTGCTTACTTAGGAGCAGTTGCATTCGTCATGTAGGGGACTAGGGGCTGGCTATAGGTAGGGACCAACCGAATTCACGGAAAAAATGCATGATTTCACGGCAGAATTTTTAAAATGTGTCAAATTTCACGGAAAAAGTTTCGCAAATTCACGGGCCCCACAGACGTTATTTCGAGGTGCTGCGCTATTGCAAACGAAGAAATTTCAGAACAACGAATATTTACTACAC
>Ga0209367_1002074_pt1 | contig 25948 bp, 14 predicted proteins | sample WorMetLIZISLAND2_FD_187412 | JGI IMG/M metagenome (GOLD analysis project Ga0209367, IMG submission 187412) | Marine gutless worms symbiont microbial communities from Max Planck institute for Marine Microbiology, Germany - Olavius geniculatus... ... | reverse complement strand
TGTGTGTGCGGGGGGGGGGGTGTGATGTGAATGTTCAGAGTAAAGAAGTTGATGTTGAAATTCTGAGAAAGAGTCTGGCAGGCGATTGGCATCAGTTTATCAGCTCTGGTTTGCGGTAATTTTTCATTGTTTTGTTTCATCGATATAATTTAGCGTTAAGCACTAAAGGATGAAATCTGGTAAACTCAGCAGTGAAGGACCAACTCATGTAGTTGAAAGCAAAAAATGTGAAAATTTTGGCATTATACAGTATGTGAGGAATAAAATTTTGCTCCATTTTTACCTGCACCAATGAACAGTGGAGGCTATATTTTCCAGCCTCGCCTTTTTTGTGTATGGTAAGATATTTTTTATGTGTGAATTATTTTGATGAAATTCGTTAGACCCTATGCACGAATAATTAGCTATGTGTGTGAAACTCAGGCATGCAATATTTCAGCGATCTACTCCAAGGGGAACATTTTCAAATTGGGGGTTGAATGAAGGGGTGGAGGGTAGAGAAATGCGCATTTTTCAACGGAAAACTGGCCATATCTTGGAAACGGTGAGAGATATAGCCAAAGTTACTATTGATCACCAATAGAAAGTGGCATATGCCCTGTCTTATTAGATGTAAATCATTGACCTTGGATGACCTTGAAGGTCACTGACAACCAGTACAGTCGGTTCTCCTTGTGACAGCTGGGTTTTTTGTTTTGTATGTATTTGTTTCACAGCCGGCACTACACAAACGCTAAGTTTCTGGAGCTGCTGGAGAGACTGTATGCCGTGCTGTATCCGTCATTGGACAGTGTATCAGTGGATACTTTGCCTCTCTTGCTGAGTCAAGTCTATGAGATGGTCGTCAGCCACTCTGCATTTGTACCTTCAATGCTCAGCAAAACATCAACTGATGTTAAAGGTTAGGATTTACAGCTATTAGTACTAGAGGTAGCATCCGTAGTGATAGTGTTAATTGTGGTAGTAATGATTTTGGTTCTGGTAGTGAATTAAGTAAGTTAGTGAGTAAGTTCTACTGTTTCATTAGCGGAAAATATTGCAAGATTGCTCTGTTATATAATATACACTACCGTTTTCATAAAATGCACATTATTAGTCACTCAATAAAAGATTCACATTGTTAGAAACGTGCTAACTAGTGCTAGAACAAAGTCGGAAGTATATGCAGTAGTGATGACTGATTATACGTTGTGGTAGCAGTTAATTCCTGTAATATTGTAAGAAGTTTTTCAGTAATTTTGCAAACAATACAGAACCGAATATGTAAGTGTTTTGTTTTTATTAGAGCTGTCAAATTAACGCGTTAAGTCAACATGTTAACGCATTAACGTGCGATAAAAAAATTAGTGCAAATACGTAAATTTACCACATTCTGTGAAGCAGGAGTTTCAACATTCCATTAAACCACGGTTATTTAACGATTAAATGAATTTGTGTAATTAAACTGTTGTTGCCATTCCATCAGTACTGTAAATAATAATAATATTCAGATGACTTTGCAATTTGTTTTTTTTTTATTTTCCAGGTATTGCAATTTTCAGTCATTGTTTTTTCGATGTTCGTCATTTTCAGGTTCAGCAATATTAATGATGTGTCATTAATGCGTTAACGCAGGCGTTAAAAAAATTAACGCAATGCGTTAATGCGTTGAAACAGTTAACACTTTGACAGCGTTAGTGTTCATAGCTGGTTGGGAAGTAGCAGTGCCGTATCTGGGGGAGAGAGTAGGGAGAAAATACACAATGAATGCTAGTAGAATGTTCACTCTTCGCTGCGATGATTGAGATTATTGATTTCAAAAACTGTCCGATTGTTTGATGCTTTGATACTGCATGACTAAAAGATGTCTGTTGTGTTTGTTTGACAGGTGCTCTGACGTTGCTGCTGACGTCACTGGTGTCACGTGACGTTAGTTGCTGTCACCAGTCTCATCTTGCCATCTTCTTTGCTGCGTATGGCGCCACTCTCTCAACAACAGGTTACTGCTACTACTACTACCACCACCACCACCACCACCACTAATGCTACAACTACTATTTCTGGTGACATGCCAGGAGGTTTAACAGGTCAAAATCTAGAGACCAAGACCGATAGCATGTGCTCAACTTGAAACCAAAACCAGGGGCAAAGCCAAAAACTTACGATCAACATCAGTGATTCCAGGGTTGAATAATACTTCCGTTAAGCTGATGCACACAATTAGAATCATTTAGCAGTTCAGCCAATAAGCTTCGGGTTTAAAACTAGAATGGGATGCGTTACATGCTAAGATCTGCTACAGACTGGCAGACTTCCATCGGAGATCAAACAATGTGAGACCAGAAGTGAGACAAAGACCAAAATCTTTTCATCGAAACCAAAACTGTAATTTTCAATTTCATTCTAGTCTATGGTAGTTCGTAGTAAACAAATGGATGTGATAGTTTTCTGTATAATTGGTGTAATTGCAGTACCATAACTGCAACAGCTACACACTGAATTATCACTCATTGTATGGTTGTTATGCTGCAGATCAGAAACTGCTTTTGCTTATCTATCTCTATGAGAAGAGTGGATGTGTTGTTACTGAATACTGGTGATTATGACTGCTTTCTGCTATTATTTGTGAGATTAATTTCGCATTATCAACTTTAACTGCTAAGGATTTTTTTTTTGCTTTGGCCTGTTTAATTGTTATGCAGAAAGCTTGCCAGCGAGTATTTTTGTAGAAGTTGTTGTACAGATAATCTTGACGATCATCAGATTTATGAGGGTGTTTCACTGATGTGTAGATTGTGGAAAATATTGTTGTCTAATACGTCGAGGCTGGAAACTTTTGTAATGGTCTTTGTATGAGTTTCGTCTGTGATGTCTGCTTGTTGTGAAGGCCGTACGTGTGGGGCGAAAAGTGTCTGGAGCGTGAGACGTTGAGGAAAACATTGGGAGACTCACTGTTGAAACAGCTGACCACCGAGGACGTCCTGGATCTGCTGGACAAGACACAGTTACAACAGTCTATCATCAACTTTCCGCTGACTCGATCGCTTGACGTAAAATTTTTGTCAAATTTTTTTATTGATGGAGTCTTTTTTGCATGTGTGATTAATTTTCATTCTTCGATTGCATGCTAGCTTAATCACACCTCACACGATAGTGTGAGTGTTGTAAGGACAACCTTTAAAGTCTATTGGAAAAGGCAAACTTTGACTCTCAGCCAACCAAAAACCCCTAAACCGATCGTCATTAAATTTGAATGGCGTGATTACGTCGTAAACGCCTACCACCAGAAAAAAAATTGGGGCTCAATCTGCCCAGGGGTTTTTGCTCTCCATATAGGTGAAATATACACCCCTCCTGTTCGAAATTTACTACACTTTTTTTGGTTCTTCAACTTGCCTACAGGCGAGTCCGTTAGACCGATTTTTATGCTTAATACATCAAATGATGCGGTTCTGTGCAAGGAAGTGCCTTTTTAATGTTACAAAATAAAAATTTAATTTTTGACTTTTTATTCAAAAAATTCGAAAACATTACAATGACGCCTATGGGGAAAATTTAAAAATTCTTTAAACTGTCATAACTTCCATTGTGTGCAAAATAGAGTAGTAATGGTTAGGGTTAGGGTTGTGCTGTGCAGTTGGACAGTTTGCAAGCATATGAGTGTGTGGTTAGCTGAATATTATGTCGTCACAGGGTCATATATTAGCTTCCTTGTTACCATTAGCTAAACCATAACGGAAACATTTTCGGCTGTTACGCAAATCAGTAAACATTGGGCAAGTAGGCCTAATACGACAAATAACATCAAATGAAGAAGGCTTTAGACTATGTTAGTGATTACCAACTAAAGTCAGCTTGTAAGGACGCCATATACATAGCCTCATCTCAGGTTACCCAAATGATTTTTGCTGTTTTAGAGGACTGATATCATCACATCGTCCTTACACACAGTTATAAACTGGTAAATTTTTTTTACATATATTGGGTTTAACGGTCCCTCACTGACTTAAAGCACTGCAAAGGGGATGAGCTCTTACACCAGACTTGGGTCTATGAGAAAGGCTTCTTTTTATGATGCAATGGAATGCAGTATGTAAGTGCCATTCTGGTGAATGCATTTTGGTGAGTTCATTGACTGGCTCACTGATCATGCAGTGGCGGTTCTAGCCCTAAAAATCTGGAGGTGCTATGCTGCTGGACAGGATGGCCTTTACTTACATTGGTAATAAAACTTTCCATCAGCCAGTGTGTTATGCACATTAAACTCAAAATCTGAGTCAAAATCTGCCATCTAGAATCATCACTATCGGATCATGAGTTGATTGCTTGATTTGTTGCTGTTGTTGTCCAGGTATCTCGGATGATTGAGTCATCTACCTCAATGTCTGACGTCCTCGAGTGTTACGATCCTGCTTTTCTGCTGCCCCTATTCACTCATCTCCTTGCACCAGGCAAGTAACCTGCGTGTATTTGAAGTGAAATTGAGCATGTAGCGCAAACTCGATCTTGCTCTTTCACTCGTGTTTTGCAGATGCCACATGGTAGACTGTCACTGTAGGCTGGTTTACATGCAAAGTGTTGGAGCTTTTGGCATAATAAAGTGATTGATTAGTTAACGTGCGGTGTGCTGAACTCTTGCAGAATGTGTTGTGCACTGCACGGATTTTGCCGCACGCTACTGCCTCAGCTACATCCTGGTGGCTCTGAGCTCCCACGCTGAGGACACTCGTCAAGCAGCCTACCACTGTCTGCGCCTCTACTACGACCACGTTGATGCGGCTGTCTCACAGCATCACCATGCCGTGCCGTCAATGCTGGTCTATCTACTCGACACTGTACGCTACGCTATTGACGAGTCCAATGCACGACTGCCGTGCATTGTTACCACTTTTCTTGCTCGTGTTGCCCACCTGTTAACCACTCCAGGTGTGTTATGAACGTGTTTGTTCGCTCAACAAATAGACAGAACAACAGATAGAGTTAAAAACAAGGACTGAAGTATTTTGGTAAAGGCTGAATTACTCTAAGTTCACCCAACTCCAATTGCAATTAGGCTATTTGTTTTCCTATATACCGTACATACTCGTTGACCTCAATTTTCCATGTAATGGCTAGTGTATTTGGCAGGTGTCAGCTTTTCTGCAATTTGCATTCGAATGATTTGACTGGGGGGGGGGGTTCGACCTTTAAATCTCCTTTTTCCCTTAAGGTCAGGGATTCATTCTGACACAGTGTGTCGTGGGTCATTTGTAGCCCACAAACGTGTCTGCCAAATGCCACAAATGTGACAGATGACAGACAAACAGACAGACAGATCGACCACACTATGGAGAAATGAATAGAAATAGGTAGAATTGCTTGTGCCAAAAGACCAATTCCACACAAAACGCGTGATGAAACAGTACAATGAGAACTTAACAAACTGCTTTGGCACTGTCTTTACGGTGTGAATAGCCTAACTTGAAGAAAATGTCAGATAGATAAACCATTACGGTATGTAACCAGCCACCCAGGTCCACTCAGCTTGGCCATTTTTTTATCGGTGGGCGCAAAAGCTGGCATGTAAACAGGCACACATGCACTCCATGGTCTCGCAATTGAAGCTGGTGTCTGGCTGAAGGCTAAGGAAATGGAGATCAGTGCCATCTTATGGGCCTTATGGCCGAGGAAAGACTGTTGTTTGTAACTAACTAATTAGTTATGAATTGTTTTGTTTATGTTGTGTCTACTGCAGAAGACAGTATGTATTTGGTGGTTTGTGAATTCCTGCTGCTGAAACCAAGCATTGATATTGCTAATGTGCCAGAGTTCTACAAGCTTTTCTACAGTGCCAAACTTGAGGTAACACATTTGGCTAGTATTTGGCTATTTAATTGACTAATTCTTGATTTACTCAGATTTGAGTGAGTGGTGACGGGGCATCTGACAAAACTGCTCACTCACTCGTCAATGGTCCATGTCTGTTTGTTTGAGACAGATAGAATGTAATAAAATGAAGTGGGAGAAAATGAAGTTTAAAAGAATGATAATAGAGAAAATTATCATCTGTTTTCTTTAAATGCAGAACGTGTTATAATACGACATGTGTATGTTTTGCACAGTTTTGTTTCAACAAAAAGTATTGAGACTTTTCTTGCCTGTGTGATGTTTCTTGTATGGACTCTGGACTGTTTTAGAAGAAAGTTTATTGGAGTTTTAATTTTAAGTTCATGTTTTTCACGCCTTATTTCTTAAAATTTTTGGATTGACTCCATCATGCAGACTAAGCAAAAATTGGGAAAATGATATTGTGCACTTCTGTTACGATATTCAGTGGCGTAGCATAGTGGTTAGAACGTCGGTCCTGGCCAGCGGACTTTCCTTATCCTGCGTTAGACTGATGTATGGCTGCTTGACCACTTTGTGGGTGCGGCGTCTGCTATCAGTCAACCAACAAGGCCAACTCAGCCTGCCATCCCTCCGGGGTCGGTTAAATGAGTAGTAACCCATTATATGGGATACGGAAGGTGGGGACCTTTGTACAGCTGACTGGGCTGCCTGGCCGGCCAGTGCGCCAGCCTGTGTTTGCAGGCTGCACGCGGCGGCTGTGCGATTGACGGCTCTGGTTAGTGACGAAAAGCGCATTAGAGGTGTACATTGTACACGACGATGCGCTATACAAATTGACAACCTTTACCTTTACCTTTTGCAAGTTTTTTGACTGCATCATTTTGTGCATTTTGGGCATGCAGTACAAGATGGAGCGTGCTTGGATCTTGAGTCTAATTGCCGATGGACTTCGTGAACAACTCGACTACAAGATCTGTGAGAAACGATTTGCTGTCAAAATACTTCTGATTTTCTACAACTCTGCACTCTCAGACAACCAGACGCAGGTGAACAGTGTTTGAAGTGTTCTAGTGGAGATTAGAGCAGTTCAGTCTCGGTCATAAACTTTTTGTAATTAGGGTTATCTTTACAGTAGAGCTGTCGAAGTGTTAATTTTTTTAATGCATTAATGCACTGCGTTAATTTTTTAACGCATTAATTAACACGTTATTAACGCACCCAGTCCATTCGAGAAGGAGAGTAAAGGGGTAAGTTACCCTAGGCCCCGTGACGTTTGGGGGCCCCGACTGTAGAATATAGAAAGTTAGAAACACATTTTAAACTAATAATTAATAGCTACCATAGAAATCTATTAGCCTCTCATTGAAATAATTATTTATTTATAGTAGTGATGAAACGGCAACTACAGTTTAGTTACTTGAATTCATTCGATTGTTAAATAACCACAGCTTAATGATAAGTTGGAACTTTTGCTTCACGGAATTTAGTAACTTAACATAAATTTGCGTATGTGTGCATTAATTTTTTAACACTCAGTAATTTTTTTAACGTGCGTTAATTTATTAACGCATCAATGCATTAATTAATTTTAGATGTTTTAGATTTTCCGCTCAAAAGAGCAAAGCTCGAGGATATTGGATGTAAAAATCTCCAGAAAACGCTGCATTTCTTGTGCAAATGTTCATGCATGGCTTTCTGATTGTGCGCAGTTGACTTGCATGCATCCAGCAGCTTCGCCCACTGCGTGGATGGCTGCCAGTGGCTTCTATCCCCCCAAATCTGGAATAAAAATCGGGTGCAACTTCCCTTCCCCCAGCTGAGGCCCTCAATTTATGACTCAAGTTTTCCCCCTCCATTTTGGGCTTCTTTCCCCTCTAGGGAGCAAGTTTTGTTAAGGGTGTAGATTGCCCAGCGAAAATAGGGGGAAGTAAAAAACAGCAGGGAAGTATTATTAAAGATGCAGGTTTGAAAAATAAGGTGGGAATAAAAAATAGGGGGAGAAGTGTTGTTAAGGGTGTAGATTGACTAGTGAAAAATAGGGGGGAAGTAAAAAAAATAGAGGGGGGAAGTTTTGATCTACAACCTTATCAAAACTCTCCCCCCCATTTTTCACTGGGCGCAAGCTGCACCCACCAGATATAGGGATAGAAGCCACTGACGGCTGCATACATGTCAGCACAAGACGTGCCAGCCAACGTCATTGCTGTTCATTAGCGGTAGTGTAATGTACAGTTGTGTGGCTGCAGAGTCTGGTGCTTCGGATCATCCAGCGGATGTGTTCTGTGAGAGCTGTCGCTTGGGATCTGGTTCGGAACCGCGGACTGCTCACCTGGCTTACACAGACTGCCGCCAGGTTACTGTCCATGATCTCTTGATGCAGTTGAACGTTAGAAGGTTTAGCGTATGTAACATTATGTGATCCCATATGGCAGGTGACGCTCTGTAGCTCTGAGATGGGATTTCAATACAGAGCAATGCACCCATCTGAGAGCTATAGAGTGTGTCATCTGCCATGTGGCATCGTACCACTTTACATAGGTGAATGTGCTCCATCTTAAGCAGGCCAAATTTTTGAAACTTTCCTAAGACATTTTACGAAGATCTTCTTATGTCAGATGATTTAAGAATTCCAAAGAAGTTTTCTTATCCAAGTTTTTGACGGCTTTCTTTTAGACTAGTCCGAAAATCTGATAAGTAGCCTAGAAAAGGGAGTAGTAGGCATTTTTACAGAAAAGCAAAAACTACCCATTTTCTACTCTTTTTCTTTAGATTTCAAATCACCCATATGCCCAATTTTAGAACTTCCTGTGCATGTACAAAACATTAGAATCCCCCACGGCCGATTCGCAACTGATTAAAACTACTCGCGTTATGTGGTAACTTATGATTCAATGTTGAAATAAAGTTTTAACAAATATTTTATATTTCAGACAAAACCAAATGGTCAAGCCTTGCTTAAGACTAACTACTGCTTGCTTGTTGCCCCAGTCGCTTCTGTGGGCAGTAATGAAGAGGTCCTATCTGTAGCAGAAAACATTTTGTGAGTCCGGGCCAACTGGATCAAGACAGAAAGACCCATGCGGTTTTGACCTTTGACGTATGACCTTGATATTTAATCGAGTTTTAAAGGTTATCAGAGGTTATCGTGTTCACGCAATATTTCATCAAACTAAGTGCAGCGGTTCACGAGTTATGTTTACAGAGAGAGAAAAAACTTAGCTGTGATGTGCTAATCGTTAAGCCACAAAGTCACTTCAACTACTTGCTGTTGCCATTTCTGTCGAGGACTTAGGTAGGCATATTCTGATAAATTTAAAAACTTCTAGGCCTGCTGTAAATGAACTTGTTGCTTGAAATAGTATCCAATAAAAAACCGTACAAGCATCTTGTGCACATTGCTGTCAAACTGCAACATTTATTTGCATCTCAATGAGGTGAATTAACTTTCAAGTGCACTCGAGATTATTTAGGATCAACGTGTTGCATTAATTAATTACTTACTGATCGATTGTGTTGTGTAGCCTTACAGACACAAAAGTTGGCGGGTTTCTGTCAATCGTAAAGACACTTTGGCAGACGTTACTTGCTGGTCGAGATGATGATGATGATACTTCGGCTGGTAGTCGGCAGATGGCGCTGCCGCCGTGTCTGCCACCACTCTTCACTGCCAACTTCATTCTAATGCTGCGAGGCTTCAAACTTGCCATCAGGTGACTGATAGACATAGATTTTAGCCAGTTGTACTAACAATCACGCTTCGTGTACAACATGTTGTTCATCTTTTCGCTCTTTGTCCAATGGCTTCTATTCCCTCAAATCTGGAATCAAAATCAGATGCAAGTTTTCCCCCACTTTTGGGCTTAAGTCCCTCTCCTTACGGGCTCTTTTACCTCCCCTCCATCTGCTTCTTTTTTTCCCATTTTGTTTCTACTCTTTCTCTAAGCTTTATTTTTCTTGCCATTTGCATTCCTTCGCCTTGAAAAATAGGGGAAGTTTTGATTTACACCCCAAATCAAACAAAACATTTCTTTTTTTTCACTGGGCACAAGCTGTGCCAACCAGGTATAGGAACAGAAGCCCATGTATCTGTCGGTTTGTCATCTGTTACGTGTGTACTGTGGCTAAATGGTATCTCATAGGAGGTCGGCGATGGTACCGTTGGATAGGGTATTGGAAGTTCTTGTACTTATGGGCTGTCAGTGTTAATCATGACACTCTTTGCAGCGGTTTGCAACGCAGTTATTTGTTGGTGGTGTTGGGAGTTTACATTATATAGGAAGTTATACAGGTAAGTAAGAAACAGCGTTTACATTTTGCTAGCCTTCGGGTGCAAGCAGCATGGTCGGCTTCCCCTAGCGACACTTGTATAATGGAGTTCTTACAATTTTAGGTTTAGCTCGTTTTTGTGTTTTTTTAAAATCTGGTTCATTCATGACAAATTGTTGAAGTTTTACAGTTGCAGTTACAAAAACATGCAAAGTGATGGCATTTACGTGTCTGTGGGGATAGTTGGACTTTTACACATTCGAGCAAGACAGTGCACTAGCACACCGAGCTTGCAAAATGGTTGCTTTTTTGGATCGCAAGATGCCTGATTTCATGTCCCCATGCTGTTTATTGCTGACACAGTAAACATTTTTCATTAGCGAACCAGATTTAAGCTCACCATTGAAGCAGGGTAGCAACTGATAGCACCAGTTGAGACTATCCAGTTTGTACCCGTGACACATTATGACGTCAGCATTACATCAGGTCTAGCAAAGAATATTTAATCAACTGCCATTTTTTGTTACAATATTTTGAATTAGTATTTTTTCGGCTAAAACTGGTACATATTTTGTGTAGATTGATCATCATTTGAGTGAATTATGAAAAAAACAAAAGGGGTTCTTTTTATGAAACACCGTGTATATGGTTTGTACCCGTGACACATTATGACGTCAGCATTACGTCAGGTCTAGCAAAGAATATTTAATCAACTGCCATATTTTGTTGCAATATTTTGAATTAGTATTTCTTCGGCCAAAACTAGTACAAATTTTGTGTAGATTGATCATCATTTGAGTGAATTATGAAAAAAACAAAAGGGGTCCTTTTTTATGAAACACCATGTAAATGGTTTCCTTTCCTTTGGTATTCTGCAGGCCAATCAGTAGAGAAACACAATTTTTACTTATGTGCATATTGTGTATGCTGTAGCTCGTGTGGCTCAGAATCTCAACAGAATGCTGTTGACAGCCTGCTGTGCGCTGTGATACGACATGCTGAGAAGACGCACAGATTATATGCACAGAGACAATACACAAACCCCATTCCACTTTCTTTCTATCGACCAAAAGCACTTTCTAATGATAGCTAGTTGTAGAACCACTGTTTTTGTGTGTGTGCGGCCATCTTAGTGGGATTAAAGGTCTTGCCTATCTGTCTGTTTTTCCAACCCTCATGTACGGGCTCCTAATTTGAAGACGAACTTGCCTTTTCAACAAAAAGGCGTAGAAAAAACAAGATGGATGTGAACGTTATGATCAGTGTGCCAAAATCAGCTTGGATGCACTGGACGGCTGCACAATATGTCAGCACTTGTGCAACATATTTGTTTTTTGCTGAATATTTGCAAGTTTTTTTAAATACTGCACTTCTGAATATATGACTGATTAGGCAGTTACTGGAGTTTTTAATAAATACTAATTTTCATCGTTTTATGGTACCGGTAGCTAAAAATTAGCTATCAAGTCACTAGCATCTCTTGTAGATTAGCTGGCAGATGGTATAGTAGTGTCAAACGGTAGGCCTATTCCACATAAGTTGTTTCATGCTGAAATGTCATAATTTTTTCTGGAATATGAAGTAGATATGAAACAAGAAGCCAGCTGTCGCTATGGAAAACATGCCACAGCCTATACAGTTTCTTTTGCACTACTGATCTTTAAAGTCATCCAAGTTCAATGATTTTCATGTGATTTGAAAGGGTGAATGCCACTTTTTGTTAGTGATTAAGAGTAATCTTCGCCTTATCTCTCACCGTTTGTGACATATGGCCAGTTTTTTTATTGAAAACACATTCTCCTACCCCCTCTATTCAACCTCAAATTTGGAAATGTTTCACTTGCTCTGCATCCCACAAATTTTGTATGCAGAGTACCTTGACACTGGACTAATTATTTGTGCAAAAGGTTCTCCTCTAGGATATACCCCTTAGCCAGGGTACATTTGTTACATAGAGACGGATGGACGACAACCCTACCATATAGATGCTTACAGCATAGCTGTAGCACGTGAAAAACACGAAATTTGAGCTAATGTTCATGAGATGCACAAGAGCCTATAGCAGTTCCTGTTCACAGGTAATTGGTCTGTTTTCATCAATTTTTGTCGCAGTGCACTTTTTTGCAGCCAAAAAACGCAAAAAAAATCACTAAAAACCTCTATTTTTGGTGTTCAAGGTTAATCAAGGTCGTTAATGTTAATACGACTAAAAAGCAAGTCGCCAGTGCTCATTATGATAAGCAGCATATCTGTTCCTCTCTGCAACTTACGTGCGCAGGCCTCGTTGCACGTAGGAGGTCGGGACTTGGACTGCTAAAACCTACATTCACTGGCGAAAATTTCATATGCAAGTTAAATGTCTTGGTCTGTCTCCAGCCATTTCGGGGCAATTCACTCTTGAAATGTGTGTTGCAGCCCGAAATCGCGAAAAATTCACCAAAACCTATTTTGGGGGTTCAATTAGGTCATTCATTTCTAAGAAGCTCGTCGCCAATGCTTGTAATGATAAGCTGCATGTCTGTGCCTATTTGCAACCATTTTCTTGCTAGACAAGCCAATAGCAGTAAAATAACGTTTTTTAAACGGGTGCCTCTGTTTTGCCCCCTCGTTCGTGAGGACGCCTCTCACCCAGAGGCATGAAATTTTGTCACGATATACTAGAGGCTCTAAGCTATTATATGGTGGAAACCCGAAGTCTATCTCAGATGAGCTTGGAGCGGTACTGGAACGTACAGACACCAAGACAGCCGTGGACGAACAGACAAGAATTATGTACGTTGCTAATTTAATACGCTGGATGTAACACTTGCACGTAATGACAAATTTGCGGTTTTTCTTATAGCTTGTTAATAAATTATTAGCTACGCATACTGTGATGTTCTCGCTTGAAAATATGAGCAAAAAATAACTATTTGGCAGGCTGGCACTGGGTTGGTCGTTTTCAGATTTTAGTTGGACCACTGTTGAGTTTGTCGTCGTTTGATATTCTTTGTAGCGTGAGCGATGTTTGATGTTGCTTTTTAATGTAAATATTGTGCTATTCACCATTGATAACTGAGTGATACGCATTAATAAACAGCGGAAAGGCATCTGTCTGTGATATATATTAAGTTGTTTTAGTTTTTTTGGGGATTAAAAGGTGGATTGTTTTACTGCGAGTGATCGCGCGTGGTGCATAACGTGCCACGCCCACTGTCGTTTGGTGCCATGCGCAATCTGCAGGTGTTAAATAGCGTTCTGGTGAGCAGTACGTCATTGGTCGGTTGTCGCTGTATCGCTGTCGACTGTGACACGAAGCTGGTGTACTGCGCGACAGAGTGTTGCATTGTGGGAATCGATGTTCAGAAACGACAGGTGCGCGGTCATGTAATCGTGTAAACCTGTATTGGTTAATTGCTTAAAGCTGTGTGTAACGGGAAGGTGTACTTTGCGGATTGCGGAATTTCGAAGAGGTGTATTCTGCGGAATTAAAATTGCAGAAAATGTTCTTGTTGTTGACTCATGTCAATTAAGTATGTGTACAATTCTACAGGCAAGGTGCTATCTGCCGTGAAAATTCACGGAAAATAAGTAGTCAGTTATGGCTATCTGCTGTGAATTTTCATGGCAGATATTTTCTTCAATTTTACAGAGCGCTCGACCACCATGCTCACAAGCCTCGTTGTCGTTGTGTCTTGCATGAGGAGATAGTAGGCTAATTTTTATCATTGTTTTGGTAGGCATATGTTACCTTGATTTAGTATCAAGCTAATAAGTAACCCATGTTGTATTTTGTAAATAGTCATTTTATATCTCTAATGTCTTCCTAATGCAAGTAGGCCTATTTATTATAAAGTTTAAGCAATTCAGTCTTTGCGCATTACCTAATCCGACGACTTGGCTCTGTCCGTGGCAGCAACCTTTTTCTCAGTACTGGTAGGCCTATTTAAGTTGATTTCTGTAGCCATCTGTGTTCTTGCCTTCTTGGCAGTTGGTCGGTTAGATGAAATCATGAAACAACACAGTACCTAATTACCTAAGCAAGCAACTCGATTTTTTCCTCGCATCAGGAATCATTTGTAGATTGGGCATAGGCTACTTGAGTTGATCTTGCATTCGTGTGTGATGTGCTGGCTTACGCTTGTGAGTTAATGTACTTCAAGGCGTTTTAAGAATTAAGTTGAAGACGTCAATATGACTTGTGATTACTTTGCCGACTGCATGACCGTGCCATTTGTGAGGTGCTGATGTCAATTCGAGACTTATATGTAAGCCTAAGCCCATGCAAAGTTGATTATTTGAATTTTGTGGAATGCGGAAAAACTCTAAGGTGTAATTTGCAGAATCTTCTGCGGGTGAAAATACACCTTTTCGAAATTTTGCAATCCGCATTCCGCAAGGTACACCTTCCCATGTGTAACTCTTTATCAGAATGCATCTCATCGTTACAGATTGTCACTTGCCATACAGGATCATGCAGTGTTACCTGCCACTCAACACACTTCGTTTTTACGTGCAACAGCAGCTACTCCTGTAGCGCGTCTTAGCCATAGCAATTCTGTCCGTCCGTCTGTCTGTTTGTCTGTCACACGGGTGGATCAGTCAAAAACGGTGCAAGCTATGATCATCAAATCTTCACCATCGGCTGCCTGGAAGACTCTTGTTTCAGGAACCGTAAAGCTTTTCCATAAATTTGAAGGGGGTCACCCCGAACAAGGGCATTAAATGAGAGGGGGGTAGGCAAAATTTGCTATATCAAGCCGATACGACGTTAGCAGAGCGATAGAGGGGACCTCTGGTGAGTACAAGTAAATAAAACACTATAGTCACTATAGCCACGGATCATCTGGTGCCTGGCGCTCTCTGGTGAATGAATTTCACTTTCTTTTACTGTGATTCAAACATCATCATCATCATTATCACTGGGCTTGATTTAGACTCAACACATTAAAGCTGTACACCTTGCTATGTATATTATGTGGCATGGCAATTATGTAGCAATTTTGTTGTCTACGAAAAGGTCACATTGTCTTTATCTAAAATTTAGTATTTTTAGCTTGTTTTTTGTAGTGGCAATTAGATGTGTTTCTCAATACTTCAGGTGTCTTGCACCTTTGATCTTTAGTGTTATTTTCCAAATACACTTATTGTGTTTTTGTGTCATAATAGCCAACTACATGTATTTGTTTTGAGCATTTTGATTTCAGCCTGTTATTGCATTACTGTAAAATGTTTCAAACAAAATGACCAGATATGTGTATCTACAATTTATATTTGTATGAAATGTTTTAGGTGGTTTCTGAGATTTCACTGACAGAGTCTGGCTACTTGCCTGATGATGGGCAGTCATATATCATTTCGATACAGTATTTCTTCGATCGAATGGCAGTGTGTGCTATCACATTTACTGGTGACATACTTCTGTGGGATGTCACTACTAATGAGGTATGCATCTTGTTTAATGTTTTTCTGCATCCAGATTTAGATGAATATTTTTTGACATTCTACTGTGTATTTGTTGCAGGTTTTTTTTAGCTGATTTAATGCACCCAGAAGTTTAGTGAACTATCGGGTATTTTTGGCCTCTGCTAAACTTTGTGTGGCCAGAGGCGTCAAGCATCCAAGTTGTTTGTGGGTACTGGTATTTACGCATGTGGAGACATGCAGATGGGTGGGTTATATGTCACTGTATTATGGAGTTATTCTTGCTATTTTACATGAACCATGTACGTATTTCTGATTGTGTTTGCACTCACTTAGTGTTATTTTGGAATGTGTGTGCTAAATTTTGCTTCAGAATTTTCAAAATATTCGCTGTTTGGGACTCAGCTTAATTTATTTACAAAAGTTAACTGATTACATGTATATTGGTATTGAAGGTTATTTGAAAATATGTCAGTTAGAAATTGTCATGTTTTTGTTTCAGCTGGAGTGTGTTGGATCAGTATCGTGTGGTATCAAAGCAGCTGCATGGAGCCCAGATCTTGATCTTGTTGTCATAATTACTGGTCTGAAAAAGTTACCTGTTTTCATGCATATTTTTAAGCACATTGGTATCTTATTAAAGCTATTTAAGATGGTACAGAACGTGAGTTGTACTTAGTGATGTCTGATTAAATATAAACTCTGGTTGCTAAAATTTAAATTCAATTTAGACTTTGGAGTAGACACATTGAAAACTATCAGAAAGCCAGAAACAAAGTCTAAGTTCATTTTTTTCTGAAATTTCTAAACTTTGTTTGCTAATTTCGGTAGTAACTTGAAACTGGCTATCTGTCAGTATTTGATACTCATGCTCTAAACTTTTTACTTGTCATTTTCAGTTAAAGTTAAAAGTTAAAAACGAACTTATAAAGCGCCATAAAACTAAACGTGTGTAAAGATACAGAGGCGCTGGAAATATGTATAATTTTTACTGAAAGAAGATTAACAGGTAGGCATTAGCCATCGATGCATGGATGGCAGATAATCATGCAGTATTGAAGCCAGTGATTTGTTGTTAGGTGAAGATCAGATGCTGATAATGACACGGGACTTTGATCCACTGAATGAAGCCTCCCTCTACCAGTCCGAGTTTGGTGAAGGTATGCTATGCTATGATATATCAGACTCTGCATGTATTGTATACAGCCTGTTGTTGGGTGTTAATTCGTTATTTCTTAGATAAAAATGTTTTTTGGTATTCAGTGCTGCTAGTGGTTAACAGTTTTTGTGACACAACTTGGTTTTCTGTTGCTTGGCATTTATTACAAAATTTAAACTGCATTTTATTTTACAATTGCCATTTAAATGGCATTTAATTTAATTTAACTATACTTTAAACAATAATAAGAGTACTGTTATTATTCAACAGTAATATTGTTATTGTTTTGAATTTAGGCAGTTATAGACAGTAGACCATTTCTTGCAGTTCTGTACTGTTGTGACTTTATTGCATTATGATTTTGATGTAAAACATATAAGAGTTTGTATTTGTTAATATTTGTGTTATGATTAATAAAGATTTTCCGTTAGCTTTAATCGAAAATGTTTGTTTGGTTGCAGCTCAGCTGATCTCTGTTGGCTGGGGTCGAAAGGACACTCAGTTTCATGGTTCCGAGGGAAAATCAGCCGCCACCAGGATGCAAGAAGTCGGTACAATACGTCACACATTAAACTAATGCAGGCTCAGTGCCAACTCAGTCTCCCCTTCTCTTTTGGGTTGACATATCTGGACACACATCTGAAAAAAAACCAGTGGGTTTTTATGCGCAAGAGCTAGCATCCTGTATTAGTGAATTTTTTTCGAGATTTTAGGCTGCAACACACATTTCAAGAGTGAATTCTGTCGAATTGGCTGGAGATAGACCAAAGCAACTTGCATAGGAAATTTTTGCTATTGAACGTCGATTTTAACAGTCCAACTCCCGACCCCTTACATTCAAGGAGGCCTGTGCATGCAGGTGTCAAAGAGGGGTACCTTCTAAAAAGTGGTTATTTTTTCGCTATTGGCTTTGCTGGTTTAGATCCCTTGGGTGAAGGGTCAGCCACACGGGTTCTCCATTAAAACAACAATATTCCACTACAAAAATACTATTTTTACAAACTGCACATTTCTAAAGATGGCGTCGGTTCTGACGTCAAATATGCGCCACGGTTTTTATAAATTATATTAATGCTATTTACGAGTAGTTTACTTTCTACGAGTTGGATAAAAACACGACCTGCACAGAAACTGCTCGTACGAGTGAAATTTACAGGTAACCTATACTCGTGTGTGTGTGAACATCCGCCATTGAAATACACGCAAACTCGTGTTTGCCAGAACTCGTATACAGGAACCCGTACAGTGCCGCACTCATACTCATGTTTATGTGAACGCAGCCTAATACTTGTGTTTTAATGTGTAATTAGCCGGTGCAGGCAGCACTACAGTGGGACAACCAAATGCTTCATCTGAGATTGGACTGACATATCAGAATGTGTAAATATTATGACAGATTGTCCAGAGATTTTGCTTTCTAGGGATGTTGAATGGAGATTTACATATTGGGGTGTATAATGCCTGTCTGTATGTGTATTCAGCCAGTGCAGTTGGTGGCACTGCAGTGGGATGACCGAATGCCCAGAGTGAGTTGGCGAAGTGATGGTCAGTACTTCGTTGTCTCCGGTATTCGTCCATCTACCGGTAGTATCCATTGTAACTACACTGTGAGGCATAAAAAACACACCAAAATTTATCAATCGTAACTTGAAGATGGATTATTAGATTTTAGTAATTTTTGGTACAAATATTCCAGACACAGCTAGCCATCAAATGGCCATTTATGTTCCTGCCTTACCGGACGTCTGTTTCTGCACTACTTTGGGAAAAACGTTGATAGGAGTGTCGATAATGTTCTGCTTCAGACTTCAACCAGTCGCGTTTTGAGTTTGTTGATATTCCTAAACAGTGTCAGGTAGACTCGCTGTTGCATAACAGTGCAAACATTGTTGAATAGACTGTGATCGGGGCTTTTAGGGGTTACATGCCTGGAGTGATGAAATTTACTGATGTTTTTTTTCTTATTTCAACTCAAGTTGCGTCTGTTCTGTTCCCCAGGTAGTGCAGGAACAAACGTTGGGTGAGCTAAAAATTTGAATGTCTGTTTGATGACTAATTGTGTCAGAAATGTTCATACCCAAAACTATTAAAATCTCATTATTCTTCTCCGAGTTACTATCAATAATGTCATGTATGGCTTTTGGCATTTTTGTTTACTTTAATGTCGATTTCGTGTGTTTTCATTTCTCCAGGTAGTGCAGAAGCATATGTTGGGCGAAGTTAAAATCTGAATAATCATTTGATGGCCAGTTGTATCAGGAATAGTTGTACCACAAATTATTAAAATCCGATGATTAGCCTTCCAGTTATTTTCGATAAATTTTGGTGTGTTTTTTATGCCTCACAGTGTATGTTTTTAGTAATAGTTGCTTTATCGCTCTAATCGAGGGATTTGTTATTTTAATCATGTACATCATATTCTATTGTACAGTCATGTTTGTTAATTGCATTTTTGGTGCTTTTAAGTTTTGTGTTGCTAATCATGGACATCATTAAATAACTGAACTTTTGGCCTGTGCTACAACTAGAGCTGTCAAATTAACGCATTAATTAATGTGTTAACGTTTTAATAAATTAATGTGCATTAAAAAATTAACTTGCATTAAAAAATTTAATGCTCATGCATAAATTTGTTTAATTTACATAATTCTGTAAAGCAAAAGTTCCAATATTTCATTAAACTGCAGTTATTCGACAATCGAATGAATTCAAGTAATCGAACTGTAATTGCCATTTCATCATAACTGTATAGAAATATTCTTTAAATGACAGGCTAATAGATTTCTATGCTAGCAATGACATCAGTTATTGTTGAAAATGTGTTTTTATTTGCTTTCTAACTTTCTATATTCTATAGGCGGAAGCTACCCAAAGGTTTCGGGGCCCGGGGTAACTTCCCCTTACTCTCCCTTTTGACGGCCTGGGTGCGTTAATAACGCGTTAATTAATGCGTTAAAAAATTAACACTTTGACAGCTCTAGCTGCGACAACAGTTTCTGCAGGCAGAGTTAAACGTGTCTCAACAACTTGCCCAGAGTTTTTACCTGGTCACGAGTTGGCCAGGAATTGTACCCACAATCACTTGATTTTAAGTCCAGTGCCATAAATATTATGTTTCCAAGACCTGGAATATCTCTGTTAAACAAAGGTTAAAGTTATCAGTTATTAACTGGCCATGATATAGGTCATCTTACTCTTTTTGCTTATTCACTTCTCTTGTTTCACGTTGGCTACTGAGTTGAAAGGAAAAAGGAATGCCCAAAGTTGGCAGCTAATAGTTCAAAACGGAAATGGCCATGTTTACAAGATGTCAAGTGTCTGAAGAAAATAAATTACACATATCTTGTGAAATAACAGTTGATGTCATGGCCTCATTCACTGTTGATGCCTGAGACACTTAGCAACTAGACATGTGGTTTCATTATCATCATCATATTATGACATGTTTGTAGTGCACAGATATGCAGTTAAAACAGGCCATATTTCGCTAAAATCCGCATATTTTCCCGCAAATTTTGCCTCAAAAATTTCCGCATATTTTAAGATCATTTTCCACTATAAACCAGCATCTCTAATAGACCAGTTCGTTGCAAGGTTGTCTCTAATGTATGCTGGTGATCTGTTATGTCACCAACATGTTGGTTGTTCTGTGCTGTGGTGCAGGTACACGCCAGCTGCGGGTCTGGTCAAGGGAAGGAGCCTTACATTCCACCAGTGAATCAGTCGATGGACTTGCACAAGCCATGGCTTACAAGTAATACATTGAATCATCAATATCTGTAGAGTTATACCGGTGCTTCTATTTTTACCGGTATTGACTGAATAGTGGTCTGAATTTGAATATTTGTATCCTCGTGAGAATTTGAGTGGATCGAGTATGAAGTTATGACTATTGAACAATCGTTTATTTTTATTGTTGACACATTCACGACCAGAAGTCTCCTACGAACTTTTTGCATTACAAAAGCATCTGCAAGCTCCATGCATTGTAACAGCCATTGTTGTGATTATTGATGTGAACATCATTTGTTGGTATATTTGTTGTATATTCAGTATTTGTGTTCATGTCCATACTTGGCCACTTTCCATGTCGGATCATATAGTGTTAGCTGCCACCCCACACAAGTGATAATCAATCAATGATAATAATAAGTGATAATCAATATTTACCGAGATGGTTTACCTGTCCGCAAACAGTCACTCATCCAAGTGGTAAACACTTGATGAGCTGAACTTATGGCCTGCCCATTTGATCATAAATTTGTCATCTTAGCCATTGTGCCACCAAGTACTTGCTGTTCATGTAAATGCAGGCTGTCAGGTAGTCTGATAACTAGGGCCCACAGTTTTCCACTGGCTGCGCAATTTCGAGCTGAGCCGTGGAATTTGCCCTTTTCTGCGGAATTTTGATATTGCCACGGAATTTTGCAGAATTTTACAGAAGTTAAGAAATGACCAATGATTAGTACGATCGTCGGCTGTAAACTAACTATATCATGGAGAATAATCAAACTGAGCTGCCTAAAACTGCGTTCTTATAATAATTACCATCGTATACAGCACAATCGTAAATTAACACAATGCGAATTGCACTTTTGAAAAGAAAAAAGATTGATAATTTTCTTATAACTAAGTGTCATGCCAGCATTCAAAAACTGAAGTTTTTTAAACAGAATAACTTAGTTCATGCACAAACGGAAGGCCATGGTATGCTGCGGAATTTGGACAATATTCCCGCGGTGAGCCACGGAATTTTACGAACTGGCCCGCAGAATTTGGCAGAATTTACCGCAGAAAACTGTGGGCCCTACTGATAACGTTGGTTATGTGGAGGCAAGACATAAACATGGTTCTATAGGCCGTATTATGTGTCTTGTTTGTTTTTCTGTTTGACCATCTGTCCGCCTATCCACCTATTCATTCTGTTGCACTAATACTTTAGACTGCTGATGTTTTGGCGCATCTACCCAGATGCCTTTATCATGACCCCCTGACGACGGCCAACAGCATGACAGCTGTGTGCAGCACTTGTTGGGCGTTGCTGTACGACGTCACCGGCATCAATTGTTGTCGTGTTAGCAAGCGCACACTTCCAGATGCTACGAGCATCGTTGAATAAGCACCTAAGCACCGATCCAATTCGAGACAGACACATGATAAGCTACTTGATTGTTTACTTACATGTTTATGTTTTTAATTACTGTCTGTGTATTGAAGGCCGTCAGGTAGTCTAGTAACGTCGACTGCATGGAGGCGAGATAGACACATGGTTGTGTTTTTTGAGAAGAACGGACTTCAGAAGAACAATGTCAGCTTTGAGCTTTCAGCTCAGCAGCAAAACATGAAGGTCTGATTTAATGAGTTATCTGAATTCATCAATATTATACAATGTTTAATTGGTAATTAACTTACTAGGTTACCATTTTAACCCATGAGTTTATTCGTAGACATGAAGATCTGATTGTTAGGTGGGTGAATGCTACTTCTGGAATTGTCATTTTTGTTTAAAGGTGTGGGATATACTGATTGCTATGATTAGGGTTTCAGAGTCATGTGGGATTCCATGTGGCAGGAGACACTCCATACCTCTGAGCTGAGTTACCATTAGCAGCTGTAGGAACCTTTGACCTTTCTTAACCTGTATAGGCACCCATGTCGAATTAACTTATTGTCTAGCATGGAGTTTGGCATCTGTCTGGCATAAGTCAAAGGATTAACCACATCTGTTGGAAAAATGTCAGAAAGATCTTTTCAGGCAAAACTGTTTTTTGTTAGCTGTATGTTCACTCTAGCACTGGCATTTTTTCACACAGTAATGGCGTGGCATTTTTGATGGTGCAGTTTTGGCACGTGGGATTATTCATCTTGTTTGTGCTCCGAATTCCCTTCAATTTGTATCTGCCAAAAATTATGAAATCTTGTTTTCAGCCAGCACAGTTATGGCATTTGACAAGGATGGCTAATTTTTGTTAGTCGCTACTTATTATGGCAGTTAATTGGTTGCAGGTTGTCGAAGTTTTATGGAATATGGAGTCTACTGTTCTTGCGGTTTGGTGCGAGGCTCTCTCAACAGATGGCGCTAGCAGCAATGACCCTCACTCATATGGTAGTGAGAAAGTAATGTCACCTGTAGCGTGCATGTGCGTTTACATGTTTCATCCAGCTAGCAAAAATGTTTTAAATCTTCGTTCAAAAGAAGAATAGGGGAAAATCAGCTGGTAATCGCAAAATATTTGCGAAAGCTATTTGGATGTCAGAAGAGAAGCAGAAAACATAATTAATTGAAACCAGCAGAATTAATTGAAAAGTGCAAATGCAAAAATTAGAGAAGAAGACGAAGAGAACAGCCAGATGCATTTAATGAAAGCAATTTTCTGCTGGAACTTTTTATTCTCAGATTTGCATCTGATTATGGACTTGGAGTGATCATCACCACAGTCTATTTTTTATTTCTCGGACCACACCACACCTATCCATAAAATGGAATTTGTATCATTGTTGGTAACTTAGTGAGTAATTAATGCTAAAAGACTGACCGATGTTAACATGTAACTTTCTTTTTTCGGTGGGAGTAGTTAAGGGTTTTTATTGTCAAGAAAATATATCTTAAGCCAGATTTGCTGTATTGCTTTGTGTTTTTGTTTTTTTTTAGTTTAACTGGAATGTATACATGTCATTGTGTGCAGTGGACCTGTACACGATGAGCAACTACCACTGGTTTTTGAAGCAGAGGCTGCAATTCGACTCTGTTCACTATGGCAAGATCAGTGCAGTGTTCTGGGACCCAGAGTTAGCCTACTGTCTCCACATAGCTCTGTCCAACGGCCATTACATGCAATACACGTGGACATGGACGACCAATCACAGTGCGGGACAGGTGTCACATGACCTGGCATCGGTTGCCGTTATTGATGGTGGTGAGTCTCGTCATTAACAGGAATTTGATGCTGGCGAAATTTTTGTGAGATATGTTGGAGAAAAATTTTTTAAACGGATGCAAAATTATCAAGTAAAATGCTATAGAAATCATTTCAGTGGTCAGGAGGTCAGTAGTGTCTGTAGAAATTCTGTTTTCCTTGTTCTTAACTGTAAAAGTTGACATTTTAATTTCTGCCACAATGAAATGAAAATGGAGGCTGTGTTTTGGGTCAGTTTATTTTTGTCAGCTGGAATACTTAAAAAGTGCAAATGGATTTGAATGAAATTAGGTGGAGGGGTTGGGCGTATTTCAGAGTGGAAGTGGTATGATTTTGTTGTCGATCAAGATTGTTTTGTGGATTTTCAATTAATGTTTATGATTCTTTGCTGTTAGCAGATATCAGGCTCAGCTGTATTGTTTGTTGTACTTGGCAAATGGCAGCACCATTTTCAGTGGATATTTTAGGTCTCTGGCTGCTTTTTGTTTTGTATTCCTAATCTGGTACCTACGTTAACTCAACCTGGCTAGTGGCCATTTTTCCGTGTAAGTGCAGTGGATATCAGCGAAAGACGATGCACGAACAGGTAGACCGTGTGATGTGGTCTAGCAGTGCGAACTGGTGTCTGGCTGAGAGCTAAATAAAAGGAGATCGGCATTTTCTCAAGGGGTATTGTGACTCGGGGAAGGACATTTTTACGTTATTCTAAACTTGCTTTTTAGAAGTAAGGAAACCAGTGGTGTAGTTGCATTCTTTTAGTGCTGAGTCCAAGTCACGATGGTTTAAGTGTTCTGAAACCTCAAAATGAATACTTGAGTCGACTGTTGGACTGAAATCATCGCCGGTGATTGTTTGTCAGATCGTGTGCTGGTGACGCCATTTCGTATGTTGGTCGTGCCCCCACCAATGTCAGCATTCTACTTACAGATGTCAGCCTCGGCGTCACAAGTAGCATTCTGTCAAGACACCGCTTTATCCAATGACATTGCCGTCCTGCTTTGTACTGGACAGCTTGTTGTCTACACAATGAATGCCATCGGTGAAGTTTCACATTGTTCTAGATCGGGCTGGTGTTTATTTTGCACTGATCATTTTTGTTTGGTTTCTGTGCGGTGTTTTTGGATGGCAAGGTGAATTTTATGGAATGCGGTTGCAGTTTGTGAAATTATTGTGCGATGGCATCACACATTGTAGACAGCAGAACTTTTTTCTTATAAGCTTAATTACAGCAAATTTTTGACATTAATTAGTCGTTCATTTAGTCATTCACTCCATTAGTTTCAGACCAGTCAGTCGTAATTGATTGGTCTGTTTGTCATTAGTCTGTCTACTGAGTTTGCCAATAATCCTGTTTATTTTGTGACTGTAGTGCAAGTGCAAAGTCAGTATGATAGATAAATATAGTGTGTTATTTTGCTCATAATTATTTGGGAAATGCTGACTGTTGTTTTGCTATTGTGAAGTTTTTCTGCTGCCCAAGTAAAACTTTTCAAACTGCTTCTAACAGTCTTTAACCTTTGCGACAGTCATCACGCAATGCCGACAAAAGACTGTAAAATGTGTCAAAACATTTTATATACGCTCAAAACTCGCCTGTTTTTTAACTGACATTGTAATGCACAATCAGTCTAAATTCTGTAAATAAGGTGCTATAACATTTTGTTATATCTCAGCACAAAATATCTGCATGCAGTTAGTCCAAATCACATCATGTGACGTTGACAAATATGCACTGTTAATGATCAACATTTTACCAGTCAATATTCAAGTGAAATGTTGACCGATAACAGTGAAGTCATCAAATGATTTGTGTTTATATGATTTTTGTTTAAATGTTTTGTCTTCGTTTTGAGGTATAACAAAACAAATAGTGACTAGCGTCATCGGTCATCATTGAACATTTTTGCCCTTGGTTCGTAAAAACGTTGCCATTGCCCTTTGGCCTCGAGGCAACATTATGCGAACCTCTGACAAGAAATTTTTAATGATGACCTCGACAACAGTCACCATTTGTATAGTCTATTATGATTATGATTATGTTAGGTAATGGAGATGCGGTGACTGAAAATACAGTGGAGGTTGCAGCAGCTGGTGGCATTGGATTCAGCCACAAGTGTCAACTGCCGAAACTCAAGGCAGAACTCAGGTAAACAAACACATCACATCTCATGCATTTACTACCAGGGTCGCCAAAAAAACCTGGGTTCTTTAAAAGCCCAGCCCGGTGGTTTTCATTGTTTTTTGGGGTTTCAGGTTTTTGGATTTTTTTAGGTTTTTGAAAAAGTTGCAACTTGTTGGTATGGGCATTTTTGTGGGTTTTTCAATTGGTTTGTTTATGTGAGTTTTTGTTTGCTCCCCACAGCTAAAATATATCCATATTTGCAGATTTGTCAGT
>Ga0209367_1002073_pt1 | contig 25956 bp, 15 predicted proteins | sample WorMetLIZISLAND2_FD_187412 | JGI IMG/M metagenome (GOLD analysis project Ga0209367, IMG submission 187412) | Marine gutless worms symbiont microbial communities from Max Planck institute for Marine Microbiology, Germany - Olavius geniculatus... ... | reverse complement strand
ATCATATGGATCATTCATCGCGATGTTAGTCTTTTTTCCATTTACCTAAATTTTTGCTATTATCGTTAGGTTTTGCTTACTTTTTTTCACAAGGTAGTGTAAAGACGCATTTACATTGTGGTGGGATACATAATAATCACGTTATTGCAAATTGTCTGCAGAGTGTGACAGTGAAAGGATATTGAAAATCGATCAATAATTGGCAAAGATATGGATAAAAGTAAAGTGGCACATTTTTTTGGCCCACCATGTATGTAGTCTTCATATGATCACACCAACAACCAATGCAAAGCATGCTACACCTCTCCAGCTTTTGCAGATTTTGACAGAATTTAAATGACTCGTGGATCTTACTCGGATCTTATTACTTGTCAGTTTCTAGTCTGTTGAAAGTGTCGTTAAAACCAAGGCAACATAATGCCCATACTGTTAAAAGTTTATAGTAAATTTGGGGTGTAAGGTAAAATTTGTGAGATTGGAATTGATCATTATTTCAAGCTTATTGTAAGTGTGTTCAGTACGCAGAGAACGTGTGTTTAGTAATCTCAACTTTGCCATTTTATTCTTTTGCTACTGTAAGTGGATTTTTGAACTGTATTGTCCGCTAAAACTGAAGAACTGCTATTGACATATAACAGTACAACTACTGTGGTATTTTGGAGGCAAGTCACAAAATAACTTCACAAGTCGCAGTGGAACGTAATAATACAGTCACAGCAGCTATTTACAATAAGACTGTACATGTTCTATCAATGCCAAACATCTAAACTAGGGCTGATAACGATTAAAAATAATATTTAATGATTAATGCTGACATTTACAACAATGAACAATACGTCAACATATACTACATTTCACTTTTCATTTAAGAAACTGTTAAGTTTTGGTTCTTTGATAATCAACAAAAACCAGTTTAATCTGCAGTTATACGGAACAGTTTTTCAAGAACACTCGTCGATGAAAACCCTTTCATAGGCTTGCTAACAAAGACATGAGTAGAGGGCTTACTGTTTTTCACGTGGATAACTGTATATTGACAACTGAAATTTTAATCGGTATTTGTCCAGGATAAATAATGATCATAATTCCACAATTAACTATGATTAACCGTTACATGCAACATAGTGAAAATAGCAATCCCACGTGCTGTACATACTATCTATCAGTACTGCTCAAATCATTGTTAGGCTGCCAACAACACGCAGCAACATATAAGATCACGGTAATGGTAGAATAACTTGCTAACTTGTACAGAGATTACAACAAAGTTTTATATTATACTATTTCAAAGACACAGATGTTGCTGATGCAAATTTGTGTATAGATTTAATGTACATGTACATGTACTATACACATTCTACTGGCAAATATGTACACTTCCAGCATGTTGCTTTAATCAGTAACAACTGTACGGTTAATCATTACAACTGTATCAGATGAGGAACAAATAAGTCGAACACCACATTATATACTGTTTTTACTGGCAATTAGACATACCATAAAAATTCTAACAAATGCCCCCGGTGTTTATTTGTACACTTGATAAAGCCTCCCCCAGTGTTTAACAGAGACACTGCACTTATTGGAGACCCGATGTTTATTTGAATCTTATACAAATGGCAAAATACTGGTACCCATCAGTCAGGGAAGTTAATGCTTAGGCCTACATGACCTCTCCCAATAGTACCCAACGTCTATGTGGGACTGGCGTTTATTGGAGACCGGCCATTATTAGAAGTTTTATGCTAGGACTATTGTACCTACTGAGTGGCAATAGCAAAAGCAATTACATGAACATACTGCCCAAATACAACAAAACTCAACTGAAGAAACTTCTTAGATTCAGTCGTGGGAAAATAGATGTGCTGGAAGTCCCTTTGAAGCAGTGTTTTAATCTACTAATCTTGGCCACGGAACTGACAAACAACAGCTAAAACAGAAACTACTCAACCAAAACTGATAAAATGCAACACCCAGGAAGCATACAGGTCCATAAATAGAATAACAGATCTCGATACCTGGCCACACTGTCTGCAGTTATCAATATTCAACATTAACGAACTTTAACTGGGTAACATCATCACATGGTATCACGCTCATAATGGTATTATTCGGACCAAATTGTCTTACAACAGCAAACAAACATTAAACTGGAAAGCACTCTGGAGATGCAACCACTTTCAAGTATTATGTTTCAAACAAAGCATAAGTCTCATCACTAATGTCGTTGGCAGGCAGCAAACAAAATTCAGTCAACTGTTTACTGTCCCAAGGGACGAAAATTAATCCACAAGTTTTCAGTGAATTGAACAACTGTACAACGGAGGGCAAAAAAACAGGAACATGTTTGGCCAGGAAAAAGGCCATCATAAAATTTTCTGTAATATATGGACAAAATGATGACATTGTGCAATCTGAGATCGTATACCAGTACAGGAATTACTAGCAATTAAGAAACAATTATTACAAACGTATGTGCATATTCCAAGTACCTGTTGGCAAGGGTAAAACAATGCAAAAATGCATGAGACATGCGATACAGACAGTGCTCGCCCCCCCCAAATACAAGTGTGAGGCCCCTATAACACAGCTCTGGGGGCAGAGCCGCCAGCGGGGCCCAGGGGGTTAAAGGGGCAAAGCCCCTCTGAAGCTGAAACACTTCTGGCTTTCGGATGTTCAATGGAAGGCACAAATTTGCCCAGTGTTCAAAAAATTTGAAAAGCAAAAAATCAGATACAATTTGTGTTATCTTTGCAAAAAATGAAGTTTAATAGGCTGCAGTCCATCACAGATTACTGCAGGCTACATCAATGAAAAGTAATATACTTCTTCATTTTGGGTAAACTGCTGCATGTTTACTTATTTTATATTTTGAATATATTTTTTAAAACTAGAAAATTTTGTTTGTACATAGCATGAGGCCCCTGAGCATATGTGACCCCTCCCCCGGGCGGGGGAACAGGGGGCCATTCCACCGGCTCTGGATACAGATAAGGAAAATTCACAACTACATGTACAACAATGAGAGGTGCCAATAAGCTACAGTTAAATATAACTGAATTATACTTCAATTTCCACCCTTCACAAAGAAATCAGTAAGTTTGCTTTTTTACACAGATCTGGTTCAACAACACTTGACAGCGATAACAGATATCACCCCTGATGCTATATATCTGGAATACTGGTGCTAATGCATCGGCAACAAAACATGTTACCAAGCAGTTAACAAAGTTTATAAAATAACACGTAAAGCATACAACGAACAAACTGCTTCACAACAATAAAACTGCATCGAAATGGTATATATATCAGGTGGTGCAAAAAAAGTCGCAAACATCGCATGTGTTATTCAGACCAGTGGTCATAGTGAATCAACACAAAAGCATTTATGTAATGATCGAACATCAACAAATATATGTAAGAATTTTCGCTTAAAACACTTCTGTATTAGCCGTGATACAAACAAAATGGTGTTATATGCCATGAAACAATTTTTGCAAAAAGTTCATCATTTGCGTTGCCACTCGTACGCAGGCTATGCCAAAACGTCACAGTAAACCGAATCATCAGTAACTGATCAGCAGAAAAAGTGCTGAATCGGTTCTTTATTCTTTTTTGCCATTGACGCTAGACGCTTTTCCCACTGCTATGTGGCTTTTCTGATTCTGGCTGTATGATGTCGACATCATGCCATTTGTCTGTGATAACATTCTGAAGATCTTTGAGGTTCGGATACGACTCATGCCTTCTTTCACAGACACATTGTTGCAAGGTATCTTAAACTAAGTAATGTACGAAATTCAAATCTGTTGAATGCAGTTTCCATTCCTGTGAGCTGACGATATCGGGCATGTTGTCGAAGAAAATTTTGAGTTGCTTTGATGCGGTGTGATGGAACGCTGTCCTTACATAATTGGATTTTTAACTCTCCTTACGTCATTAAGCAGCATCCAGTAGTGTCATAAGTGAGGTCACTGAAATTTATAAGCAAGTAAGAGGTCTATTGGTCTACAAATGTATAGAAGGAAATTTACCTCCATAAAGTATACGCACCGTTATAGTTATGCAAAGTTTGGGACGTTTTTAGCGCCACCCGGTATATGCATACAATATATTGTATACGCAGTGCACAAAACACTCACAATGAGAAAAACAATATAATGACAAATGATATTAAGACCACAGACATAATAAACGTTAATAATTCTAAAAACATTAAGGTGTTTCTAAACACTTAGTAAAAAACTTGACCCTCTTTTTAACAGTCATATTAAAACTAATTGTAAATCCAATGTTTCAGAATAGTTTTTTAATAATTATTAAACTGTCATCTAAACATGTTAGGAAGGTTATGAAAATAAATACTCTGTTACTGTTTTACCTGCAACGCTTCAGTTTTGTATAAAAATGTATTACATTGCCTTCATCTTCACACTGACTGTTTAACATCTATTACAAACAAAAACGATGGAAAATAAAAGTGGGTCAAAAATGGTTTCTATAAATAATAAAAGTTCATTATAACTATGACTTAAGATCGCCATTAGGATGAGACTAGACTAACGGTGTCTACAGATCACACGTAACAAATATATCTTACAGCAAGTGTAGCAGTGTGTGCATCTTGCATGATGGCAATGACGGCTATTAACATGCAATGCAGCAGGCCGACTGCACACAGCATGTGCCAGCCAACAAATGTTCATGTACGTTTACGACGACAAACGCGTTTGTGTTCGCGATGCCAATGCTCCTGCTGGCATTTGATGGAGCAGTAGCTAGTGTTCCAACAGCAGTGATACATTGCTTCCGACTCACAGTTGTAGCACTGCAGCAGGCACAAAAACAACAGTCTAGCAGTTTTTCGGAACATTAGACCACTATAAATAACTTTCATGTATGTCGGTAACAATTAGCCCCACACAGCAATGACGGCTGACTTCTCGCATCAGTTCAGTTTTCTTAAAGGTTCAAAGTCACAGGACACAAAAACTGCATCAATATCTAAAGTCTGGCCCAATCAAATTCAGATATTGCACTGGTAGTCACTTGTGACTTCACATTTGTTTATGGAGAAGCCTGTGGCAGACTCTGAAAACAGAAGAACTGCTAACTTTCTAGCCAACCTTGACCTTGGACAGGGTTATATACCATCTGGTACTGTACTATGTATATCACTGATTGATATTTAACTACACACCAGATTTTATTGAAACTGGAAAAGTTTTTTGCGGGCAGATAAAAGTACATATGGAGGGTTGGAATGGACATCGAGACTGGCTTTCAACTCCTCCAAGTTGACCTAACAAGAAATTTGAGCTAATGCTCACAAGACGCGCGAAAGCCTATAGCAGTTCCGGTTCAGTAGTCACCCATCGCGGTACTAACCGGGCCCAGCGTAGAGTAACTTCGTTTCAGTCGAAACGCGTTACCAACTACGCCACGCCACCAAGGCCAGTACCGTGAATGATATAGACTTGCGCAGTTCGAAATCTTTGAAGTCTTTGACGCCCGCCTGCGCCGGCCTCCTTGAACCTAGGGGGTCGGGACTTGGACTGCTGAAATCTACGTTTAATGCTGAAAATTTCATACGCAGATTGACTTGGTCTATCTCCAGCCATTTCGTCGCAATTCAGTGTTGAAATGTGCGCTGCAGCCAAAAATTGCGAAAAAATTCACCAAAACCCTCTTTTTGGGAGGTTCAAGGTCGCTGTAAGGTCATCGAAGTTGACAAATCTAAATAGCCTGTCACGAGTGCTTGTTATGATAAGCGGCATATCTGTGCCTATCTGCAACCGTGTTCATGCTACATGAGACAATTGCGGTAAAATAACCACTTGTTAGGGGGGTAGCTGTCTTTGACGCCTACCTGCGCCAGCCTCCTTGAACCTAGGGGATCGGGACTTGAACTGTTAAAATCTACGTTGAATGCTGAAAATTTCATATGCAGGTTGTCTTGGTCTATCTCCAGCCATTTCGTCGCAATTCAGTGTTGAAATGTGCGCTGCATCCAAAAAGTGCAAAAAATTCACTAAAACCTCTTTTTGAGGGATTCAAGGTCGTTCAAGGTCATCGATGTTGATAAATCCAAAAAGTCTGTCACTAGTGCTTGTTATGATAAGCAGCATGTATGTACCTATCTGCAACCGTTTTCACATTATTTGAGCCAATAACGGCAAAATGATGTCTTTTTTAGGGGGATACCCCTATTTGACGCCTTCGTTCAAGGGGAACCCCTGCACTCAGTGGCACGAAATTTTGTCACGATAAACTAGAGACCTTGGGGCAGCCCACAGTAAAAATTTCATGATCCTAGCTTGCACCGTTTTGATACAATTCACGAGTGTGACAGAGAGACGGACAGACAGACAGATGCCCAGACGATGGCAAAGACGCGCGAAGCATTTTGCTTTCGCGCATAAAAATCATAATTTCTGTCTTGGCAGCCTGATGTCCATTTTTACCTCACCAGTCAAATAAAACAAAAAAGTGGCCTACGCAAAGTCCAACACCATCGACTACTAATAATTGCTGCAGCATGACGACTGATGTGATAAAAAAACAGCAACATCAACAGAACATGACAGAGTTGGTTTACAACATTACACTGTGTAGTGTAATAAATGTCTTATCTCCTCAAGCACAGTAAAGTAGTGTTCTGCCCTCAATGGTCCTGTCATGTCAAACAGCTTACCAGCAGGACATGGCACTATCTATATTTGTACATGGTTAAAACTCTTCTAATGACACAAAGTGTAACGCACACAATGGTGACACAGTGCATTTACTGCTTAGAACAAACATGTTGTACATAAACGATCCTAATACTAATAAGCAATGGCCATTCCAGATCAATTGCTGTTTATAATTTTTAAATTCCTCGAGAATTATATTCATTGAGCGACAAACATAATATTTTAGCAACAAAATTAGAACTAAAAATTTGGAGCAGAGCCCAACGTGAGGCCGCCAGCACTGTAGCCCAACTGTTTTCGTCCACGACTACTGATTCATCAAGCAGTCGATTAGAAATGTGACAGAATGCTTTTCCCTCCAAAACCCTTCCACGGATCTCGCTGAAATTATGCCTCAATTCCTTCCGGGTAAGGATCGTCCTTCCCCCCAATTTCAGCCTTGGTCCACTGTTCAGTTTCATAGGAGAAACTAGAAGGTGCTCGTGAGAGTGCATATCTCCGCCAAGTGATTCAAACATTACTACTATAAAATGTAGAAGCTTTCACAGGAGGGCGCCACCGTTCCTGCCGGTTGTGTATAACACGTGGAGATGATGAGTCATCGTGTACACCGACGAACAGAACGACCAATCTCTTAATCCCCTCCAATGTTCACTTCGTTCACACTTGGCGGAGATAAAAAGAAGAAAAGAAACCAAGCAAAAACACAAGGCATCCAATTACCACATACAGGATGTTTAACAACGTACAGCGATGTGGTTGATACCAGCAAGACTTACCCACTGTTTCTTTTTGACTGCTGATATTTCCGTGGCATGTGCCTGGTTTATGCGTTTCCGCTCGGCTTCAAACTCATCGTGACACTGCTTATCGGTCTGCTTGCAAGCCAACTCGACGTTGTGAATCTTGGTGGCGACGGCCTGGGCAACAGCGCGCTGCTTATCTTCCTCCGATTCCTTGCGCATCTGTCAACAAAACGACAGAACATATCATGTGTAATGTAGTGACATCACCGTTTACAAAATGGCACTAACCATTTAAAGCAACAAACAATACAAACAAGAAGCCCAGCTGTCGCTAGGACAGGACGACCACATTTACATATTTAATATGAAGATAGTAATCACAATTAACCATAGCTTCACTAATTCTGGCTATCGTACAAGCAACTGTGTTCATGAAATTATAACCTATGCAGGCGGTAACTTTCATTGCAAACTACAAACAAACCACTGCAGAGAGTGATGCGGTTAAGAGACTAGTGTTAGAACAATACTATAGCATTGGGGTATTAGGTACTGTCCAATATTACTAGTACTGGGTTGTATTGGGTACTAGGCGATACTTTTCTGGGCTGTTGTATCCAATACCAGGACCACCCACTGAGTTCTTTAGAGCCAACCAGCCGCCCTCCGCCTGCCACCGACTGCTGTTTGAGTGGTGCAGTTGTCGGCGCTGCACCAGTCACTAGATAAGCAAACTGCCATTACAGGAGAAAGGGGACGTTCATTGGGGAGGGGGGACAATGCATGCTATACATGTACATCGTACAGTGGTCAGCATGCAGTATGCAACTGTTAAATTATCGCCTCTCCTCCTAACGTTCACACGTGCACAAGTTAATGGAAAACGGGCATACTATTACGTGTCACAGTGGTTCAGAAGTGGGAACTTGGAAGTGAAGGGCTACTATTGTTATCAACATCAGCGATCTCTGTTCACTGCGGCATTCCTGGTACAGCGTGTATTAAGTCACGGCATGGCCATAGGCTGAGAGGCAATGAACAGAGAGTGAAAGGACATAGCATCGTTAAATGGTGGGCTCTGCTAGCAAAGCAAACCAAACAGATCCTAATGCTTAGTTAACACCATTCCTCTAGCACGGTTAACACAATGCACTTCACTTCTCATGTCTAGCTCTAGCAGGAAACGTGGCAGGAAGCCGATATCGGTATTGCGTATTGGTATTGGCAGGACCCAATAATATTGGGTATTGGGTACTGGATAGCGTTTTTGGTATCGTTCTAAAAATATAAGAAACCACAGGGTGTACCATGCCGCAATACATGCGTTACAGATAACAACAGTGAACAGATAGACAGAACCATGAGCAGATAGCGACATGGTAAAGGTACGACGTAAGCTGATCAACAGTACAAACCCGTTCCTCCAATTTCTTCATCGCCACCTGCATCTGATCGTTGAGCTCGCGTTCGATGCGCGCACGGAAATCTCGGAGCTTCACCTCAAAGCGAGCCTCACAGTCAGGACCACAGGATGAAAACATATCAGCATCGGTCTGTGCAGCGCTGTCAGTCACACTGTCTCCCAACGAGACCACCTATAGGAAACCACACCGAGTGATTATCACATGTGAGACCATCTACACGACAGCATACAGGGTGGACACAGTTTTGGGTGAAAAAAATTCAAAAACTTTCCAAAGGCTTTCAAATACAGTTGGCTCCACTTATATGCACGTCGGTTATAAGCACACTCCGCCTATATGCACGACGTGTGTCTAGTCCCATATCAGTTTATGCTAAGTCAATGGCAGTCAACTTCGCTTATAAGCACCAGCCATATATACACAATTTGAATATAAGCACGCACTCTTTCGGCCCCAGCGCCATGACTTACTTCGGTTATAAGCAACTTGGCTGACACAGTGCACAGAAGACCACCTGTAGTCAGCCACTCAACGCTCACGGTCCCAAGGCCATGCATATGAGCAGAGTCAACTGTACCTTTTCCAGAGTCCCATTCCCACGATATTTTACCACGTCACGTTAAATGTTTCTGACATCATATGGTAAATTTTCACATCGTTGTCATGATAATTTTGAACAACTGAAACCGAAGGATTTTCAACACCCTCTGACATCAAATTCCAAAACTTTCAAGACCAAAGTCTGTTTTCAGGACCTTTCCAAGGCCTGAAAAAGAGTTCTTTTCAAAAACTTTCAAGAACATGTGTGGCCATGCTGAGCATAGTGAGTAGAAACTCACACTTTGCCACATGCAGATAACGACAGCATGAGACCAGACAATGGGACAAGACATGATAGTCCATATAAACAAGTGAGATTACACATGAACAATTACTGCATTCATGTGGGTGAAGAACTAAAGATGGCAAACTAGCCAATGCCAATGCCTGAATCAGGGACTGGTGATATTGTACAATACACTTGGTTTGGCCTAACTTTGACAAGCTAATCCACTACTCCAGGTACATTAGTAATATTCAGTAGCATGTCGCCATACATAAGGTTGGTGGTGTGGCATAGCGGTAATGCATTTCGTCCGAGCAACGAAGTTACTCTACGCCGGGCCGGGTTAGTACTTGGATGGGTGACTGCCTGCAGGCAGGTAAACCATCTCAGTATGTAACGTAAGCCACCTAGGTCAACTCAGCCTTCCATCCCTCCAGGGCATGTAAATCGAGTGCCAGCCTATCTGGCTGGGGTTAAGGCGGGGTATGTTCACTTGTGTTGGGTGGCAGGTAACACTGTGTGATTCTATATGGCAGGTGATGCTCCATAGTTTCCTACGAAGACTGAAGAGCTATAGCATTTAACCAGTTTTAATTATTTAATGTCAAATGCTTACAAACGAAATAATAACCATTTTAACAGTTTGTACAGCAACGTCACACATGTTGAGAACTCGTGCGAAGCGACTGCGATCTTCACTGGAAGACACGACTGACGAATCCTCAATGGGCTAACACAAAAACATCCAACGGCAATTTCACTATCAAATCCTACACAATAATAACATGTATTTTTGCTAACCTTGTTTGTAACTACTAACTTCGATATCTATTTTATTACTTTCTGTATTATCGTTCTAAGGAATTGCAAGTAACCTACAGAAGTAAGCAAAGATACAAATTGTCTATCACTATCCCTCACTTTCGGACTGTGTACTTAAACTGCTATGTTTCTTAATATTCAGTTCACAGTATTCTATTACTACAATGTCTCAAAAAAGCATCCCTGACATTTTCAACTGTAACTTGAAAACCAATTATCAGATTTTGATAATTTTTCGTACGACTATTCCTGACACAATTTGCCATCAAAATCATTTAGTTTCCCACCTCACCAAACGTTTGCTTCTGCACTACCTGGGGAAAGCACAACCAGCGAAATATCACTTTTTTATCCAATGCGATATGATTGCTTAATTAACATAACGCGTAAAAACACATTTTGTTTACATTTCTGACACTTTGCCTCACATTTCATTTAGGGCCGGTTTCTGGATCTTTTAATTAACTGATCAGTTAGTAAACCGTCTGTTAATTGTAACTTGCTAGTTAAGTTTGTGCGCGTTTCTGAACAAAACCTTGACTGACTGTCAGCTAACCGAGCGGTAAACTATGGTTGCTTAGCAACGATGCACACGACACTTATCACTTCCGCCTAGTGCAGGCGAGCATCATGAATATTAATGAGCGCAAGCGCACGTCAGCCAGCCCACGAGCCAGCCAACCGATTGCAGACGGCCATTTTGTCCATTCACGAATGGGTTTTGTAGTAAAATTTGTAGCAGCAAACGTCTCCTCGAGTGTTTTGAAGACATTGCAATATGGTAAAATCGTTTATAATATCACATTCTTCAATTAACTGCTTGCAAAATGGTACAAAAGTTGCATTACATACGATACGATAACTACGATCAACGGGAATGCTTTTTTGAGACACAGTGTATTATTATTTACAGTATACACCCCTGACTATTTTTAAGCACTATTTCTGACGATCGTTGCAATACCTATGACCATCCGGCTTTTTCAACTATGGACTGACGGTCGAAAACTTGTCATCTTGACAAGTTCAGGGTGATCTAATTCTGGTATAGGCAAATTTGTAAAAAGTCCTGTCTAAAATCTACTGCGATGACCAGAACATTATATAGCTGTGTTTCACTTGCTTACTTACTTCTCTTGATACTGATTCGATTTCTTCACTTTTGGCTCACACTTTTAAGTCAAACTTTGTGCATGCCTTCCAAATTAACTACAAAATACTGGATGCTAACTTACATTAATGGTTGCTTTAGTTTAATGCAGTCACTAATAGATGCTTTAGTGGCGGAGAGACGAAAACTTCTAATTGGGAAACAGTGTATAATCACCTCGGCAGGAGGTCTGCGACTGGATTTAGCAAAGTGACGCTGTCGGCGTCGACTTGACGATACATCGAGACTGGAGCCAGACGCAGTGGCAGCATGCTGCTTACCATACTGAGAAATGCCTTGTAATGACGACGTATCAGACTTGCTTCCAGACACCTGCATGCATATGCATACCGATCAGAACATTATCGACAACCACAACACATTCTACACGGTGTGCCAAAAAAATGACCGAACTTGTTTATGACAGATTTTCGGCAAATCTGCACCAAATTTAATAATTTTTGGCATACAAATAGCCAAGTCGACAGAATTATGTAAGGTAAACTCATTGTCCACCTCACGTTCTTTATGAAAACGCACTACTGTGTAAAACGCAGGTGCTCCAAATTGTGAAGGAGTATCCAACAGAATATAAAGACTCTGTTTTAGAGGAAATCTGCTACGCCTAAACCTGCCATCCCCTCAACCCGTGTTTTTTTGGTCTAGCAAAAAAGCTATGGACCCTACATTCACCAACTTTTTAGCGATTGTAGCGGAGGTCAAAGGCTAGCAGTCTGTGAAATTTTGGGAAAATCTGACAAATGGGGGTTGTGAAGGAAAAGGGAAAAAAGAAAAAAATTTTAACCTCTCATATCTTCCCCATTAGGGGAGATAGGGGCACAAAAATTTTCCTTCAGACACCAAAATTTTACGTGGGGTCAAATGCACCATAGAGCAGATCTCAGAAACTGTAGGCGATATCAATCTGCGTTTTGCGCCAGATTGTTATGGGCCAGAGGGTTCAACGTGGGGGTAAAATTTTTTAAAATTGCGTCACTTTCCAACAAATCGTCGTTTCAAAGTATATTTTGTATATTACATATTACATATATTATATATTATATTTTGTATATTACATTTCCAGGTTTTGTATACAAGTGGTAACCGCGAACATTACTCAGCCGGTTGATTACCTTACGGCGGCCAGTTGTAGCAACATTGAAGCTGTCAGGCTCATCCGACGAGTATCCCGTGGAGTTGGACATCGGTCTACGAGCAAGCAGCTCCTGGTGACGAGCCAGTTCACCGCACGCCCGCACAAACCCCGACGTACGTTTTACTCCCAGCACTTGAACGCTCATGTCGATGGGCCGAATACTTGATAACGGCACCAGAGCCCTGAGCAGATACACATCATGTCAAGCTACTGGGTAACGAATAGGTTATACATCAAATGAAAAGTGGCACATAGCACACAAAATGCCATAATCACGTTAACAATAACTAGAGCCCACAGTTTTCTGCGAGCCACGGAATTTCGAGCCGAGCCGCAGGATTTGCTCTTTTCCACGGAATTTTGATATTGCTACAGAATTTCACAGAAGATGAGAAATGACTGATGATTAGTATGATCACCAGCATGATAACGTAATTAAATTAACTATATCACAAAGAAAAATCAAACTAAACTGCGTCCCTACTAATAATTACCAATGTAATATGGCAGTCATAAATAAACACAATTCGACTAATTGACAAATTGCACTTTTGAAAAAAAAATCAATAATTTTTTTGTATGTGGCTAGCATAACTGAGCACAATGCTAGCCTGCAAAAAGTGAAGCTTTTTAACAGAATAAAGCTTAGTTTATGCACAAACGAAAGGCCACAGTACGCCACAGAATTTGGACAATTTTGCCATGGTGAGCCGCAGAACTTTGTGAACTGGCTAGTGGAATTTAGCAAAATTTTCCACGGAAAACTGTGGCCCTAGCAGTAACTATCTACATAAACCTACATAAACAAAAACTAGCGTGGAAAGTCGAGGCTATTTAGTTTCAATAAAATACGTCACAATCCAACTCAATAATCTAAAAATGATTAAGCAAACAAAACTGAAAGTGTGATTGTCGACTGTAATACATTATACAAATAGTGACTGGCGCTGAGGTCATCACTGAAAATTTTTTGCCAGAGGTTCGTAAAATGTTGCCTCGAAGCCGAAGGCAACACTTTACAAACCAATGGCAAAAAATTTTCAATGATGATCGATGACATCAGTCACTATTTGTTTTGTTATACCTCAAGAAACAAAAACAAAACATTTAAACAAAAACTATTTGCACTATTTTACGCTTGCTTCGAGTGACAAAACAGTTGTGACACCTCTCTGTCGCCCTCAATGTTACTATTTCTACTATGTTGCACGCACGCACTGTCGCCTGCTGTCACTGGACAGTGCCCATGTGTGACGCCCACGTGATGTGATTTGGACCAATCATGTGCAGGTATTTTGCATTGAGGTATAACAACAACAAATACACAGAAGTCGCAATACTTAGTACAGTTACAACAAGTAATCTGGTAACGCAGACAGAAACACGCAACGGCCGAGGTGCATGTTTGAAACACAGTAAAACAAAGTCTAAGTCATTCACAAGAAGGCGCCAGGCGCCAGACGACGCAAGGCTATAGTGTCTATAGTGTTTTATTTACTTGTACTCACCAGAGGTTGCCTCCATCGCTCCGCTAACGTTGTATCAGCTGGATATAACAACTTTTGGCTACCCCCTCTCATTTAACGCCCTCATACAGGGGTGACCCCCTTCGAATTTATGGAAAAGCTTTACAGTTCCTGAAACTAGAGTCTTCCCGGCAGCCAACGATGAAGATTTGGTGATCCTAGCTTGCACCGCTTTTGACTGATCTACCCGTGTGACAGACAGACAGACAGACAGAGACAGACGAAGAACAGACAGAATTGCGATGGCTAAGATGCGTAGCTGCTGTTGTGCGTAAAAACAGTGAACAGTCAGACACAAATAATGAAAATAAAATTAAAGGCCTACAAGTCCACGTCCAAGCTGTAAGGTAACTCTGATAGCTCTATAACATTCAAAATAATATAAATTTATTCATTTTTAAACAAAAGAAAAAAACTGTGAATGCAAAAAAACACTGTTTGACAAAATTTTTTTACAGAGTGAGCAGGGTTTAATGTTCCACCCAACACAGTATAGGTCATTTCGGGGAGAGCCTTTGCAGGCAAAACTGCACATACACAAAATAACAAAATTAAAAGTTTAACTTTTACAGAAAGTTTAACCTTTATAAAACACAAAACATAAAAAATGACCTAAAGCTAAAACTGTAAGAACTGCCGAGTATGTAATGGTAAAGGCAGTTTGAATAATCTTCCCTGTTATCCTCCAGACAGTCGTTAATCTCAGAATGTTGTCTATTGGAGGGCAGAAAGAAATTTTTTTACATGACTACGAAACAATAAGCACATTACCGCTGATGTCGGGCACCAAAGAATCGAACATCGTATTCATTTTCTTTGATTTGTATCACTTTGGCAGGCCAGTAGCAGAAACCTTTCTGCTTCGCAAACACCAATTCATGTGCCGGATTCTTCAACATGCAAACATTTACAACATCAATCAATATTACCAAGTTAGCAATGACCACAACTCCTAGGTTTCAAAAAATACACATGTATTTAAATTAATTTCTCACACAACTAATAGTTAACAATTTATGTTCAGCTTAAAAAATTTTCTGTACAGTAACTGGAAGGCAGGTCAAGTGTGCAAGCAAATCATTATGAGAATTGTTGAAGCACACATTTTACAAACCGAACGTCATTTCTGTCACCAAATCGATTAAAAGCTCATTTCTTACATAATATTTAACAAAACTCAATGCAAGTATAAGACAGCATAGGTCACGTACGCAAGGCATGCAAAACCAGTCTTTGTTCTTCTTGTTTGAATGATAATAGCAATCCTTACACTGCTGGATTTCGTTTAGCTGTACAACGCATTGAACAAATTATCAACAAAACTGCAATCCACATCTCACCAGAAATGCCCGGCAAAAAACCCAGGGTACCCACTCTTTTACTGACAAAAAAATCCAAGTTTTTCCAGAACTTTCCAAAACCCCCTCGAAAAATTTTCCAGGACTTTTTCGTAGCCAAAAAACGTTTAAATATAATATACTGGCACCACAAATTTGAAGGTAGAAGACTACAATTAATCTGCAAGCGAAGCGAGCAAAAAAATTGACTTCTATGTGAGCCTACAAAAAAATGTGTGATTTCAAGGATATTTTTCCAGGACGTTCCAAGTCCTGGAATTTTCAAGAAAAAAAACCAGGACTTTCCAGAAGACGTGGGAACCCTGAAAACCAAAATGACAATTAATGCACAATACATACACCATAAATAACTATGATAACATCTGAACAGAGATAAGAACAGCTATCATGTGTCTGCAAGAAGCCTTTTAAAATTCCATTTCACGGCAGAAGCAGCTACGTCTTTTAAGTTTGCCTTACTGTAATCAAAAGATACTCTCATTTCAGGTTCCTCCAACTAAAGTTTAGAAAAATATTACACGGAAGATGTTCTTTCTACTGCCAAAACATCAGAATAAAAGCTGTGAAAGATAAGACTACCTTTACTTAGCGGCTTAGTAATACATGAAAACACACAACTCACATCATAACGACAGTCTCGGATCATAACTCTTGACAGGTCTTGAAGAATTCCGGTATCTAAAACCACCAGAGGAGTCATTTCAGTAAATCATTGGGGGTCTCAGTCTATGTAACGTATTGTTCTTGCAGCAGTAACACTGTTTTAAAGGTAGGATTTACCAGAAAAAATTAAAACCATAAATCTTTGGGGGGTCCGTAGACATGTCCTTCCCCCCTCTAAATGATGCCCCTGAAAATTACACTAAGTAAATGTAATATGGACAGAAAGTATTACATCAGTTCTTCTGCTTATTACTTGTATTATCTGTCCATCCATGGTGTATAGGTTCCTAACTCAAAAACAAAAAGTTGCAGAGAACCAACAGTGGCCTGAACGTTAACGGTCCATGGCCATGGTCAAACCCACTCTCGCAATTTATGTAGATTTAAATTAGACATCTAACATTAGACATCTAACCTTGCATATACAATGTGTTGATATGAGCTTCATAAATATACAAAACTAATGTGCAATTTCAAATGAAATGCGGCATTACATTACGTTAGATGAAAAATTCTAATTTACCAGTTCCCCCGGTGATGTCATGAGCTTAGCCTAGAGACATCATGAATATTAATGACCTAGCCAGTAACGTCATCAATCTAGGCTAATCCATTAATATTCATGATGTATATTGGCTAGCGTGATGACGTCACCAAGGGCGCCTACATGTCAATATGGCACGTTTTCTACGTGATTGTCGTCGATCGTCAATTTCAAAGATAAATTTCTCCATGTTGACAGAACGCTGGGCGCTGGTATTAGTATCAAAATTATCAGAAGATTATGCAGTTTTAGGAAAATGGATAGAATATATATGTTAATTTTGGTGTCCATGGACCTTTAAAGATGACCAAAGTAAACTTGTGCTACAAAAGGTCAGAGTCAGTCTAGAGTTGTCCACTGTCCAATGCAGTGTAAAGCTAGGTAGACGGTCGCACACAGTCGGCAAAAGGCTGATTAATCATACTAGCAAAGCTCTCGCACTACGGGTGGGTCCACTACATTACCCAGCAACTCAACACCCTCAGGCTGCCCACAAAGAAAGATGGGGGCATAATGGTCCACATACCTAAGGCCCAAGGACTCAAACGCTGTGGTCGGGGTCTGAGACCATGCAACACAGAAGGCGTAAAAGGGTTATGACAGAGAGACAGACAAACACTTGAACAGACAAACAAACTTTCCGCACATTATAGTAAGATTTCTAGCTATAGGCCTATACAATCCAGCTGGTCTGACTCACAGACATTTGGCATTAGAAATCAAATGAAAAAAAAACAACTCATTTTTTTCAGTAATATACTATTAGTCCATCAAAAACGAAATTCTTACCTCCAAAGCATACAAAAATATTATGCTGAATGGTACAGCAGTCTGCATAGAACTGTTCGAGGTTTGAATAATATCCATCGTCCGTTCTTGTCTGCATCGTGTTCAGGTCCAAGTAGTGATGAACAAATCGGTCGAGACCAAGCTCGGCACCACCAAACCAATGCAGTGCTGTTGACTGCACAGTACACAGGTCCACTGTATACAGCATGACATGATAATGGAACTAATGCATGGCAAGAAAAAAAACAATAATTTACAAGTTCACAACGAAACTGACTGTCTACGAGAAATAATTTTATCGACATTTTCTGTTTCTTCAATGAACCCAGTCGCGCTTCACTAGTAAGAAGTATAACAGACTAAGGTCCGGTTTTTCCATGCACATTTGATGGTCGATCAAATTGATCTCCGATCAACTTCAAGACTTGATCGAAGATCATCACAATGACCATTTTTCCATCGCCAATTAGCGACGTCCATCAAATCTCCCATAAAGTTGATGGCCGAACATTGGCGGATCAAGTCAGATAATTGACGATTAAACGTGGCGATCTGCAGTTTGTTGCTTATTCGCACTAGAAACATCGCTTCACTTCGCTGGTCAGAATGGCAATTCACGCATTAAAATAAAGTTCCAGGCATGTGCATAGTGTTTTGTGGAGAAATAAAATGGATAGACACTCCCGTATAATTTGATTTGCGATAGAACGTATTTTTTGACAGCAGACGATATGGACGGTATCGTTGATATCGTTGCTATGACGACGTTTACTGCCTATGGTGTCCACTCGCAGCGCATGCCCATTAGCACAACACCGCAAATTGAGGTCACTGTCAGCCAATCAGACTGGCATAAAGTAAGCTCAGTTGACGACGGATCAACTAATCGCCGATCACGTAATTGGAGATCGAAAATGCATGGAAAAACGAAACACAGTTGATCGACAATCAATTCTGAACATCAAGTTAATCAAAGATCAGTAAATCGGAGATCAAATTTGATTTGATTGGAGATGGAAAAACCGGACCTAACAGTCTATAAGTAACATATGTCAAACAAAATTACATGTCACAGATGTGATTCGATGAATGATTTTTTTTTGCAAAAATTTGATCAACATCATGCATACAATGTCCGTGTGCTACCTTTTCTTTCAGGCGCATCACTGTGAAGCCGAGAAGACAATTCAGCTCTTTGGACTTCAGGGTGAATCCCTTGTCTATCTCCTGTTGGCAGACAAAACAGCCAAATCACCTGCATGCTTAAACTATCCCATGGCAGTAATGCACAGCACAGACAAAATATACATTTATCACTTTACTGAGATTACTAACAGCGGCAACAGCACTTCTGTATCACTACTGGTGTATTAACGCTGTTGACCTGTTGACAGAAGCCACCTGGTAGCATGTAAAAGCCTACTTCAGAAATTCTCAAGTAGGTTCTTGGAAACATGACCTACCTTATATAATTCTTGAAACAGTAAACTAGTTCAACAGAAAATAAAAAGCATCGGCATATTAGAATAATGACAAGCACAACACTGTAAGTTAATCTGCTGTATATATTATAATGGTTCAGAAGAAAAATTGCATATTTCTAATGTACACCAATGGCCGATGTAATGTATCTACGCTATGTCACATCGACAATCAACAGAACTTTTGTTTTTACAAAAAAACTGCAGTCAGGGTTCCTACAGGTTTTCTGTAGCAAAATTCCCTTACGTTTCCAGTCATGGAATGACAATTTCCCTGCCCTTATCGAAACAATAACCCTATCGCACAAATGTCAGAAATGGTACACTAAATAATAACTAACGAAACAGTATCAACGGAGCACAAAACGCAAACGACAGCAACCCTGCTCGGGGGGTTAGGGGGCAAAGCCCCCTGAAGCTGAAACACTTAGCTTTTCAATGTTCTACGGAAACCGCAAATTAGCCTGCTTTTTAATATTTCGAAACACAAAAAAATCACAGATATCTGCAATGTGCATGATCCATCATCCAAGATCATTTTCCCTGACTTTTCCCTGACAACACAAATTCCCTGACATTTTCCAGTTTTCCCTGACCTGTAGGAACCTTGTGCAGTTATCAGTCTGCAGTTGTGCAGTCTGCTATTACCTACAACTAATAACCAATGAACATTTTGGCAGTGTAATTTTTAGAAGAAAAACAGTTGGCAATGGGCCAAAAACGACTAGAAAGTGACTACCTTGCAGACTGGACAAACAAAGATGGGCGGCGGTGTTTTCACACAGTGCAAATGATAGACTCGCCAACATTCAGAGCATTCCAATACTTCACCGGGACCATGACATTCAAAGCAATACCAATCATGATCAGTATTTCCCTGCAGTTATAGTACACACAACGACATACAGCGGTATTTACAGTCCTACCATTTGCATCATAAAAGCTATTAACATTCGCTAAAGCTGTCCAATTAATATATTAATGAATGCATCCCTAGTTCGACCTGCATCCAAGTGTATGCATTCAGTCACCTCTGATGACAATGTTATCTGCTGCGACACATTACCGTAAAAATTCTCATTTCAAATTGCACTTTTCTGAACCACGACTGCATGAAACACCACACCGACTGCATCGGCACCAAATACAATCAGATAAGATCGCTGATGCTAACCCTAACCCATCACACTTGAACTTGTTGTATGTAATGCTGGCGACTGCACTAGCCACGAAACACCGCACCGCCTGCACAATATCAAAGTTGAGCACTATACAGTCACCTAACTTTCGCTCTACTTACCTGGTCCTCGTCTGGAATGCGAAAGGCGATCAGTTCCGATGTGGCGGTACCAAGTTTCTGCTGATGCGCATGATAGGCTTGGATGAGTCCATCGCCAACAGCATAATGAAGCTGGACTGCAGCAGTGTCAGCTTCCGAGTCACCGTGCTCACGTCTCACGTGCCGGATAATGCGTTCTTCACTGGCGGTCTGCTTCTGTGCGCGCACAGCTCTGATTGCAGCCCAAAGGTTCTGCACTGCGCGCGGCTCTGATGCTCGTCGACATACTGCAGCTGATGCCATTTAACATTACCTACAATCATCAGACAACAGTTCAGAGTCAGCGATAAACGATGCATTACTTAGCCTATAGCTGTGTGAGAATACAGTATGGATAATCACAGCCGTATCTATATGACTAGTATTCACTAACACTCGTAAACTAAAATACTATCAGCTACACGAGCACAATATAAATTATCTACTAAATGTGTTGTCAGCACTGTGAAAGTCTCTCCTTACATATACTTCGGTGAACAGTATTTCGCTGATTTTCGTCAATATTTACAAACACAAATGGCGGTCGTCAACTTAAGTTGGTACTCCTCTCAGTTATTAGCCGACCGCCGACCGTTTACTTACTGTTTTGGACGAGGCTCCGTGTCTTGCATGTCCTCGACAGGGTCGACTCGTCGTCGTCTGTCCATCTGTCTATAGCGCATGCATTGTGGCTAAACTATAAGTGTTACCGGAAAACTTAATACACGATTAATCAGCTTAGTGTCATGCCTCTTTGCATGCAAAATTTCAGCGATTCCGTACGCACAAGGGAAACATTTTCAAATTTGGAGTCAAACAAAATGTAGGGTACCGTAAGAAAATGTGCGTTTTTCAACCGATAAGTCTTAGAAACGATGAAACATAAGACCAAGATTGCTATTAACCACTAATAGAAAATTGCATAAGCCAGCCAACTTCCTTGGCCTGTCAAAAATGATTGATTACATGCCCGGAAGGGCAACCTAAGCCTTTTCAGATTACACATTAACCATCGACCTCAGATGACATTAAGAGTCATTCACAATCTGCTATGCCAATTATGCGGCACTGTGGCTAAACGGTAGGGCCTACGTCTGTGACTTACCACGGCCCCACCCGGTACGGTTATCTCATTACGTCCAACGTTAGTGTACTTACTTACTTCGGAGCGCGCGGCACAGTACCCACCTCCACCCACTGTACCGCCTATAGTTAGTTATGTAGGCGTAGTTATAGATATGCGAGTTGAGGGTGGAATCGCATTTTTGCGCTATGCACCCCTACAAACTCATTTTGGCCTGACATATACTCATACCAAGTAAATAACTTAATTTAACTCAAATACAAACTTTTATCTTTTATTTATCTGATATAATATAAATAAATTGCCACAAGTGCATTAAAATAAGCATACTTGAAGGAAGTAAATAACTTAATTATTCAATTGAAGTATATAGGCCTACCTTACTTGAAACAAGTGTGCACATTCAAGTAAATAAACATATTGGACTCAGGTATGTCTTGACTTAGCTACGTTTTAAGTACATTTTTTACTTGAAACAAGTGTGATTTAACTCTTTTCAAGTATAATCTTTTTTGTGCGTAGTAACCACGTTTTCATCTACAGCGGTTTGGCCCAAATTTTAAATGCAAAGTTGCTGCCTATAGCCATCATCAACGTATCGTATCCTAGCGACTGTAGCGTTCGACATAGCAGCGTCACCATGTCGTATGTGGGACTGTACTTACTCTGGAAAATCACTTTCTGTCCGCGACTAGAAGTCGACGCTGGCTTTTGGATAGATAGTACGGTCGACCCACCATAGCAACAGCTGGTTTTTTGTTCATTTTTGAGTTAAAAGGTTGTACGAAGTGGACGGAAAGACAAACGTACGGACGACAAAATAAGACTGCTAATGCGGCCTATCAATAAAAACACACGTAGTTCACATCATTCAAAATCATGCAGCAGTGTGCTCACAAGCCAAGAGACCAGCAGATTGCTTTAAAAATGATAAAATGCCGTTTAGACGTTGACGCAATGTCATCTACAGATTCTGTTGAAAAGTGCACTACATAATAAATTACTGATAATAACAGATTAATTTATGCGAACCATATTTGACGACAATCAATGCTGTTTAGGCCTAACACATAATACACTGAGGGCAACATTTCAAAGCGAGTATAAGGCCTGATTTGATTTAATGCATTATACACCGTGTCTTTAAAAAACTTTCCACTGTGTCTTTGTCATTGTGCATGTCTTTCTCAAATATTGACCGATTAAAAATCATCTACCAGCAAACTCTTAATGCAACTGTCATTTAAAGAAAAAATAGGCATATAATTGTTTGTTGCACAATGGCCGCAGCGTGTGCTGGTGAAAGAACTTTAAAAATCAATCTAAATTTAAAAATATCACAGGCGTACAACTGATACACTGCATTTGTATAGCGTTTACATTTAATATAGGCACGGTAATTTTGGTTTTAAAAAAATTTTCAGTAGACCAGGGCTAGCAATTTAAGCCCTTAACTTTTTCTGAAGAAATCGTTTTCTGGATCTTATAGAATCTTAACACGATGCTGAACACTGTTCACTGAACTGTCAACAACATCAATGACGACAAAATTCACGGACAGTCACCAGCCTATCCCTAATGGGGTGTTTACACGATCCAGCAAACGTCCAGCATTAGCACGTGTATTTTGAGTACATTTGCTGCAAGTTTGCTGGACGTTTGCTAGATCGTGTAAACACCCTATAAGTGACATTCACACTGCTGAGACTGCTCGCCGTATTGCGCTCAGCACGATTCTCCTTTCTCGGCTCGCTACAGCTGTGCTGTAGGCGTCTTTGGCATCGTTGTCTTCTGTCTATCCGTCGTTGTCTGTAACGGGTAGATCGTAGGGAAAAATTGCAAGGCTACACGATTAGCCCTGTGTCTTAAACCTAGGCACGCAAAATTTTAGCGGTCTAGTGCAAAAAGAACATTTTCAAAATTTGGGCTTGAATGAAGGCCTTGGAGGGGAAAACGCGCGTTTTCAACGGAAAAACTAACCGTATCTCGGAAACGGTGAGAGATACGACCAAGGTTACTATTAATCACTAATAAGAAGTGGCATATTGGCTTTCAAATGACATGAATGAAAATCATCGACCTTGGACGACCTTGAAGGTCAGTACAGTACTGCAACAGGAACTGTATAGGCTGTAGCGCGTCTTCACTGTCGACAGCCAGGCTTTCTTCTCTAATTGAGCAAGTGACTTTACCTGCTGATCTAGCTGCTTTCAATTTTCCCGCGCCGTGTTCTGCAGTATACAACGCAACAACACTGCTTTTTGTACGAATGACGCAGTTCGTTTGTACGAGCAGGGCCAGATTTAGGGGGGTCCCGGGGGGCCCCGGGTCCCAGGCCTCCCACCAACAGGGGTCTCCCACCAAACCCCTCAATTTTTGAAACCCTGTAATTCGATAGCCAATCCCTTTCTAAAATCCCAAATACGCCACTGGGCCCAGGCCTCCCACCAGGGGCCCCAGGCCTCCCACCAGCTAAATCCGGCCCTGTGTACGAGGTATGTAACCGATTAAAGCAGTAGTTACGGAACCGTACGTGCAGTGTGAATGCCTCTTAAAGACGTGTAGGCCTAAAGAGCGACGGAACTGAACTAAGCTGAAATGCTAGTTCAGTTGCATTGCACGGAAAGCAAACAAACTGCAGGCAGTTTAGTTCATTTCATTTCAATTTAAGTCAAACAAGAAAGCCCAGCTGTCGCTAGAAAAGAAGCGCTACAGTCAGGCCCGTCGAAAGCCACAGCGGAACCCGGGGAAACATTCTTTTCATAATGGTGCATTCTGGCGTACGTTATATTTCTGAGCGACGGTGGGCCCCCCAAACTTCGCGGGGCCCAGGGTAACTTACCCCGACTACCCCACCCTCTCGACGGGCCTGGCTACAGCCTATGCAGTTGCAGTAATGACCTTTAAGAGCGTCCAAGGTCGATGATTTTTATGTCATTTGAAAACAAATAGGCCGACGCCACTTTTATTAGTTATTAATAGTCACCTTAGCCGTATCTCTCACCGTTTTCGAGATATGACCAGGTTTCCGTTGAAAAACGCACATTTTTCCTACCGCCCTGCATTCAACCCCGAATTTCAAAATGTTTTCCTTGCAGTGGATCGCTGAGATTTTGCACGCCTAGGTTTAAAACACAGAGCTAAAGTAAAAAATCTCTCACGACCTACCGTTTAGCCACAATACATCCGTTACAGACAGACAGACAGATGACAGACAAACGACACATCGTGCCATAGACGCCTACAGCATAGCTGTAGTTCAGTTCACTTCCGTGAAGTTCCTTCGCTTCGTACACGCCTTAACGCGGACAAGTTGCGTCCGTCAGTCAGTTATGGGGTGTTTACACGATCCAGCAAACTTCCAGCAAATGTATTCAAAATTCACGTGCTAACGCTGGACGTTTGCTGGATCTGTGAACACCCTATTACTCAGTCATCCATGAAAGAAGCTGGACGGAGGTAGATCTAAGGTCGGGTTCACAGCGACTGACGTCGAGTTGACTTGCTGGCACGGATCGGTCAGAGAGTACGGGCCTAGCCAGCTGTTGAGTAGGTACGCCATAGCACTGCCACTGGTCAGACCGACGCTGTACGACAGAGTCATTATGTTACCTGCGTCCAGCACACAGCATCATGCAGAAGTCTTGGGTTAAAAAGTCGTCTTCCGACCGACGCTGCAATTAAAATTCCGACAAATTTCTCAAATAATTTCAGCCCCGAATTTTGCGTTTTTGTTCAAATCTTTTTACACAACAAAAAAATTCCGAGAATTTTCTGACAGTCCAAAATTTATGGAGAATTGTCTCCTGCCCCCTCCCCTGGCCACAACGCCACTGTCTATAGCCTACATTCAGGTTACCACATACACATTTTGGTTTCACTCTCATAAAATAAGTAAGTATAATTGTTGTGTTGATTTTGAATGAAGTTTATGGGCCTACTGCGACATGTTATTATCAACAGCCCCAATCCCCCGTTTCTCCGCGTGGTAAATTTTGCCAAATTCCGCAGCGCAATTTGTGGAATTCCGCTGCAATATTATTTTCAAATACCCAGTAAATTATAATTAAACGTAAGTAAAGTATTATTGATTGCTCTTAAAATGTAACGGGGTAAAATAATTACTAGTCTGTTTACAAATTTTCAACAGACTATTGAAGTGTAACAGTTCGAATCGCTTATTAGGCCTATTAATAAGTATCATTACTGTTAAAGACACGCTGCAAAAACACGATTGCTCAAACGATTTTACTTTGACTCCATGAGCACTAACGGCACAAAAAATTACTGTTTGAATGTCTTTGCAACACACGTTCTTGTTCAGTAGCGTATTTAGGATTTGGCAAGGGGGGGCATGGCGAGCGCCTATAACGG
>Ga0209367_1002072_pt1 | contig 25957 bp, 18 predicted proteins | sample WorMetLIZISLAND2_FD_187412 | JGI IMG/M metagenome (GOLD analysis project Ga0209367, IMG submission 187412) | Marine gutless worms symbiont microbial communities from Max Planck institute for Marine Microbiology, Germany - Olavius geniculatus... ... | reverse complement strand
TCTCGCCCCTCGTGTCGGCCCCTCCCACTCGTTCAGCGCCCGATCTTGATCGCGCATGATCACGCTTCAGCTGACCCAGCTGCAGGCGACTTCGTGGCTCAGCAGGCGCTGAAGCCACACATTCTGGAACTTCTACGTACATCCTACAACTCAGTGACGTCGTGGCGGGGGAAGAAAGCAAAAAGGGCAACTGCACCCACCCCCCAACCAAAATGTTCGGCTGTCGGAAAATTGTCGGAAAAACTTCTTTTTGTCAAAAAAAATTCTTCGTCCAGAAATGCAAAATATGGGACTGAAAACCCCCATTTTTGGGAAATTTAGGGGCAAATGTCAAATTTTTAGCATCCATAATTTTTTCTGTCGAAAATTTGCATTGTCTGTCCAAAAAACTGCAACTTCCTAGCTGGATTGCGGGAGGGAGAAAAATGGAGAAGTAAAGGCGGAAAAAGAGAGAAGAGAAGGGAGAAGAAGGGATGAAAGAGGCCTCAGGAAATCCCCCAATACAAATTCCTGGTTACGACTATGATTAGTACCAAACCGTCCCAACTCGGAACAGTACCTCGAGCACCGTGACGTGCCTTTGCAGTCCTCAAGATAGCGCGGTGGAATCTATTACGGTTGGGTTGATCGCGCGCGGTGTATGCTGGTGCGGGCGGTGGACGCCCACGTACGGCCGTGCGGCGTGGCACTCACGCGCCCCGCAGCACACCGAGCGGCAGCAGCAGCAGAAGCAGTGTTATCGCCCACGGACAGACACGTGGTCAGTGCGGCAGATCCGCCCAGACAACCAGCGGCCAGGCGTGGAGGGATAAAGATGAGGTGGACAGATAGAAGAACACTGGACAGAAAGAGAAAGAACGATGACTCAGATCGCTACGTGATGGTATGGAACAAATACCCGGAGACAGTATAACCAGAGACATGGATCGCGGAGGACACTACAGAGGGTCATGACTCCAAAATGTGGATCAGTACTATGTTTGCCCTTGTACGAAAAACTGATTCAGATATTTGGATCACCGTCAATGAAAAATCAAACTCCATTAAACTGGCGACTTATTAGAATATTACGTACCGGTACACTACATATATTTGACTACGCTCAGTTAGGCCTACTTCAATATTCGCCATCACGTCTCGAAGACGACAGAAAGAGAAAAAAACGCAAAAAAGGATTATTTTGTATACACAACGCGTCGACGACACTGTTCTTCTCCCCCCTCCACAAAAAAATAATCGATTGCATAGACCATTATATGCACTGAAATTCGACGCAGATGTAATAAACGATAGAAACGTTGATAAACATTCTGTTCATTACGACTACGGGCTATGGCTGAAACGTGAAGTATGATCTGATCACTCCAATTTCCGATTTTCCCATATTTTGTCCCCAAATCACTTTGTCACGGCCAGCCCTACGGCACAGATTACGGCAAAATAGCAGCAGATGGCAGCCGCTAGGTGCAGCACACATCAGCCCTCGGTGGCGTATGCAAGAGGAGTGCATCGCCCCCCCCCAATGCAAGATGAGTAGTCCACGTATTTCAGAAGCTTGAAAACTTCGCGACTATTTTCAGCCATGGGCGTATTTTCCGGGCTTTTGTTGCGTCCAAATTCCATTTGCAATCAAAGCTCCGCCCAGTGGCGGTTCTAGCCCTCAGGGCACGCTCCCATGGCGAGCGCGGTAGCGCGAGCCTATAATGGGGGTCTGGCGGCGGATCCCCCATCGGGGTCCAGGGGCAGAGCCCCTAGTGGGGGGTTAGGGGGGACCAAGCCCCCCTAAAGCTGAAGCACTTTTGGTTTTGGGGCATTCAATAGAAGCTGCAAATTTGCCCACTTTTCTAAAATTTGGAAACGCAAAGAAATAAGATATTTGTGTTATCTTTGCAAAAAATCATGGGTGGCCACGAAAATTGGGGGCATGTGCCCCCACGGCCCGGGCTAAAACCGTCACTGGCTCCGCCCTAAACTGGGCTGGGAAATGCAGCGTACCCTAGAACCTCTAAGTGGCGGGTGCCAGGAGTGGAAGGGACTCGATGCCCTCCCACTCTAGGCCCATGGCGTCGAATTTCGGCCGGCTCTTTGCCTAGACAAATTCCTGGCTACGCCGTCGCTGGCAGGCCGGCATGTTCAGTTCAGTTCAGCTCAGTTGAGACTGCACGCGTCAGCTTTCTGTGCTGTCCACACCAATGGCAAAGCCAGGGGCGGTAAGGAGCGATACCCCAATTCCAGCTGCGATTTTGTGATTGCAAAATTGTGCAATATAACTAACAAAATTTATACCTGCACCGCATCCATCCTCGAATTTTTTTTCACGTCCAAAAATGCGTCGCCGCAGTGGAGCTTCCTGTGTTCCCCAATACCCCCTAGCTGGCGGGAAGGGGGCTTCCTGTCCTCACTCCAATAACCCCACCTCCTCTCTCGGCTTCAGTCTGGATTTTCGGCCCTTCATGCCTTAGTTCGTTCCTACCAATTCTAGTTTCTGGCTACGCCTGTGCTCCACACACTTCAGAAACAAGATAGCTCGTTCTCGGCTCAGCGGCCGCTGCCCTGCCCGGCCACGAAGCTCGACGCTTTGTTCTTGCTGGACGACGACCGGCCGGCCAGCGATCAATGTGAAAACATTCGACGACCGACTGCAGCCACTCGTCTCGTGGAATGTCGGTCACTCTGGAACCAGCCACGCGCATGAGAGCATTCAGTCGTATAAACCGGATTTTATTTTATCAGGCTGCACCGACGTCGTGAGTTTAAAAAGTTGGTAGCAAAAAGTAGCAACAATTTTGCTCGCCCCCCACCCAAAAAAATCCAAAAAGTTGAGGATTTCCAGCCCCAAATGTTGCATTTTCTGGAATAAAATTTCCCAATAAGCTACAATTTATGAGGCACAATTTTCCTGCCTGCTCTCTTTGCCGCGACACGACCGTCATGGAGATTCTATCACAGAACGTAGCGAATTTGGATTTTGGATATTTAGTCCGCAGGGCCCCCAAACTGGGGCATCGCACCGACGGGCTGTGGTGTGTGAACAACTTGCCCAAGGTTGTTACTTAAGAGTGCAGTGGTTAGGGATCGAACCCACGACCTCGCGGTCATTGGGTCTGACACGCTAACCACTAGACTACCAAGCCACACCACGAAGACGTTGACAACAACAGCCTGTCTGATACGGTGTCTGGCAATAAGAGTCGATAGTCAACATAGTTGCCGCGAAGTATGAAGCTAATGAATTGAACGTACGTCGTCAATGCTGTCTGGTGGGTGGACTGCAGGGTCTGTACGGCGACGTTAGACTGTAGACCCTGAGAGCAGGGTAACTGTTCAGCCCTTGTCCGTCTAAAACTGTTAGCCACCACACCACCCGACGACGAGTGTCCCGCGGTCGCCATGGCTGCGGTCCCTGACGACGTCAGGTTGGCCGAGACCCGGTACGGATAGCACAACATCTTCGATTGAACCTGGTCAGTGGTCACGCGGTCGTCTTCTCAGCCAATCATGTCGCACGCACCTGCTTAATACGGTACCTATACGAACGCACATCAAAAACCACTATTCAGTACGAAAATACACGAACTATACGTAAGAATCAGAAAAAAATAATAACCATTAGAAAGGCACTCGGAAAGCGTAAACCTCCGACATTTCAATGTCATTTTAGAAGCCTAACTGTGTTCGGCAAGTGGCAGCAGCATGCATATTTGGTTCGGTGAAGGTTTGTACTATCTGGCAGCAGTAAGGAATTCTTCAATCATATCCTAAATCCAGATGCTGATCCGGATCACCACCAAAAGAAAAAATCTCGGCGGCGATGCGATTAATTCCATGCGATTCAATCCATGACCGTTTTCTCATTTTAAGTGGAATCGCTCTTGCAGCCTATTATTTCGCCTATTGCTACACATTTCTCCGCAGCGTGGTCTGTCTGTCTGTCGTCTGTCTGTCATGCACGTTCGCGCTGCTTAATTAATCCGTTCGACGAATTTTTATGGCATTTGGCAAATAGGAACCTACAATTGTGAGTCCAAAACACACTGTGTCATATCGAAGATCTCTGACCCATGCAGACAGGCCCGTCGAGAAGCGGCAGGTAGGGGGCAAGTTACCCCGGATCCAGCGACGTTTGGGGGCCCCGCCGTCGCTCAAAAACATAAATTACACCACAATGCGCCATTTTACAAAAAAAATCAAAAAATTTCTCCCCAGAGAGGCCCGTTGCTGCTCTCGATGGGCCTGCCCCCCAGAAGAAAGGTAGATTCGGGGGAGAAGGTCAAACCTCCAACTGCTTCCGACTTACACAAAAACAAATTATGAATCATCACTACAGATGAAATAGCGTCGTATAAGCGATATCGCCTGTTAACGAATAACTTTGGTGATCTAGTCATAAATTATATGACCACGGCCAAAATTCCCATAACATTATACGCTAAACGAAAAATAAGTAAAAAAAAATCCCATAATGGCACCGGGGCGGATATCACTTAAGTTGGCGGCGTGGCGCAGATTTTTTTGTTCCTCCTCAGCACAAGAGAGAATTCGATTATCTTCCTATACAGCCTGTAATTAAATAGCGGAATATTGCGTGTCCGTCTGTGATACAGGCATGGAGTCAGTCATTGAAGTATCGGTAGGTATGCATCAATCGTTGATCATACTGACACTGTGGTATATAGGGACCGACGACGGCGCTCGATGCCGCTGATTGGAATTTACGACGGATACGACGTCGTGGCCGTGTCACGCAGGCGCCGTGTCACATTAAAATGTCTCCCCATGAAAAATCCGACCGGGAAGAGATAATCACGGAATTGATACGTCTCTCCTTATTAAAATATCGCCGGCCCCATAAAAAGTCTCCCCATTATAGAATCGCCCCCAGAAGTCTCCCCCGGCCGACAATTTATCGGTAAAAATCCGTCCCGCCCGGGCGGCCGCCGGGCGGGGCGGATTTTTGCTGATAAATTGTCGGCCGGGGGAGAATTTTCTGGAGGCTATCCTACAATAGAACACCGGCGAACGCATAGGCCTATATGTACATGTATGTGACTGATTGATTGATCGATAAGCTAACGCCATTGACGAACTTTGGGGTCACAATTTGACAACCAAAGCAGCGGCTTCATGGGTCAAGAAAGCAGGGGGGGAGAAGAACTCGCAATTTTCCCACAGACACGAAGCCGCAAATTTCCGACAAGAGGTGATTATAGGTGTTCAAATTTTGCCCCAGATTTTCCCCAAAATGGGGAATTTGAAACCCCAAATTGTGCATTTTTGGAAGACGCTGGCCTCAAGAAATTCGGATTTCGGAAACAGTGTCTCAAAAAACCGGACCTCCGTTACGTTTTCAAATAGCTCAACTCCAACTCCAACAATCACGGTTCAATATATTAGAAAGTTATTATATATTAAAAAGTTCTGTTATATCGTTCTCCAGTCTGCAGTCTTCAAAACGGCGCAGCGTTTCTCCCTAACGTCACTCCACGCTCAAGTGTCCAGCAAATATTTGACGTCTGCATGCGGCATATTTGAAGTCGCCGACACACCGGCGGAGTAATAGTTGCACGCAATACCAAAGATTAATAACTTGAATCAACCGAGCAAAAACTGACCAGTGGGACTACAGATCGTCAGCTATAATTATTCCGAACCTTACTACGAAACTGAAAAGGTTCAACAGGAAAAAATGACCAAAGAAAACCAATTACAGCATTGGAAAAATTAAATAAGCCGCAAAAATGTTAGCGGTTTATCTCTTTCTTTTTTTTGCCGACCGCGCTTATGGTACGATATCCATATCGTATGTAACGAAATGTTATGTGGCTAAACGGTACGCAGTAGGTGGCTGGCGGCCTAAAACCGTAGCAAAACATAAGACCGCAGGCAACTACCGTTCCGGGCGGCCCAAAGCAAGAGACTTTGTCTCCAGGCGCCCCCAGTTTTGCATATAGAACTACGACCCTCTGACACAGTCGCTGCAGGGAAGTGCTTCCTTTCTGACAAAAGTAACCAAGAAAATGTGCAGCTTACTGCGACGACATCCGGTCGTGCACCCGTGTCGATATATCGACAGAATACGTGACGCTATGAAGGCATTAGAATGCAGCGACTGCTCTGTCCGTGGTATACATTGACGTAGGCAATAGGGGCCTATAGGCCGTGTCGTTGTGAGTTGAAGAATAAGAAATAGCGGAGCGTTCAGCCGCCAAATTTATTTGGGAATGGCAAATGGTGGGGGGGGGTAAAATTCTATTAGGAAGAAATTTAACATACATCAACCTGGGTAACTATAGGGCCAAAAACATTTGGAAGCGAGCTGAAAAGCCATATCATGTGGAACGTGTTTGGAAAATACCTTTTGACGGCAGCTGTGATTCTATGCATACGTGAAAGTAAGTCCAGAGTAACCCCCCTGAATGGCTGAAACACCTCTCCCGTACTTTGACGATAGAGCATTAACTACAAGATTTATATGGTGTCGATGCCCTTGACGGACGATGAACGTGAAAAATCAATCTGTTTCGTGGGGAAACGAGGAAAGGGGAGAGGGGAGAAGGGTTGTGGGCTATCCAACGAGCCGGTGGGGTGGTGGTTGAGGTGGAATCGTATGAAGTTAGGAAATGATGGATGCGGAAGAGAGACGGACTGGGCATGCAGGGACACGACGTTGACGACAGACCAGTTTACCGACCGACCGACCGACCGACTGCAGTGACTGAGTCTGATGAATTGATGGAAGTCCGGCGTGGTTTTGGTGCATTGGTCGATAGCGAAAACGACAACGAAAATAACTGAACATATGAAGCAAAAGATCGTCGAAAGCCAAATATACAGAAGAAAAAAAACTTTCTAAAATTTTTCCTTTGCGATAATTAATATGTTTGCGAGTTCTTCTTAAAGTGCTTTGACTGCTTTTGTGTCGATTCTGTTCAGTTCATTCTTGGCGCTTTGTGCACGCCTCAAATTAACTAAACTTCGTAAAATCGTAAGTCCCCCGTAGAACCATATGGGGTGGAATGGAGATATGGCAGGTAAGTAAGTAAGTAAAATGTGTATTTATATAGCGAATATCGTTAAATTAACCTCTAAGGCTTACATCCACGCAGAAAACGAGACGTGAATAAATAGGTCTACTAAGATTAAAGATTCTGATCTGAGGCAAAAAATAACACTGCAGCGTCCATTAGTCAAGACGCAGAGCGGATCTTCTAATTCCACCTGTCCGCACGCGGCTAAGCCAGTGTGCGTATCCGAGGCTCAAGCACTGAGCCGCGCGTTTTAACAAACGATCGTAAGTAATAGATTTTGCCTTGCTGACGTACGGTACACTCAATCCACTCGACAGAGGCTCACGGGCCTAAATTACAAAACTGCCAACCGCCTGAGAGCACCGAAGCCTACTTCTCTGTCACTCAACAGACGGGAATTTTTAGGCTTAAAAAATCCTGCTCAAGATTCCGGTTGCCGTCCGTCCCTTAATTTTATGGATTCTGAAAGATATTTGAGACTGAGTGCATTTTACGCGCGAACGCAGCTACTGCTGTCAGCGCGTCGTAGCCATCGTAATTCTGTCTGTCTGTCTGCTCGTCTGTCACACGGGTGGTTCAGTCAAAAACGGTGCAAGCTAGAATTACCAAATTTTCACCGTCGACTGCCTGGAAGACTCTAGTTTCAGGAACCGTAAAGCTTTTCCATAAATTCGAAAGGGGTCACCCCGAACGAAGGGCTAAATGAGAGGGGGGTGGGCAAAATTTGCGATTTTGGGCCAATAAGTCGCTGTTCGCAGTAACGGTGCGAGATAGGGCTTAGGTTACTATTAATCACTATAATAGGAAGTCGTACACCGGCTCTCGATTGACGCCGAATTCAATGACCTTGGATGACCCTGAACGCCAAAATAGAGGGTTTTATGGATTTTTTGGCGATTTCGGGCTGCGAGACACATTTCAAGAGCGAATTGCGCCGAAACCAATTGAGATAGACATAGAGAAGCAGGGTACGAAATTTTCAGCATTGAACGTAGATTTCGACAGTCCAAGTGTCGATTTTCTAGGTTCAAGGAAACCTGTGCACGAGGGCATCAAAGAGCGGTACCCCCGTAAAAGTCGCGACGAAATGGCTGGAGATAGACTGACAGTTTGCGAACAGGAACTGCTATAGGCTTTCGCACGTCTCGTGAGCATTAGCTCAAATTTCTTGTTTTGTTTGCTGTCAAAGTTTTACTGAAAACTTCCGTTATGCATGCTACAGTATTTTTGCTTTAGTAATTCTAATGGGTACTATTCCCCAGACCAACTCAGCTGGGTCATCCCTCCGTGAGTAAGTACCGAGCGGCGAAAGCTGGAACGTAATCAGGCACACCGCGGGATGCAATACTGTAGCCCCGTTTTTGTGGTCTGGTAGTGAAAACTGGTGTCCGGCTAAGGGCTAACGAAACGCCGCCCCGTGAGCCTTATGGCTCGGAGAGAACTTTACGTTTTTTACTGGTGTATATATATTCTCTGTGTCACTTTGTTTTTATGAGCTTTGTGTAATATTACACGACATGTACTTTTTTTCCAGACCGCAACCGAAAGCGCAGATATTTTTACGCTAAGCATACACACGTATACACTACGGGCACAAAAAGACCACCTCAGTGTGCGTGATCGATCTATTGTCAGTCGGACCTTTGATCATGCACTTGATCATGGCGCTTCGTGTGTACACTGTATAGTATATATACACACGGGGGCTTCACGCTAGATTACCGATGCAAACCGTTCAGTAGCCTAGATACACGACGTGCTGACCATCAAGCGTATCACATCACTGATGACCATGCATGGCTCGCGTACACTGCTGGGCACTGGAGGTCAATCGTATGATGCAACCAACCGTCCAGCCGATCTGCGGTGACAGTCGCACGGATGGAAAACCTTCTGAAAAACGTTTTAGGTTTTTAGCCGACCAGATCTGCGGTCGCACTTATGGCACGTCGTTGTGTCTGTCTGTCTGTCTGTATAACGTATACGGTACACTAGGCCTACGTATTGTGGCTAAATGGACGTCTTACCAAAAACTTTCTGAAGAAGCCAATAGGGCTGCCCGACCGCTACCCTGCAGGCTGCGGGTACCATTTCGGACCCCGTACGACCACCATTCTCCCAAACGGCGGTATACTGACTGCACCCTCGCAAATGCATGCTAATCGCGCGGGCGGCTGTTGTTGCTGGTGGCATGAAAATAAGTTGCGTCTGCGCGAATGAGGGAGGCCTATGATAGAGTATAAATATATAGATGGAATGAAGAGCGGATTTGTTCATCATTGGTCGCTCTGTGGGAGGTTTCCTGGCCGGCATTCGGCGGACACAATCCCCGTGACACTGACGCACCTTAAAAACACCGGAATGTGATGAATCATCGTCAAGGCACTGGTGACGTCATGCAGGGGTTTCTGCGACACGAGAAATCCTAACCCGACGGCGACCGTGACCCTCCTGCTTGACCATTGGTCAGTTTGTCAAAAAGAAAACCACGCCAGTTCAGTTCAGTTCAGTTACGTTGCTCTCTATGCGCCTTAGCGCTAAAGCAGACAGCTCGTGCTTATTGGGCATGGATCAATAATACCGATATCTATACCAATACCGACGTAAAATGCCAACACTGACCCAGCTCTGCTTGTTACATGTAAGGGGAAAATCTTATGCATACTGCAGCTTCCACCGTACCTGTAACATATATAACTGCGGGGATTTTCTAAGGGGGGGACGTTGCCCTTTTCCCCACTCAGCCCCACTGTTCCACTAATTCCTATAGGGCCTGCCTGCTGATCACGACTTACACACACTTCATCAATGACACAGCCGTGTCGATCGCTCACAAATCAAGCGATAAGTCCCCGACACACGTACGCGGACTCACGGATCATAAATTCAGGAACTGTACAGGAATCCGCGGTCGCCGAGCACCGCGCAGGAAACTCATCTTTTATCATCGCACGCACGCACGCGGCTCATCGGTTATTCGTTTCGACTTATTTCGCGCTACCGGTATCTTTTTCTTTTTATAATTTACCGATATCGGAGCTTTAAAGCAGCATGTTTTGAGGCTGCAGGTCCCAAACCTTCCAATATAACGTTCGTTTCAGACAGACCAAATTGCGTCATTAACTTTGAATCAGGCGCACACAAATATTTTGTGCTGCCGGGTTCCGTCCGTTCCTGCAAAGCTACCGTTGCATTTTTTAGTTGTACCCTCAAAATAATGTTGCAGTTTTAGTTTGCTTTCGACGTTTCGCAGCGAAAAACGCGTTACCGTATGGACCAAGGGAGAGGGCTATAGCAGCGCTGACAGAATATATATCAGACGCGTTGACAGACGCATTTAGAATAGCTGACCGACGACTCATGAGTTCTGCTGACCATCTGTTCATGGCAAGCCCCGCGCCGTCGCAGCCCATGGGCTGTGCGAACATAACCCCCCCCCGGTCAAAACTCCCCCTCTATCGACTACGTACGTGTAGGACAGAACCACTATTTAGAGGGCCACGGTACAAGCCCTCTACAACCGCCTCTAACCATAATTTTAATAAACGTTTACTAAAAATGTTTTACACATAAGCGCACTTTTAACGTTAAACACTGAACAGTAAACGTAAAAAATAGAGGTGATTTAAAATAACTATTAAGAAAAAATTAAAGCGTTAGGCTTACTGCTAAAATAACAATGGACTTCGTATTTATATTTGCTTAATTTAAAATTTGGCGAAAGAAATGACGGTATCTTGAAGCAATGGATTTAGCCAATGGGATTACAGCGTTTTTATTGAACGTTTACGAACCTTTTCATATTTTTCATAAAACGCGTTTTCAACGTTTTGCATATCGTTTATTACTTGGAAGGGGTCATTATAGGCTTACGTCGTCCGCAGAGGGGGTTTCGACCTGCAAGTGGGAAGGGGTTATGTCCGGGGGTCCTCCCTTCTTTCCTCCCACCCCGACAGACTGGCCGCGAAACCGTAGACGGCATGGAATGGACGGAGGGTGTAGACTGTAGGTCGAATGTGTCGCAGCTGTTTCGACGTGGAAGTGTCAACTCAACCCTGGTCGCTAAACAGTAGCCATGCGTCATCCATAATACAGCCCGCCGGCAGGCCCGTGCAGAGAAGCTATATACTACAGCAATGATTAGTGTCAGTCAGAGTGTCAACCTGTCAGTCAGCCAGTTCGTGCTGACACGTGCTGACAGTGACAGCTGACGTTTATACATACGAGTTTACTACACGCTTCTACACGGCGTGTAGCTAGAATATAATATATTGAGTGTTTTGACAAACGACAAATCCGTCCCGCCCACAAAAATGGCCCTGCAGTATATACTCCGCTTCCTTCCTGCTGTCATAATTATTTGACGCTGCAAAAATAATACATGACTAATAGCCCATGTGTTCTGTAGGCCTATTTTCTGGCCGACGTTTCATTCTCTTTGTTACGCTTTCGTCTGCTTGCCAAACCAGTTCACACATGCCGCGAACGTGGACTGGTTTGCTCTCCTTTGCAGACAATTTGTAGACACTGCCTTCTGACTTCAGTCGTTTAAAAGCTAACGGCTTAAAGTTCGTTCACATTCACACGAGTACATTATACGACTCAGACTCAGACACACAGTGGCCTGGGCACGCCTACTCGTGTACATAGGCTAAAGATAATTTTTAGGCGACCGTACTTATACGTAACGGTCAAGCTTAGTCGTCCGTAACGTTAAGCGTTAGGTCGTAGGAAAAAAGCTTTACATGTATGTATACGAATAATTAGTCATCTGTGTTGAACCTAGGCCTGCAAAACTTCAGCGATGTACTGCAAAGGAAACATTTTCAAATTTGGGGTTGAATGGACGGGGGTAAAATGTGCATTTTAACGGAAAAGTGGCCAAAATATCTAGGAAACAATGAGACACAGGGCCAAGGTATTAATGTATTAATCACTAATAGAAAGTGGCATACGCTCTAGGATACGACGAGACAGAAATCATTGACCTTGGATGACCTTAAAGGTCACTGGCAACCAGTACGGTTGGCTATCCGTTGGGTTTCTTGTTGTAATTCCGGCCACACATTACGTATATAGGCAAAATTACAAATCAAACTTTGCCGTAGAATAGAAAGGGTGTTAAGCCTATCTATCATTCGGGCCCGCTAATGACGACAGGCATTTGGCTCACATATTTGGCATGCAGTCAATAACTGGACGACACGTTTGCCAGTCAGCTGCTGTTTCCGACATACAGTAGCCGCAATTGAATCTGATGGGTGGACAGTCAGTCAGTCGATTAGCCAAATTCGACGACCAACCACTATAGGCCTACGTCAGCATGCGTGCAGTGCAGCCTGTATAACAGTCGCTCAATTCAGTACGGCCAACTGCGCACCGTTAATTGGCACAGTTATAGCATCATTTGCGCGTCCGTCCGCAGCGGTGGCACGTTTACGCACTGACGGCGGCCGAGCGAGACACGACAGCGCGACAATGCGCCACGCCGGCAACGCAACGCAACGCACCATGAGCGAATATGAATAATGCAACAACGCTGCGTGGTCAAAACGCCATAAATCACTCACACTGCAAGTCAATCCGACGGCGATAATGAAAATTTGACGACGTGCGGTAACTTTAGATAAATCGTCGCTTCGTAAACTGTGCGTGTGTCCACTTCAATCTCACCACCAGAGCTACTTAAGGGTCTTCTTGTGAGCTCTGCCCAAAACAGGTTCAGTAGTGATGTTGCCATTCGACCCAAAGTTCAGCTCCTCTCATTGTCCCTCATCGTCCGTCTTGGTTTTCCCCGAGTCCGTTTTTTTCTTTGGTACCCCTCTACAGTCTTCAGAAGACAATCACGTCTTAGGTCATGTCCTATCCAGTTGGCTTGACGATTCTTCGTAACGTGGAGCAGAGAAATTTGTTCTTGCGTTCCATCTCTCTAGGGTAGGTAAATCGAGTATATGCCGGACTCTCTGCAGGGCTGGGGTTGAGGCAAGGTGTCCGCTGGCACTGGCAGGTAACACTTTGTGATCCAATATGGCAGGTGACGCTCCGTAGATCCGAGATGAGTTTTGTATGAAGAGCTATACCATTAAGGTTTAACCAAGGTGTCCACACCCACTCAAGTAACAATAGAAGCCATCACCCAAGCTGTGCTGTGAAACCCAATCTGGCTGTCAGTTAGTTGAACACGATGACGAAAGTCACGAAATCTCAGCAGCTGACATCGGTCATGCAGTTAAACTGACGCGATGACACCGCATGACAAACAGAGTGACCTCCAGCAACTCTCACTGGTCCACTGGTCAAGCGGACACCCCACACGATGCCGGATGACTCGCAGTATGGTTCTCCTCACTGCGGTAGGTCGGTATAGATCGAAACCAGAGACCCATCAATGGCGGCCCCATGCATTGAATAGAATATAATTTCGGTCCGCGCCGGTGCCAGGTGCACACATGCGTTTTGATGCTATCGGCTGTACACAATGCCTTGCTTTGCATGCAGTTAAGACAGGTTTCCGTCATCCAATGCAAGCAACGGACGCAACGCAAGTGCCCTTGCGTACGTTAATTACGACGCAACCGACGTATAGGCGATACGAGAAATGTATTGGCTATAAGCAAGTCGAAAGCAAGTATACGCAACAAACGCAACTATACTAAAACGCAACGATGCAAACGGTGCATGCCCTTTCTTGTCTTGCGTGCATGCGTTTGTTGCGTTGCGTCCGTTGCGTACATTGCGCTGGATGGAAACCAGGCTTTAGTTTGTGACCTGCGAGTATTCAGGCGGCGTCATTCAATGCCGTCTTGCCTTTTTGCCGCCCGTCAGATTCAACAAGCTAAGACGTCGCGACATCACATGTCGACATGTATGTAGCCGTCAGTCTAGTGTCCACTGCACACTGCATCGCCCAGTGCACTGCGCCTATAGTGTGTCCGGTGCCGTAAGCCGGAGATATATAAGCAAACATTTGTGCAGCATTTTTGGGAGAAATTTGACGTTAGACGACATTGACCCTTTGAGATGGAAAATGTCACATCGGTTACTCTTGCTGTGCGCAAAGACGCGTACAGAGCGACCGAACGACACTAAACTGAACTGAACTGGCGTAATTTAGTTTTTGACGAACTGACAATGTGCGCTCGTCAAAATGGATTCAAACATCAAGGCCGGACAGTCGACTCGACAGCACGTAAAAACTCTGGAAACAGACGGTTATGGGAGAGATCAGGAAACAGGAAGGAAATAACGAGCACTGAAAATAGAAGAAAAAATCTGAAATGAAAAAATATGAAATCGAGGAAAATCTTTAGCAGTCCAGATATGCAACAGTATAGCGTATCTACCAATGGCGGCGCCAGCTTTTTATGAGTGGGGAGGCAAAGGGGGGAAAACATTGTGTAAGGGGGCCACACTTTTTTCATTTCGTATTTAAACCCCTCCACCTCCCCTTTATCCTCGTTACATTCAAGTTATCATCCAATAATGTACTTCTCGGGTGACCATTTTCCAGAGCACTTACAATTTCGTCTTTTCCAGTAAGGCAGGCAATACACCAGGAATATACAATTCAACAATACACCAGGAAGACTGGGAGGTAGACCCCCAGCTAGACCAAGCAATTGATTTCAACCAAGGGTGGCGCCACCAATTGAAAAGTGGCGGGGGGCAAATAATATGCAGGTGAAGCCAGCAGAAAAAAATTGGTAGGCCTACCACCAATTTTGCCTAAAACAGTTTCCTCTGACATTTCCCTGACTTTTCCCTGACCACTCTGGAATTCCCTGACTTTTCCAGATTTTTTTCAGGTGAGTGGTCACCCTGTTACTTTATATGGTACCAAAACTGCCCAAAAGCATATGAAAACAAATTGAATTTTTCCTCTCGTCACTTAACCCATTTCGCTATTAACTTTTTTCTCTAGCTATAGGCCTAACATTAGGGCTCCATAAACTCTCGCATCGGGTCCGAGCCTATGGAGATCAAACCATTCTATGCTAAAAGATGTTACTTTTTGAAATAATATTACATTTTGCTTGACACTTTTAAGGGGTGTTTATAGTTTGTTGTGACACACCCTAAATGCCTGAATGTAGATTAGCCTAAATACTGGTTTAATTGTTGACAGCTAACAAATTGGTTACCACAAGGTTACAAAAGCATTAAAATAGTGTAGGCTTCTTAAGAAGTGTTAGATCTATCTAGCCTATAACGCATAACTGGATTTAGGAAATCCACCAGCTAAACTGCCAGCATCACCAAAATGGGATCTGTAGGCAAAAATATTCTTTAAAAACATTATGTTTCAAACGCAAAACCCAGATCATTTAATGTTTTTAATGCGCTTTAAGCAAAGATCATAACTTTCATAAGATAAGTTTTAGCAAGTAGGCCTATACATACACAAGGAACAATAATTGTGATTCTTGTATGTGTTTTCAATTTCATCCAAAATAGTATTCATGCCAATGTTGGCAGCGCAGTCACATTCAACAATCTATACCGTCCTGTCATGAAGCTGTACAGATAAGTTTAAATTTGGCATGTGGTGAACGGGTGACTTATAATTACTACTAGTTTGAGTGAGGCAAAAAACTGGTAGCAGATAAGGACTGCCAGCTGTTGTAACATCTTCTAGGCCTACTGCCATCCAGAGCCTGATAATTTGATGCACTCAGTTCGTAAATTATTGTTTATTCTACTTTGTGGCATATAAATAACTTAAAGTTTGTACTTAGTTATAATTCAGAAATATTAATTTATTTACTGCTGTTTAGTTATACACAAACTGCATTTTGTTTTATGTCTGTGAAACTCAAATGGGGGGCTAAAGGGGGGCCAAGAATCAAATGGGGGGCATGGCCTCCCCTGAACCCTCCTTGGCGCCGCCACTGGTATCTACACAACTAGAGCGCTGTATAAACGCTGTCGACCACAGTGATGACGGCGGATCGAGTCCAGACATGTCTGCAGTAATTTACGTGCCACGCTGGAGCCATCATTCACCAAGGCTTGACCACAGACACGCATGCAGGCGGCTTCCATAGGGCATCATCGTTCAATTTCCACAGCGTTCTCCCAACAGCTCCTCGCAACTCATTAATGCGTAATTAATGTCTGCTTCACATGTAGACCTATATATGCTCTACGCCACACTAAACCGCTAGCGGCTAGCTGCATGGCATACCGGATCCACGAAATAATCACCCCCGGTCCCGCACAGGTAATAAACTTTCATCGATTAGCTTGGTCTCTGCTTTGTTGGTGTTTTATATATTCAACTGTACCTAGCATGGCACGCACGATGGTAGCGCGTAAATAATTAACACAAAGAAGAATGTCAAACCTTGCTCAAGGCCAAATACTGGCTTACCAGACACTTCGGACCTAGGACATTTCAGACCTAACTTTTTGGGTCCGAAGTGTCTTAGGTCCGAAGTGTCCGGTTACCAAATACTGTCCCCGGGCAGCCGCGGTATCATGCACACAAAAAAACCCACGTAACCTTCACGTTTGACCTATGACCTTGATATTCAATAAGCTTCTGGACACTGTCAAGATAAATGTTCATGAAAGGAAAAAACATGTATTCAAAAAAAAAATGGCGAAAAAGGCAGTATGCACTAGACCAGGGGTGTCGGGCATAAAGTATACCCGCTGGGGTATAGCGCTTCCCCAAACCCCCTAGCTGGTGGGGCGGGCGCTCACTGTTCCTCCCCATGACTCTCACCCCCGCTCTCAGCCTTCAGCTTCGTTTTCGGGCCCTTGGGACCCCAAACCGCCCCTCCCAACTCCAATTTTTAGTTATGCCGCTTAGTTCCCATGATACATGAGTCAGGCACTTACTTTTACACTCGAACCCTGACGAGGAAGACTATGGCCTGGGGGAGTTCTTGTCCGTTTCCTGGCACGCAGGCCCAGACATCAGTGCACCCTCATGTCAGCTGCTACCACGCCCACTGCAGCACCCAGAGTTGTCTGGGACACACAGCCCTACATGTGCACTTCCTTCCTTTCCACGTATTCCGCCTTCATCGAGGTTGACACTAATAACTCGAACCACCCCTAACATATCCGCTGCGGGAAGTCATACCTTACCAAGAAGTCATCATACACCTGCTTGGACATGGTATATCCTGTGATACATTTCCTGTCTTCATATTTCTGCACTTCTTATAGGCCCTAATATAAGTACCGGCAATTAATTCCGTACTGGCAGTTCTTGTTGTCACAACGGCAGCACGCTGTGCAGCCTATCATGGCTGTGCGATTGATTTTGCGAGAAAAAAACTGAAAGAGCTACAAAATTAACGCGAATTTAATAACTCGCTCTCGTTAATAATCAAGCCACTGATGGTGACTGACCAATAACCTAGTTTTCTTCCTTTTCAAATTAAGCACTGTGACTGCCGGGAAATTGCAGCTTCCTTTATCTCCACAACTTCCTTAACCAAAATCGCCTCCGATTCTTGGCAGACTTTGTTCCAAGAGAAACGCAAAATGTCCCATTTCCATTGCTTGGACACAGTACCGGGTATTAAGGGTCCGTGTCAAATCTGCTGCCCCACTCTGCGTAAAATCTACATATTAGTCTAACTTACCACCACGCAAAGCATACAGCTTACCTTTTCGACAGCCGAAACTCCAGAAATGTTCAGCGGCAGATTGGGTCGCCAGACGAAGATCGAATAAAGCGCCAACGGAATAAATTCCTCCCAGCTTCAGCAGCAATCAGCAAAATGTTTTACCGCTTCTATATTGCGTCAAAAATTCTGAGAACGATAATCACACTTACTTTCGATCGCCGCACGTGTTTGTGTTTACATGATGACGTCATCGATGACGCGTTGATTTAAAGACCGCGGTAGAGCTGCACGTAGTCTGCGAAGATTATTAGAAAAACGTTTCCATGCAACGCGGATGAAGCTCCGTGCATTCCGCACGATGCGTCAGAAAGAACGACCAGTCACGCTGTGCAATCAAACTTACTCGCTACAGATGTGTTGCGTTTGCTGACCCAGGTGTCTGCGCGTAGTACTAACAAGTCAGCAGAAGCGAAACTACCGACAAGAATCGTACGTACGAAGGCGGCAGATGCGAGTAAGCCAGTAGCGAGCAGTGCACTGGTCCGCGCTCGTGGCCTGCCAACCTGCCAACCAGCAGGCAGTGCACGGATTGCTTGTTAGTACAACTCGGCAGGGCGCAATGCACGCACGCGCGTCGCGCTGCCGTCAGCAACCGAGCAACTGCAGTAGGCCTACGAGAGCTGGGTCAGTGACGGTATTTTGCGTCGGTATCGGTATCGATATTGATCCCATTTTCCCTTTTCTGCCAAGGATGTTAACGAGACCAAAATATGGCGAGAACGAGAACAGTGAAAGAATAAAATTTAACATATAAGCTTAGGCCTAATATTTGACATAACCGTCGGCATAAAGTGATTTTATAAACCAACCTTATTATCAACTAATGTGGCATGAATCAGATGCACGTTGGTCTCGAGAACTTAACATCCCTGTTTTCTGCTATTTCTATCAATCATCCCCAGTTTTCCAAACGATCAGTTGTTCTTTGTTCTGCCCGAATGTCTGTGTATTAATTTTTAGTACGCAAAGTGTGCCAGTGAAAGAACTTTGAAAATCGGTCAATAATAATTGGCGAAGATATGGACAAAAGCAAAGTGGCACGTTTTTTGGTCCACCCAGTACAAGTACGGGGGCTTGATAGTGCAGGTCTACCACTAAGCCTATAGCTATAGGTTGCGCGTTAAGTTATATCCTTTAAAACTTAATGTTAAACCATATGTCACATTTATGTCTTAAATAACTTTGTGAGACACTGATGTTTACGCGCGACAGACTGTAATGCTTCGCGCGTCTTAGCTATCGTCAAGGCGTCCGTCCCCCGTCACACTCTGCAGCATAATCAAAATGGTGCAAGCTAGAATCACGAAATCTTCACTGTGGCGGCCACAAGGACTCGTTTTTGCGACAAATTTCGTAGTGTTCGGTAAGGGTATATTCCACACGAATGAAAGCGTCCCCTTAAGAAATCATTATAGGCCTACCGCTATTGGCTCGCCTAGCGTAACAAGTAACTTGAGAAAATCTCATGGGACGCGCGACAGCCTATGGCAGTTCGTTTTGTGCGCAGGTTGTCTGGTTCTATCACCATCCATTTTGATCGCGTCAAAGCATCAAGATCACTAAAAACTGGCTTTTTGCATTTCGAAGTCGTTTGAAGTCATCAGTGTAAACTGGTTATCCCAGGAAAGCTCGTCAGTACTGCTTGTTGTGATAAGCAGCAAGTCTGAGTCTATCTGCGACCCTTATTGCGCTAAATTAGTGATAGTAGTAGAAATCGTGCATTTTGAAAGGGTACCCAAATTTGAGAATCCCGTACGAGGACTACTTGAACCAGGAAGTGGAAACTGAAACTGCTACTATCTACGTTTAATGCTAAAACTTTCATACGCAGGTTGACGTGGTCTATCTCCAGCCATTTTGGCGACATTCACTCTTGAAATGAGCGCCACAACCTAAAACTGCACACAAAAATCACTATAATCCCTTATTTTGGGGTTCAAGGTCGTCCAAGGTCGTAGATTTTGATGTCAATCGAAAAAGACCTATCGGTGATTAAGTTTACTTGGCCCTATCTCGCACCGCTTGTCAGATATGGCAAATTATTGGCTAAAAATCGCCAATTTTTCGTACGGCTCCCCTCTCATTTAACGTCCTCGATCAGGGTGACGCCTTTCAAATTTCTGGATCTTGAAACTATGAGTCTTTGTGGCAGCCAACAAGGAAAATTACGTGATCCTAGCTTGCACCGTTTTAACAGAATATAGCAGTGTGAGTAAAAGACAGAACAGACGCCTCGACGACAGCTGTAAAATGCGCGAAGCATTACACGCTGTAGGTCCGTCGAGAGCGAAGGGTAGGGAGTAAATTACCCCGGGCCCCGTGACGTTTGGGGGGCCCTGCCGTCGCTCAAATATATAAAGTATACCAAAATGCGCTATTTTAAAAAAAGAAAAATTCGAAAGAATTTCTTCCTAAAGGGGCCCCGCGAAAATGTTTTCCCCGGGCCCAGCTGTGGATCTCGACGGGCCCGGCACGCTGTCACGCGTAAAAAAACTATTTCCAAAAAACGTTATGCTTTTCTAGCGTGGTGCCTTTCACAATTTTTAACCCCCCCCCAAAAAAAAAAATCCACTACTGGCGAAACAGTAAAGACGGGGAGAGCGAACTTTTGTAATTTATTTTTTTTATTTCATGACTTGTGTAACGTTACACATAACTCATAAAAACAAATTGTCAAACCCAATAGTACTCATGAGAACAAATGTGAACATACTGCAGCATATCAGACTAGATGCAGTTCTTACCGGCAAAACTTGGAAAGCAAGCTAAAAACTGCCAACTATATTGAAAGTGCAATAATAATTTTAGGGACGTTGTTCTTAGTTAGGGACGGACGGATATTGGGAGCACAGTAATTTTTTACAACTTAGGCAAATAACGCCGTTGAATCACTGCAACGTGGAACAAAATAGACAGCATAAAAACACGAGAATGAGACTACACTGTGAGTCCAAAAGGTCACCAGTCATCACCGTCAAAACTTCTCCAAATATTTGACCACATTTTATTTTTTCCTATGCACATAGCAAAATTTGCAACAAATTAATCAACTAAAATGCATCGCCATGCTACCTTGAAAATACAAACATCTGAAAAATAGCATCCAATGTAAGTAGCAAGTTTCGTGCTGACAAAAGCCAGACATTTTATACACAACATGTTGTGAAGGTGACGTACGAAAAGCAATACTTGGATTTAAAAAAAAATTTTCCCTTCAATTTTATTTTTGTGCAAGCAAGCTGTGCAAAAATTGCAACAGCCACGTTTACTGAAATTTTATATTTCACAAAAAAAGTGTAGCACCACATATGAAATGTGGTGCATAGTCTTTATAGAAAACCCATCTCAGAGCTATGGAGCATCACCTGCCGTATGGGTGTTACTTGCCACCCGACACAGGTGAACGTGCCCCCACATTAACCCCAGCCAGACAGGCAGATACTCGATTTACCTACCCCAAAGGGATGGAAGGCTGAGTTGACCTAAGCGGCTGGTTACATACCGAGATGGTTTACCTGCCCTTAGGCAGTCACCCATCCAAGTACTAATCTGGCCCGGTGTAGAGCAACTTCGTTGATCGACACAATGCGTTACCGCTATATGCCAGGCCACCAAATGTGGTATCTTTTAACAACAGACAAAGCTAATCACTGGCTAAGACCCACACCATGCAGAAAATTAGAATACCGCAGTCACGCTGTGATCCGTGGATCCAAAATATTTCACGGATCACAATCCAAAAGCTTAAACTACGTACACCATGCTTCAACAACTGCTTATAGACTAGCGTTTATTCAAACAGTAAACTGTGGAGACGCCTGGACACAGGCAACAGCTACACAGTTGGTTATTGTGTCCTGTCTAAAGAACACCCACAATTATCTGCATAATCAGCAAAAGCCGACTGAAAATAGAATACATGATGAATATTTCTGTCTAGTGTCTACTGGTCCTAGATTCAGTGGCATCTATCGAAGGAGACAGCGAAAGGGCAATAATTCCTCCATACAAAAATTGTGCGACGAAAGTACGTTTTCGCCACCTAAAGTTTTGGCCATTTTCTAAGCTCTTCCATGACTGGAATGCGTTTGCGACCAGAGCTCGACCTTGGACACCACTGGGTAGCTTATAGCACTTTGCAGACCTGATAGCTGGTAAGAGGGGGCTTACTGCTCCCTTCCCAAGAACCCTATCCGCACTGTCGACATTTGACCTCAATTTTCGACCCATCTGGCCTCACGGATCCATGTGAGTGAGTCTATTTAAATTTGCCTTCCGAAAAAAATTTCACCCCCCCCCCAAAAAAAAATTTCCACCCTTGATGCTAAACTTTCGTATGCTTGCGTATAAAAGTGGGATGTTCCCATCCTCTTCAAATATGAATATGGGCTGATGTGACTGTCTGCATCAAGTCAAATCCCAAGCTACTGTTCTTAGATCTGAGTTGAGCTGTCCAGTGTTCGGGAGATGGACAAAGCATCGTTCAGCATGTGATGGCGAAGTGCCCACAGCGCACTGACAGCATTCTCCTGGCTCCCGTCAGCCAACCAGTGCAAAGGCAGTTTGTCAGTCGAGGTTGCTGCTGGCATGGCAGCCGGGTTGTCTGGTGCCTTGGCATACAGGCTCTTTTCCCAGCCACCGACGCTTCGGCTTCCCGACGCCAGTCCCTCGATGTACCTACGGACACATAAACTGCCATATTACTGCATTATTGTAACAACATGCATTTATCTATTTAATGTGAACAACGTCTACAAAAGTTGCTCCACATTACATATCTGGACCACATCACAAATGAAGAGGTCTTAAAAAGAGCCAAGTCAACAAAACTACAGGGTGTGCCAAAAAATGACCCAACTTGTTTTTGTCAGAACTTCGTCAAATCTCTAGCAAATTTGATATTTTTTGGCACACAGATAGCCAAGACGATAGAAATATGTAAAATATACTCACTGTCCACCTGACGTCATTTATGTCAACGCACTACCATGTAAAATGCAGACGCTCCAAATTGTTACATTACGTGGGGATTATCATTATCAGATTGCTCACTTGTGCATTATCAATTTCACAAAGAACACCATGGGATTTAATAATTTGGTGGTATTAAAATTTTTACACAGAAAACAGCAGACAACAAAATAACTGACTGATAAGCTTAAAACACATTTTATCCAGGAATGAGTGCTGTGCATTTTGATCAGTTGATCGTTAATGCCACTGTCAGCTGTGGCATCATGTCAGGGGCGTCATTTCAGTAAATTGTTGGGGTTTAAGAGATCCTTGGGGTCTAAGTCTGCGTATTGTTTTTGCAGCAGTAACACTGTTTCAAAGATACGATTTACAGGGAAAAAACTACAATCGTTAATCCTTTGGGGGTCCATAGACCCTTCCAGCCCCCTTTCCCTAAATGACGCCCATGCATCACGTCCTAGCCACTGCGTACATTTTAAACAAAACTTATAATTCTGCTGAATGAATCAGACTTTGGTTTATTGTGTGCTTGACAAGTCATTAGAACTTTTACGGAGATAATAACTGAGCATTACGCAACAATCTGGAGCATCTGCGTTTCACATGGTAGTGCATTGACATAAACAAGGTGAGGTGGACATGAGTATACCTTACATATTTCTATCGTCTTGTCTATCTGTGTGCCAAAAATTATCAAATTTGGTGGAGATTTGACGAAGTTTTGACAAAAACAAGTTGAGTCATTTTTTGGCACACCCTGTACAGGACATGGTAACAAAACTCAGGTTTCGATTGGCAGGTCATATTCTCCATCTTCCCAGCCACCGACAATCCAACATAGCAATGCAGTCAGAGAAACATGCAAAAAAAATCATCTATAAAAAATGTGTGGTGAGTGAGTGAGTGAGTAGGGTTTTACGTCCCACCTGACACAGTATAGGTCATTTCGCGGGGATGGCCTTTTCAGGCAAAATGCACACAAACACATAGTAATGGTACGGTAAGTTTAACCTTTACAATAAACAGAAAGTTTAACCTTTACAGAAACACAAAACATAAAAAACGACCTAAACCTAAAATTGTAAGAACTGCCGATTATAACTGCACAAATATAACGATAATGGCCATCCTAATAATCTTCCCTGTTATCCTCCAGACAGTTATTAATCTCAGAATGCTGTTTATAAAAGGGCAGCAGGTGAAAAAGATGTGGAGAAAAACATTGCAAGAGAACCTACAATGGGTGTGCATATAGCGGGACACGCAAAGACACCGGCAGATCTGACAGATCATCCTGGTGGAAAGCTGCTGCGAAATGTGCCTTAACCCCTTGATGTATAAGGAGAACTAAGTCTAAACCAAGCCATTTAATGCATACAGTAACACTACAGATGGACAACAAAGCAAGAGCACTAACAGTTGCCCAGCATTAATAACAATACACAGACAAAGAAACTAGGCAAAACATACAGACAAATCAACCTACAGCCATAATATTCTAAATGAAATGGCAGACAAAATACTACACTGTAAAACATATTTCTCACGTTCATGAAATTTTCACACATAGGATAAAATCGTGCAATTAAATGTTGCACATGAAACTTCGATGACAGAACTACACTAAATCAGTAAGTCTACAAATTGCACTGAATAGTGAAAAATGAATTCATTCAGTATCATTTTCGTCCCATGAGATATAGCAAAGACGTCTCAAAAAATATTATTACTATTATTTTTTATCCCTTCTCCAGCAATAGTAAAGATTCCAGGCCAGAAAGTTCAAAACAGAAGCTATGTGCTAAAAGCTACTGGAACACAGAAAAATCTTTAAAATTTTCATACAAAGGACTCAAGAAATCTTGTGAAAATCAACAACCTAGATACGTGTAAGTTTTTTCGTAACTTTTCACAAGTTTTTCTTGCGATATTTTGCAAATCACTTATATGTCCAGTGTCCACCAGATTTATGTATGTCTAATTTTTTCCTAAGTTTTTTCTTAAGTTTGACTAGTAATATCAAACTGTTTTAAGCAGATCTACCTGAGGTATGCTTCAGAGTGAACAAGTTTCTGAGTGCGTGGCGGAACAGTCACAAACAGTGGTGGTGCCGATACACCAGTAGCAGCATTCTGCAGTGGACCACCTGCAGCAACATTAAAAGGTTGAACAGGGTGTTTATAACTCTTTAGAAAAACCCGTCACACAGCTACAGAGCAGCACCTGCCATATAGAAACACACAGTGTTACCTGCCATCTGACACAAGTGAATGCGTCCGGCCTTAACCCCAGCCAGACAGATCGATGCTCAATTTACCAATCTGTGAGGGATGAAAGGTTAAGGTGACCCTGGTCTTAATCATATACAAAAATGGTTTAACCGTCACCCATCCAAGTACTTTATAGTGTCTTCTTGAACTTATGACCTTTTGATCGTAAATCTGACGTCCTAGCCATTATGCCACTAAACCACATGACAAGTAAACTGGTTTGGTATACAACTAATTACTGAGGCCAACTCAGCCTTCCATCCTTGTGGGGTAAGTAAATTGAGTATTGGCCTGTCTGGCTGAAGTTAAGTGGTTTGTGTTTCAGTATTTGTTGGCAGGTAACACCATGTGATCCCATATGGCAGGTGACGCTCTGTAGCTCGGCAACTAGTTATTCTACAAAGACCAATACAAGTGTGCACACTCTGTCAACTAGACTTCAACATGTCTATATTACAAATACAACACATATTTCCTTTATTAATTTTCCACTGTGAAAAAATTTTCATTTTTAATTAAGGAAATATGTGTTGTATTTGGAAGAAAAAGTTCAGAGAGAAAGATGACCTAAGAACTTTCACTGGCATTACTTTTGTCAAGCACAAAAACAGAGACATGCAAAATCAAAAAAAATAACCTGAAACACTTTGGACAATGATGCTCCACACTACATGCATAAATTAATACACAGCGAACGCAATGAACAATAAGTTAAAATTAGACAGGAGAATTGATCAAACACATGACCGCAATCACAACTATGGCACAAAAACAACATTTAAAAATAACAAAGCAATCACTAAAAACGAATAATCGAAGATGTCTGGGCCCTCCCTCCATCTAGCCATGCACATAAAGCATGCACTTTCAATTTCATGTGTCCCGCGGGTTACGCCTGTGACTAAGGGCCGGTTTCTGGATCTTTTAGTTAACTGATCAGTTGGCAAACCGTCTGTTAACTGTAACTCGCTAGTTAAGTTTGTGCGCGTTTCTGAACAAAATCTGACTGGCTGTCAGCTAACTGAGCGGTAAACTATAGTTG
>Ga0209367_1002070_pt1 | contig 25961 bp, 11 predicted proteins | sample WorMetLIZISLAND2_FD_187412 | JGI IMG/M metagenome (GOLD analysis project Ga0209367, IMG submission 187412) | Marine gutless worms symbiont microbial communities from Max Planck institute for Marine Microbiology, Germany - Olavius geniculatus... ... | reverse complement strand
GTGAAGTCAAGAAGCGACTGGTACAGCCTGGATTGGTCTGGAGCAGAACATTATCGATACTGCTGTCAATGAATGGAGAAAGCGTCTCCTTGCCTGTGTTCGCATAGTGGGCCGACACTTCAATCATTTTTACTACAGGCAGTTGAAAAATGGACAACTGGATGAAATGTCAGCGAAAGTGTCAAAAATGTGAACAAAATATGTTTTTATGTGTTGTGTTAATTAAGCAATCATATCGCATTGGATAAAAAAGTGATATTTTGCTGGTTGTGTTTTCCCTAAGTAGTGCAGAAACAAACATTGGGTGAGGTGGAAAACTCAATGGTTATTTCATGGCAAGTTGTGTCTGGAATATTCGTACGAAAGATTACCAAAATCTGATAATTGGTTTTCCAGATACGGTCGAAAATGTCGGGGATGTTTTTTTGAGACACAGTGTATATTCATGCACTTTACTGTTTTTATGGTCGCCTGCTAAGTTTTCCGACAAGATTGTCCGATAAACTAAATGGTGGTTACCATTCCGTCGACTATTATGCCTCCGTCAACATGTGACAACTGCAAGCCTACAAGGCCAAAAGTGCATTTTGGGGCATATTTGACCTCACCTTGACCTTAACCTTTTGACTCGAAATTTGATGCGTTTATCCTTGCCCCAAAGTCCGTTAGTGGTGAAAGTTTGGTCAAATTGCATCAACAAATACGCAAGATATCTTGCTGACAATGGTTGTTCTGAACTCACGCACGCACGAATGGACGCGCGAACACTCTGAAAACATATGCCTCCGGCCACTACGTTGGTGAAGGCATAAAAACACAACAAAAGTCTGATGATCGATGACTTATGTCACAGTGTCACACTCTACGCAACGCAAACGCACTCTCAACTTGAAGTATGACATCTCAAATATTTTTCGCTCTATCAGCTAGGTTAATTATTGGCAATCGTCTTGTGCAAATTGCGTTTGAGCTTGCTTGTTATTCTAGCCCGGTTGTTACTGTTATTGCAATACCGCATATCAGTGTCACATGCAATATGTTTTATGTGAACCAAATGATTGGCTGTTTGAGTTAACACGCTATAGCGTAAATTACTCAGAAAAGGCTATGCAACTCTGATATATATTTATTATAAAATCATAAAGAAGTAGAGCTAAAAACAGACAAAAACACCAAAAAAGAAAAAAAACATCTACTGTAAACAGTGCAGAGTAAGTGGAACAAACACTTGACATCAGCAATATCAAACAATGGTAAACTAACAAGTCCAAGTTTAACACATAATAGCTCTCTGAGACTCTGATGATAAAAATACAATCTAGTTCTGAATTACTACACAGTGTCTCAAAAAACGAGGCCACTTATTTTTTTGATAAACTCTGTGAGACATTGGTTAATTTTAGCAATTTTTGGCAAGCAACATCAGAAAGAAACTTTACGTAAATGACTGTAGTTTAGCCCAACTCACGTCAATGCTGTCGCTACACTACCTTGTGAAGTGCAGAAGTTATAGTTTGGCTGTTTACAACAATTAATTCATACATGCGACAAACTCGAGTAACAGTTGTTATCTCTCACAAAGTCAAACGTGCTACATCACACTATTTTTATTACAGCATGTACTCAAAATGTCCTCCTCCAGTACGAATGCAAGCGGTAGACTTTGACGCCACTCGCCAACAACACGTTTAATAACGCGCGACCGAGAGCAGCCCACTTGCTGTTGATGAGTCATTTCAGTTCGTTGACGTACAGTATTAAAATAACAATCATTAACGTGAAATAAGTAACAAATTTTCAATGATTTTGTGGTCTCATTGATTTTCTTAGCCGACGCATGTGCTACACAGTAGCTTATGAATTCATTGTTGTAGGCCTATATGGCCAAACTACAACTTCTACATTTCACAAGGTAGTGTAGTGACAGTATTAACATGAGGTGGGCTAAAATACAGCCATTTACGGCAAGTTTCTAAGCGATGTTGTGGGTCAAAAATTATCAAAATCAGCCAACGTTTCACGGTTATTTAAAAAATAAAAAAAGCCCCAGTGTTTTTGAGACACAGTGTATATTAACAAGCCAAGCTACCTTTATACAATACGTCTTAGATAGATAGACTGATTGACTGATATCTTACTAGCAGTTAACTGTGATAAATTAGCAAGGTAAAATAAATAAAGAACTCAGTTCAAGGACACAAAACAAGTGCATCGCACAGTGTGCCTGTTTATATACCAGCTTTCACTGGTAATCATTGCGCCTACCCACAGAGAGACGGCCAGGCTGAATTGGCCTGGGTGGCTGGTTACATACTGAGATGGTTTCCCCATCTACACTCTACAGACAATCACCCATCCTAGTACTAACCGGGCCCAACGTTGGTGAACTTTGCTGATGCGACCAACGACGTTACCAACCAAGTCAAACAGAGCATTCACATTTTAATGATCATGGCAGCAATTTAAACATTACTCATTCCAAGTGCTCTCCTAGTACCGCCTATACTTAATTAACAATTACTCTGCAGAATTTCTCATACCGCGAATATCATGAATGTGTGCAATGCACTAAAACTGCAACGTGTAATATGACAATGCATGCACAACGTCACAGGGGCGTCTATCCTTCCTCCAATATCAACCCATCCCACGTCAAACTTAGTTAAGTGCTAAATGCTTAAATTTTTTGTGGCCCCACTCTAAGCCCCTACGAGCTCATGGGCCAAGGTTCATTGAACCCCATGAAAACCCGGTTTCTGCGCCACTGTCATGTGCTAAGATCTGCTGTCAGAAGGTCATGCGATTTGTTGTCAGTGGGGGTCAAAGATCAAAGGTCACGTGGTGAGAAGGTCACGTGGTCGTTGTTCTCGCTTCCAGACGATGACGATGCCGCCAGCATCACAGGACGCCAGCAGACTTTCATCATGGGCGAATGAGACGTCCAGCACAGAGTCCGAGTGACCGGCCAAAGTGTTGATGCAGGCTCGCTCAGCAGGACGCTCCACATCAAAGAAATACACGCACATGTCTTCACTACCCGACACTGACACACAGACACATGGACAGATATACGGACAGACAGACAAACAATACACACACAGACATTGTGCGTTGGGAGTGTAATGGTTAGAAAGTTGGACTTACAATCAAGAGGTTGCAGGTTCAACTCCCAGTCCGGTCTCTACTCGCTGTCAAGTGGTTACTACTTTGATGGATGACTGTCTGTGGACAAGTAAACCATCTGTGTATATAACCAACACCAAGGTCAACTCAGCCTTCCATTCCTCTGAGGTTGGTAAATCATTTATCGGCCTGTCTGGTTGGGGCTATGGCAGTTACTTCACCTACAAATCAAGCCCGGGTTAACTGTAGGTGCTATAAGACAAAAGGTCACATGGTTTAAACAAAGGACAGCTACTGACCGACACAAGCACCAGGTCGGAATGAGATCAGAGGACAAAATGTGCTGCGGATGCACGTCGATCGCTGCTTGATCTGGAAGCGTCGCTTCAGCTGCAGACCTCCTTCATCATCTGTTACCCTGCAGCCCACATTCGCACCACTCATACCCTAATGCAAGCACAATGTAACGTGATTTACACCACACCTCATTAGTGGTTGCAATCCTGGGATTGACTTTACGATCTCGAGATCTGGGATGAAAAAATCTGCAATCCTGGAATGCCATTTTTGGGATTAAATTTACAGATCGGTGGCTATTTAGTATCCCTGTAGTAACTTATAAACTTATTTCATGCATACGCAGTAGGACCCTATCGATACGTATATCCAAATTAAAGCTGGGGAGTGATTTCATCATACGACACTCAAAAAGTACTATTTAAAGCATTTTTTGTAATCCCGAAATTCTGGGATTGGGTCACAGCTAATCAATCCTAAGACAGACAGAAATGGGATCCCAAAATACCAGGATTGCAATCACCACCAGTACTCCTCATGTTCTAATGAGACCAACTGTGCATTACAATTTCCAAAGTTGTGGAAACTGATTAAGTCTTGCTCCAGCTTCTTGCAAAACTTTCAAGTCTGACCAGCATCTGTTTCCACAATTGTGAACGTTCGTTATAATGCACCATCAGTCTCACAGGCATAGACGAGGCACTACAACATTTACAACTGAGTTCAGTTCAGTTTTGTCAACGCTTAAAGCAATACGTGCTCTAACGACGTATTGAAAGGTGCATCCAATCACCTGTATAGGCAAAGAGCATTGACACCACAGTTGACCAGCAGCGATGGATCCCGAGCCTCACGACTTATCCATGCCCGAGATGATAGGCAGGTCACTGGGTGACCTTCACACACTGTAATCCTGTATACAGAACACAGCACAAAACGACGTTAAAATCTACACTGTGTTCAAAAAAACACCCACTCACGTTCTTGTATATATCCATGGAAAATGTTCAGATTTCAGCAAAATTTAAAGGGAATGTTTAAGAGAAAACAAGTACACCATTGGTGGAAAAGTTAGATATTTTTTGCTACTGGTGACGTCATGCTGATGTCATATTTCCATGTTTGTAAATTATCGGTTTTACCATTGAAGACAGACATTTGATAAAATGTTTGCGAGTCATCAAAGGTTATGTAGCCACAAGTTTGTGCAAGATGTTTCCGGACAATGGACAGACAATTGAATGTTGATGGAATGAAACGTTTAAATAAAAAAATGACATGAATGGCAGTATCAAGCCGTTCAACTGATAGCAGGTAAGTGGTCATTCATGCAGTTCACGTAAGGATGCCAACACCAACAAAGTTAAAGATCTCACACTCAGCCAAGAAAACCTAAAAGACCAAGGCCAAAGCACTAAAGTCCAATAACAAGAACAAGTCAGTAAAAATCTGCCTCGAGGCAGCCTCAAGGCAAGACACTGCCTCCAGGCGCCACATCACAGCATATGCAAGTAAGCAGAATAGAAAAATGTCTTGATTACCTTAAGCAGATGTTTACTTGTGACATAAAACGCAATGGTGCTCATTTATAAATTACATTAAAAACTTCACTGTATAAAACTGGCCACTGACCGCCTTTCTTTGGTGAGTTTGCCACTGGCGACATCAAAGAGGAATGAGAAGATGAAACCTCGATCATCGCCCGCCCACAGTAGTTTACCGGCTGCGTCGAACGCAAGTGAAAGCACACGACCAACCAAACCACACGTACCACCCTGAAACACAATAATAAAGATCGTGTATAGATCTTTATGCGAAACCCATCACAGAGCTATGCAGTGTCACCTGCCATATGGGATCAAGCAGTGCTATCTGCCACCCAACACAGGTCCATTCCTGTACCCTCTCCTTAGAAACAGTCCCCTCTAATCTAGCCAAGAAATTTAGAGGAGAGCTGTAAACTCGCCAGAAGGGTCCAAGTCAAAGTTCTAGCTGTGAATGTATTTCAGAGCATTTTTGCACCAAAACGCATATGGTGACACCGAGTTTTCTATTATTCTTACTTTTAGATATCCACAAAGGGGCAAGTTTCCACCTTACCTCAGAATATTGTAAACTCATCAAACCACACCTATTTTACGTGGCGTCAAACTGACTGATTTGTTTAGATGAAGGCAACTGCATCATCACTGATCCCCACTGTCCTGGTATTATTTTTTGGGGCAAACAACGTGCCCAGCCAAAAATATTTGAGAGAACAGCATTTTTCCACATTCCCCCTTGACTACACCACTGCTTTCCTAGTTGAGTGCATAAATCAACTGCAGAGCTTGCTTACCTTGACTGGTTTTCCAGTGGAAAGATTCATCACTTGTAACGTACGCTTGCTGTCTCCTGTCTGAACAGTTTTGTTATGGAACACAAATTTGCAGTTATTGCAGCGAATATAAGGACCATGAAGCACATGGAGAGCATACACCATAACTGACGATAAGACGTGGTCATTAAATAAGTGCTCCAAAATGAAGAGTTTCTAGCAACCAAAGACGCTGCTATCACAGACCAGTACAAAATTCACCTACTGTTATGCAGAACTCGCTGTTTTTTCTCTAGTAATGGCCGTAACGATTACCAGTACTCATTTTGCCTACCCACAGAATGATGGCCAGGCTGAGTCGGTCTGGGTGGCTTGACTGAACATGAATGGGCCCATAAACGATCACACATCTCAGTAATAACCCAGTTCAACATCAAGTAACTTTGATAAAACCAACAATGTTACCATGAGGCTGTGCCACCACCCACGAGTGAATAAAACAGAGGGCAAACTGGCAGAAAAGCAAGACATGATATAATATGACAAACGATTTGCAATGGCAAAATGGCAGGCAATTTGCCATTTTAATCTAGCACATAAAATAAAAAAGTAATAATAATTGAATCAGAACTAGAATAAGAGAAATGGAACAAGTACTCGCATGTAAAAAAAACAAAAATCCAGAAATCAACGGTTATAGGACAGATAGTAGTCTGCAGTGCTGCAGCCAGGAAGGGGCAGTAGGGAGCGACCACCTTCTACAACTTATGCAAATTTGTGCTGTAAAACAGACAAAACTGAAAACCAGCAATATGCATTTTTGGGGTTTTTCATTCCCAAAAATGCATTTGCAGTCACAGTCCACCCCAGCTTCCAGAGCTCTGACAGATCCCCCCCCCGCTGATGAGTAGAGCGCTCACTGCCCCTCTCCATAACCCACACAAAGAATACAACAAAGAGGTTGTTGTTGATTGGCTGGAAACAGCAGCACAGCACCTCGGCAGACGTCGGGTTCGGAATTACCCGCGTACAGCTGGCAGCTGCGACGTTCCATAGCCGACTTGTGCCATCCAATGAGCACGACAACAGACTGTCATTCAGCAATGACCAGACGAAATCTACCCAAACATGCAGTGAGGAAGTGAGTGAGTAGTTGCTTAATAACGCTTCAGTGTAAAACAATAACCTCAAGTGTGTTTGGTGCGCTAGTAGGATAAGAAGTAAACATTTATTGGTTAAATTTTATATGTTAATAAAAATGATTTTAAAAACTTAGTAAAAACAGGTTTTTGTTGACTGAGTGATTGACCTATAAGAAACCCAAAGCAGACCTACAAAGTGTTGCCTTCCATACAAGATAACTGAGCGTTACCTGCCACCCGACACAAAACTGTTGTAACAAGCACCCTACTGTTATGCCACAAAGCCACTGAAATAGAAGCACTAATCCAAAGAGGCACTAATTTGAAACTGGCAATAACTTGGTCGAACATAGCCAGAAGCTGCCATATTCAAGAGCCACAATAGCCAAGGTCCACCATAGCCAAAGATGGAATTTATCCCTATTCTCAACGCTATCATTAACTAATCCTAACCCTAAAGCCATCCCCAACCCTCATGCTGTCCAAACTACAAAGTGCGGCAAAAAAAGGCAAAAAATGGCGAAGTTATAAACTTTTCAACATGACCACCTACCGATTTTTTAGCATAAAAAATGTTCAAGTCAATAATGCAATTAAATTTTCAAAAAACCGGTTACCATGTTACTGCCGATAACGTCACAGTGACGTTTTAATAAACAGTAATTTACTTTGTTTATAAATTATCATTTAATTATCATTCTTTTAAAGCAATTGCCAGCTGTCCAACAGGTTCATTTTCCAGCAGGACGGTGGGCCTGCACACATAGCGCACAGCGCACGGAAAGGGCTGCGAGCCAACTGTCCAGATTTCATCACAAAGGACCAGTGGCCTTCAAATTCACCAAATACAAACCCAATGGACTATCACATGTGGGGTGCAATGTTGGAGGCTTACTGCAAGCTTAAACCACCAAAAGCTGAAAACAATGGCCAAAGTCAAGGAAGCACTTCAGGTTATTTGGGGGACATGCCACAGAGACCGATCGACAAAGCTGTGAAAGACTTACCAAATTAAGTGATTGAAGGCTTGTGTTAAAGCTTAGACCTGGCGGCAGACACTTTGAACATTCACAGTGACAACTGAATTATTCTGGCATCTGTTAACCGTGTTGTTTCAACAATATTATTCAAGTGGTGTTGTAGCTTGAGCATTTTTTAATGCTGAAAAATTGGTAGGCAGTCATATTAAAAAATTTATAACTTTATCATTTTTCAAAAGAATCACATTTTACTTGGCAGTTTGGTGTAGAAGGTTTTAGTAAATAAAGCTGTAAAATTGCAAGTTAAAATTCCAAACAGTTGCTGAGAAAAACAGCAAAAAAACTTTAGGGGTCTACTTTTTTGCCACACCTTGTAGTGCTTCCTCAAATAAGTGAACTGTCCTTACCTGTAACGCCACTCATGTGTCCTTCCAGTAGACAAATGACAGTCGCTGGCGAAGGAATAATCTGACAGATAGAGACCTGTCCATCCAGTGAGCAACACGCCAGCCGAGACTTATCATCATGAGCAAACTTCACTGCTGTCACTGCAATGCACAACATGCTGCTAAACCACAAGGTTTAAAAGATATACTTAGGGTTATAAAGAGCTTTTCATGGGAACCCATCTCAAAGCTATGAAGCATCAACTGCCATATCACACACAGCGTTACCTGCCACCACATCATATATATTATGTGCCCGTCTAAACCCCAGCCGGACAAGCTCTTACTTGATTTACATACCCCGGAGGAAGGAAAGGCGGAATTAACCTAATCGTTGGTTATATACTGAGATGGTTTACCTGTCCACAGCCAGTCACCCATTCAAGTACTTGACAGTGGCCCGACCAAGAGTTGAACTCACCCAGAATTGGCTCAACTTAGAAATGACTAAATTTTGATAGCAAATGGTGCCACCACCCAGGCCTGTCTTTAGGGGAGGGATGGCACCTTGGCACAGTGCCAAGAGCCCTGTGCCCCAAAGGAGCCCCATGCTATGGCTGTGATCACTACAACGGATCACGGATCAATGATCCGTCTAAACAATTTTTATCGCCTTAGGGATGAATTATTGTCACAGCTTAAACTCAATTAAAAATCAAGATTTTTTTTTGCAGGGGAGCAGCTAAAATCTAGGGTCCAAATTTTTTTCGCTCGCTCCGATCGCAAGACTGAAGGCCTAAAAACACGCAGAATACAGGCCTACTTTACCAAAATAGGCCTATCCTAGAGTTTGTGGTGTAGTGTGGTCACAGGGATTAGGGGTATTAGGCAATGTGGTATTAGGGGCCCTGCAGCTAAGTTAGTGCCAAGGGCCCAGCGATGGCAAAAGACGGCTCTGCCTTCACCTAGCTAATGCAAAAAATTGTTGTACTTTCCTTGTATTCACCAGGTGACAAAGCACCATTCTTGGCAAACGTTTGCGGTCTCTGACTGCCTTTCTAGTTTATATGTGGAGTTCAAAATAGAAACACTAAACTCCAATTGAGATGAAACATTCAGCCATGAAAGCAAAATGAATTCAACTGTTTTAAAATTAACAAAATTGAACACTGCTTATCTATCCGAACAGTAACTACCAATTAATTCGTTGAGATGCATGCTGTATAAATATTACCTACTGGCAAGTGGCAACAATGCAGTAATGTTTGACTACTGGCAGTGGCTGATGTCTTTTGTCTTGTATTGTCCTATCACTTAATTCAACAGAGGTTACCTGCCAAAGTTTCAATAAACTAACAACGATGAAGATAGGTGGGTAAAGGTAAAACTCCCGTAGTCAACAGTGCTCTCTCACAGCTCTGTGTCTGTAGGGCAGTGCTCATCTCCGTTTCATAGGCCCTGAGCCGGCAGTGAGCCGAAACTCAGCTACATAGGCGGTAGGCCAGACCTCTCCCATGTACTGCCGTTACCTTCCCAGCAGTACAGAGGCACATGTGTGTGAACAACTGGCCTAAGGTCGTTACCCGACAGTGTCCCAGTGCGGAGTCAAATCTGCGCCCCTGAGTGACCTTAGGATTACAAGTCAGGCACGTTACCGTTAAGACTACCAAGCCACAACGATGAAGACTATAAAGCAAACTACTTATACAGAAAAACAAAATACCAATGCAAAATAATCAACACTCAACGGAGTCGAACCTGCTGCTTTGTGCTGGTCAAATATGTGATGTACACCAGAAAATGAATAGTTTTCACCAATAGTTTTGTTTCCAGCCATTGCCCTGCCATTAGAAATAAAACACAACAACTTTTATTCAGTAAACTTTTTTTATGTTTTACATAACGGTAATTCCATTTCAGTTTCTTACATTTCATTTCCATTTCAGACATTATCAGCTGTTTTTGGTTTATGTGCTAAATTAGACTGCCAACTTGCCTGCCATTTTCCTAATGCAAGTCATTCACCATGTCGTATCACACAGATGATAGCAAAGACGAGTGAGTTTATATGCTTGCCTATGAAGCTCCAATTACAGTGACTTCCAACTTGACTTGATCCCTGCTACCAAGCTTCACTAATATACTAAATTAGCTACAAATGAAACCATGAACTATGACCAATCATGGCAGAGCTAATAACAAAGATGAATGATCAAACCTGCTCGCTTCAGCAGCTCCACTCGGAGTGATTTCCAACTTGCCAAACTTCTGCGTCATCACATCACCGAACCTGCGCGCTGCATCTGCCTGACGCTGCGAGTCCGACAAGTCACCACCACCCTGCACACATCTCCCGAATACACTCAGTGACCTGACTGACGTTAGCAAAAATCAGTATTCTACTACACATACATGACATTTGAGTGCTGCCATTTGGGTGCTCACTGATTGGATGCCAAGACTATTGAGCGTTAGGACATTTAGGTATCACCGTTTGGTCGCCATACTTCGTCACTAGCACCTTATTGAAATTATTAATTTGCCTTTGAAAGATGATGCACAAGTTTCCTGTAATTATGCCTAAAAATCTCATGCATAATTTTTGAAACCTGGTAATAGTAGTGTCATGACTTAGCGCTGAAACGTCCGGCAGACAAGTGTCCCCATGCCCAAATATCCTGGCGCCCAAACAATGGCACCCAAATGTCTTGCTCCACCCACTACTGACTATGAATAAAACTGCAAAGCATGAATACTGGTAAAACACTGCCATAAAGACATGCTGTTAAAACTCTCCATGGCTTGGTATCATTAACTCATGCCAATCAGCTGTCACTTCCGAGAATGTGAAGCACTTCGGGACAAAAGTATGACACATAAGCAGCAATGTAGCAGGTACCAGACTGGACTAACACCATTTTCAAAGTTCATCAGGCACAGCATTGTCCTAACTGTAACACAGTACTTAATAACCCATGGCACTCAACATTCTATAGACTACACTGAACTAAAAATATATAAAAAAATAACATCCAGATCTGCTTCAAATATACTGCAGTTTCTGGCCAATGACAAACTATCACTCATTACTGCATTATTTTACAATTATTTTACCTCAAGTGTTGTCCGACTTACAGATCGACGACTTCTGAGACTGCTGTAAAAGCAAACAACAACAGCGTAAAACAAAATCGTCAAGCCTTGCTCACAGACAATTACCGGTACTGCCTGCAGGCAGCTGTTGTTGCTTCCACAGGGCCCAGGCAGTAATGAAGTGGCATCATCTAGCAAATGACATTTCATAAATCCCCTAGTTGATTATAACAGTGCAATTTTGCAAAATGCAAAACAACACTGGTTTCTGATATTGACAGAATCTCCTAAAAACATAGCCGTTTAATTATGACTTATACATTCTATTCATATCCAATGATAAGTTGGACAAAAACAATGTTGCAGCAAAGAGACTTTACAATTATGGCAAGTGCACTGGCTTAACCACCTCTGTTCAGACAGTGCTGGAGCTCCGTATCTCTGTGCCAGGAGAACGGATCGAATGTGGAGATACTCCTTGAGGAATGCCGAATCGTGCTGCCAAGTAACCACATGCAAACATGCAAGTATGCATTAGCACATAATGGCAAAAACACAATGAACTCAAAGTGAATCATACATTCAAGAATGACTATAGTTCCCTGAGAAATAAACGCAAATGCACATACTCCTGCAGGCAACAGTTATTACTTACAAAATAATGTGAACAAAAACCTATTTAAGGTAAGGTTAAAGTTAAATGTAAATCATGTATAGTCAACAGCACTCTGTCTCAGCTCCATGACCGAGATAAGTAGTGCTCATCTCCAGCCAAGAGTTGAACTAACAACCTCATGATCACTAGTCTGATGCTCCACCATTAACTACTAAGCCAAAGTTGATCCAAATAAGTAATGTTACCCCTCCAGATGACTTTTCTCGTAGCAGCTGGCTTCGTCTTCTGATATACAACGTTCCTAAACCACATAATAAAACTAGAAAAGTGAACAGAGACCGCAAACCAAAGGTTTATATAATACAAGCCGGTGGGGTCTAAGTCAAATGTTCTAATAAAAGCCACGGGCTTCTATTAGCAGTTTTACGGTAATTAACACACTTTATGTCTCGGGTTCAGGCTCGGGAATGGGACAATGATGATCAGAAATGTAAGGAACAGACGTGAAATAGGCTCGGTTTCGTAGCTAGAATCCAATGGGCCACGCCCCTTCTAACTGACAACACTGCCGAATCTCATTATGCCCTGCACTGACGTAAGTGCAACAAGTACTCACTAAACTGTGGATTATTATAAGCTCGGTAAGCGTTGTAACGAGCATCAAGAGCCAACGCCTGCTGCCAAACGGCTGCTGCCATTACAATTACATGTCTACAAACATTACATCGATCGAACGAAAGTAAACATCAAGTAAGTAGGCGTCATCACTACAGTGATGAGACAATTTAAACGTTCTGACCTTGCAGTTATTTAGTACATTCTTGCTGCTAATTTTGCTATCCAAATTGTGTTTTTTTATTTATTTACTGTGTGTTTTTACATGTAGTAGATAAAGCTGTTTATATGCCAATTTTGCCAATTTTTGGCAAGTGTCAACTTAAATGTTTAACACTGCACAAAATAAGTTGCACAACTCGAGTAAATAAATTAACGTTATATATTCGATGTTTGCTTAGAATATTTATATAGTCTTGTGTTGTGTTTGGGCGGTAATAGTAGCAAGCTTTTGCAATAATGGCAGAGTTTCTTGAGTATGGTGACGTGTTTCAAGAAGTGCGGGGCGCTATGGTATGTGAGATGTATAAATTTGTTAGTTACTTTGTGATTTTCGAGTACAACTGTGCTGTTTGTCAGCTCTTGTTTATCGCTACCATACTGTGCAGTGATTGGTTTGGATATAAGCGAAGTTTGCGTCGTCTGTTCTGCGTACTTTCAATTACTTTGTGAAATTATCTACTTTACATACCGATAAAAGTGTCTGTTGGAGTGCAGTGTTACGAGGTTTAATATGGTTGTGGCTTTTCACCTCCTTTCCGGTTCTCCCCCTGGCTGCTTCGCCCCTCCCCTTGTCCGAGTCGCTCACTGGGTTTTTGGCCGCTTCCGGCTTTTAGCTTTTGGCTTCTTTGTTTTTACGCGCGAAAGCAGATACTGCTTTTAGCACGTCTTAGCCATCGCAATTCCGTCTGTCTGTCCGTCTGTCTGTCACACGGGTGGATCAGTCAAAAACGGTGCAAGCTAGGATCACCAAATCTTCACCATCGGCTGCCCGGAAGACTCTAGTTTCAGGAACCGTAAAGCTTTTCCATAAATTCGAAGGGGGTCACCCCAAACGAGGGCCCTAAATGAGAGGGGGTGGTCAAAATTTGCGATTTTCGGCCGATAACTCACTGTATCTCGGTAACGGTGTGAGATAAGGCCTAGGTTACTATTAATCACTAATAGGAAATCGTATACTGGCTTTCGATTGGCGCCGAATTCAATGACCTTGAATGACATTGAACGCCAAAATAGGGGGTTTTATGGATTTTTTGCTCTGACACAAGGCTATATCATTCATAAGGTGGCACCACGGTACTGGCGTTGATGGCGTGGCGTAGTTGGTAGCGCGTTTCGGCTGAAATGAAGTTACTCTACGCCGGGCCCGGTTAGTACTGCGATGGGTAGGAACTGCTATAAGCTTTCGCGTGTCCCGTGAGAATTAGCTCAAATTTCTTGTTTGTACTGTGACAAACAAGCCGGGTGGCAAATGATGGTATGAACAAGCTAGGGGGCAAATTGTCTACTGGTGATTCAGGTAGGGGGCAAGTCAGCAAAGGGGTGGAAGAGGCAGATTCATCTAAAGTTTCCAGAATCAAGGTGCAACAGATTAATATACCATAAGACTTTGAATAGAAGTCATGTCCCGATTAAATGCCAGGTCTCCGATACAGGCCAGGGGTTAACTTAACTTGTACTTTGAAGCCAGGGACTTCTATGTGGGAAGGTGTACTTTGCAGATTGCGGAATGCCGAAATTTGAAGAGGTGTATTTCGCGGAATTTCACTCGCGGAACGTTCTGCAAATTACACCTTAGATTTTTTCTGCATTCCGCAAAATTGAAATAAAATCAAATAATCAACTTCGCATAGGCTCAGGCTTACATTGTAGTCTCGAATCGACATCGGCACATCACAAATGGTGTGGACATGCAGTCAGCAAAGTAATCACGTATTGTCGTCTTCAACTTAACTCTTAAAATTCCTTAAAGTTCGTTAACTCAAGACACAACAATTCTTGTGTGCATGGTGGCCAAGCGCTCTGTAGAATTGTACACTTATTCAATTGACATAACTCAACAACAAAAACATTTTCCGCAAATTTAATTCCGTAAAATACACCTTATTCCGCAAAGATTTTCCGCAGGTGAAATTCTGCAAAATACATCTTTTCAAAATTCCGCAATCCACATTCCACAAACTACACCTTCCCCTTTTATTTAGATTTTTGTAGTAGGCTGAGCCAGTATACGTATGAATTTTGGTGCATTGTTGTACAGAATCCGGGCAAATTGAAGCTCCAAAGCAACAGTATCATGTTTAAGAATATGAAGACAGGGAAGTTGGATCAGTTCAGTGCATCTGATGTTGAGGAGGCGCAGTGGCTGATCCGTGCTCGCGGACATTGCCTCAAGCTTCTCATGAACAACGGCAATGCACAGAGATACGATGGCTTCAGGGAGTCTGTATGTAGTAGTAGTAGGTGGTTGAGGTGGTAGTAGTAGTAGTAGTAGTAGTAGTAGTTGTAGTGCAGTTGATGATAAGCCAGTTCAGCCTGAAGATTGATTTTTAAAACTTGAAATCTTTTCGGTTGTAACTGCATCAGATAATTTTGTTTAGGGGGCACTTTGTAAATGTATTGATTGATTGATCTTTGTCGAATGGTCAATCCAACTGATTTTTTAAACTATGGACAGTCAGGGCAGATATAGCATCCTCGGGCAAAGAGTTTCATAAATTCACAAATTGGAAACCAAGTGTGTTTGCTCAGAGTGATGATTTACAGTCTGTTTTCAGTAGCTTCAGCTTATGGTCTGATGGCATGATGTTATTTTCAACACAGTGGCTACGGAATGATTTCAGTGGTTGCGCTGCCAGCACACATCAACCGGATCATTGTTGCCAGAGCATTTTTGTTAAGCAGTCCGTGCAGCCAACATTTAGTGAACGGAAATCACATTTGCCCCCAGTGCTCCTGTTATGATTATCCATAAAAGATCTATGTGTTGTGACAGTTTGAGTTGTGTTTTCTGCAGGAATTTGAGAAGCTGTCAGAATTCATTGAGAAGCATTATCACGCGACTCTGAGCAAACGTGACATGTCGCTGCGTGGATGGAACTGGGGCATTGCTGACTTTGTTGGTGAGTTTCTGCACAGAAATTTATTAGATTAGTCGGCATTGTCAGTTTTGCCATGTGATTCTGTGATCCTACATACCCCAGCTGACATACATGTATTATCTACATCACTTTTTCAGCTAAATGTACCTGATAAAAAGTTTAGCAGTATTACATCTTAGCACTCCATTCTGCAGTCATTATAATAGAGATAGGCAATATGAGAGCAGCTGCGGAATGAACACCTAAAGAGTAAAAGGTCAACTTGAAGCATTTTTAGCCCATATATTTTGTCTTTGACTCAAGTCACATTTCACCGATTGCCTGCATGAATGTAGTAGCGAACACACATGGTTTCCAAGTGGTTTTCAGTAGTAATTCATGTACATGGGTTACGGAAGGTGGGGACCTTGGTACAGCTGACTGGGGTTGCCTAGCCGGCCGCTGCGCCAGCCTGTGTCTGCAGGCTGCACACGGTGGCCGTGTGGTAGGTGGCTCTGGTTAGTGATGAAAGCGCATTAGAGGCGTGTTTGCAATGATGCGCTATACAAATTGACGACCTTTACCTTTTTTACCTTTGATATCAAACATTATGTGTAGGTGCACAACTGCGCATGCGTAGGTGGTCCAGTATCAACTGGTAACCACGTTACAGTCTGATTCTCACTGCGAGTCATTTACAAGCAACCTTGAGCAAGTTACTAATCTACTGTGTACTCAGGTCAACTTAGCCTCCTACTCTCAGTGGGACGGGAAATGAGTAGTACCTTACGGGCTATGTAGTGAACGCCTAGTGTGGCTGATTGGGACAGTGGTATGTCTGCTGGCTGCAAACCATGGATCTAATTGTTTGCTTACGTAGGCAATGGATGGCTGTGTAGTGCTCATGCCAATCAGCTGCTACTTTGAGATTGTAAAGCACTTCTGGTCGCAGACTGTGTAAGAAGCACTATAGCAGGACTTTTGCCTGTACTTTTGTTATGAATACAGTTCATGACTGTTGGGGTTGATGGGCTTTTAAACCTTGTAGCTTTGGAGTCTATGCTATAGGGTTTATGTGTTAGTAGGATTCTTATTGTGATGCAAAATGTTGTGTTAATGCAGGTAACACGCTGGATTTCAAAGTTGAGGGCCAGACGGCATTTGAGATTCCACTGGGCAATGTATCACGCAGTATAACAGCAAAGAATGAAGTGACAATAGAGCTGACACCAAATGATGATGCTGCCGTATCTCTGGTTGAAGTGAGGTTTCATGTGCCAACTGATGCTACTTCAGATGTTGACTCTGTCAATGTAAGTTATACTTACATTAAAACTTGAATAGAAGCCGTGTCTGCTGGGTCGTTGATACAAGTTGAGAATCAAGGTAACTTGTACTAATAGAAGCCTGGTCCTGGATACAAGCTGGTATGAATGATACCAGTAGTCCAGTGTATGCGATACATAGTAGACAACAGTTTTTTCTGATTCTTGTGTTTTATTTCAATTAATCAGCACAAAAAGCATGCAGTGGATGCAATTTTCATAGCCACATCCACATTAAGAAGCGTCAGCACTGGCCTACATACGGTTAGCGTTGGCGGCGCACCGGTCCATTGTGACCGTCGGCATCAGCGGCACACAGCTCCGGTAAAAGCACAATACAAGCAGAGAGCCTAATATTGTTTTTGCCTAGCTGTTTGTCTTTTCTGCTGTTTATCTGTCTATTTTCACAGGATTCCTTAAAAACTGAAACATGAGTGAGTGGGCTTTGATGCAATTTTGCACTGTTTGACTTTTATATGCTGGTATGATCTGCAGCAGACAGTGCACAAACATTATTCTGACTGGTTACATTTTGACTAAAATTATGCAGGAAATCAAAAACTCATATAAAAGGCAGTTATATGTTAGAAATGTACTTCTGTCAGCCTGTGCTGAAGCCTGGTCATGGATAATAATGTGGTGGATCACTCACCATTTTTTTCTATCTAGGTTTGTTTATTGTTAGACATCTGTTGTTTATCAGCAGTTGTTTGTTTACTAGATGTATGTAGGGCCGGATATTTGTCCGGTCATCAGGTTGTTACTACGCTGTTTTAATTGTACAAATTGTACATATGCTGACTGTGGTGATTAAATCGTAGGAGTTTCATAAGAAAGTGATGGCCAAGGCCGAGGTTATTCAACTTGTTGGTGATGCCATTACTACCTTTTCTGAAATACAGTGTCTCACTCCAAGGTATAGTGTTGTTACCAATGCTCTTTGCTCTAGCAGTCTAGACATTTCACAGATGCTAACAGTGATACGTGTTTATTTGCCACTTGAAAGGTTGGAAGCAAATTAAAATAATGTTCAGGATGGTCTATAAAAATGTCAAATTTTACTTTTGCCCATATTTTTGCGGTTATTGATCGATTTTCAAACATGGTGTCAGATGTGTGGTGTCAGCTGTCTGCTTAATGTGCTTATATGTGTTCGTGTTACACTTTTTGCAACTTTTGTGATATTCGACATTTCGATATAAAAACCCCCAGTCTTTTCAGCTATTTTCTTTGTTGCTATTGTCATTAATTTCTATAACTGTATTGAATGTATGACTTTGGGAAAGTCCAAGTTTTGTTGCTTCTGCTCCGAATAAAATGTAAATTAAATAACTGTTGCTTTAATGTAATTTTTTATCCAAATTTTTGACTAGCTCTGTTGCTGTGCAGTGGAAATGTTAAGCTTCTGAGCTTCTTCAGGATAATAATAGTAAATCAATTTTTGTTTTTAGAGTAATAACTACAATGTCATCTTGTACAAGGTCATGTTGTAATATAAAAGATGTTGAGCGCGGACCAAATTTTTTAATCTGCATTTGTTTTGTTTGCCTCAATAAGTACCGGGTTATGAATAATTAAAAGGTTTTACGCATAATTTTAATTATTTATTAGTTAGAAAAATAATATTGGTTGCGTTTTGTGGCTGGCTGTAGAGGTCGTTATGATATTAAAATCTATCCGACATTTCTGCAACTTCATGGCAAAACATTCGACTACAAAATTGCATTCACGTCGATGCTTCGTCTTTTTCTCTTACCGCATCGTGACAGTCGGCAAATGTTCTTCGTGGTAAGTTTCTATTTTTTTGTTGAACCTTAGAAGTCCATATTTTAGGTTTTTCTGGTTTTTAGTCCGCTCGGAAGCGATAGCTTGCAGAGTGGACTTAAGTTTTAGCCTAGATGTTTTATTTATTTGTTTATTTATTTTCCCGCGCGAGATCTCCGAGATGCGTGCGCCGACCGGCGTGAAATTTTGCACAATGGTCAGTGCTAGGCCCAATTTTATAATGCTGGTCCAAAATTTTGGGGGGCGCACCCCAAAAAAATTTCAGGGACCAAAAACATGCAAAATTTGGCCCGATTTTGGACGACTTTGAAGTTCGGCGGTGAATATATCCGAAACGGATGAAGATATTTAAATTCGGATTTTTATTCCATCTACCGCGATTCCTCCTGCATTAGGCGAAACAAGTCGGTGAAGTTTGGTCCAGTAACCTTGGAGATTTAGATTCTTAATGGTACCCACCGAAAGCGCATATTTCGGAAGACCATATTTCGGCCCCTAGGGGCTGCTGCACCCCCAAATTTTTACACGTGCTAGAGAATCACCAAGTCTTACTAGCGCACCCCCCCACCGGGGATGGGGCCCCCCTTACAACTTTTTTCAAAGGGGGTCAAAAATTGGCTTAAAATGCAATAAAGGAGCGCTTATAACTTCGTAGTTAAGGGGTGTAGCCCGCCGAAACTTTGGCACTTGACGTGGCTCTAGGTTGGGTTGTTAATGCAAGTACAACTTTTGGGGGCACCGCTCCCCTTAAAATTTGGGAGGGCAAAAAACGTAAAAAATTTAGTACATTTTGCAACAACTTTTGAGTTTGACTGCGAATATCTTTGGAACCGATGAAGATAGCAACCAAATCTAAACGGCATCGACGAGAACGATCTTTTTGGCGTTGAACAAAAAAAATTGTGAAATTCCGTCCACCACGAAAAGTTATAAGCGCTCATGTTGACCTACCCTAAGTCGACAATGCGCGTTAGGCGTATGCCAATGCATTTGAGTTCGGGGCACGTGACTTTGGTGCCGAGGAAATTTTACCCCCATTCCTAATTTCCCCCCAGTCGGACTTAGGGCGCCGGGCTGACTCACGTTGGGCTTTGCCCCAAATTTCTAGTTTTATTTATTCCTCACTTTATGATACAAATGAAATTTAGTTTCATACTTTTATCATGATTTTCAAATTTTTCATTCAACAAAAACGATTTGACATGGAGAATTGTTTATATGATTTTCTTCCTGGATTTCAAAATTGTCCAGTTTGCTTTGTACACAAAAACCTTAAAAGCCAGAGCTGTCAAATTAATGCATTAATTAACATGTTAATGCATTAATAAATCAACATGCTTTAAAAAAATTAATGCCCATGCGTAACTTTATTTAATTTGCATAATTTTTGAAGCAAAAGTTCCAATATTTCGTTAAACTGCAGTTATTTGACAATTGAATGAATTCAAGTAACCAAACTGTAGTTGCCGTTTCATCATTACTGTGAAGAAATATTATTTAGATGACAGGCTAATAGATTTCTATGCTAGCGATGACATCAGTTATTGTTGAAACTGTGTTGTTTGCTTTCGGACTTTTCTGTATTCTACAGGCAGAAGCGCCCCAAAAATCGAGGGGGTAACTTCCGCCTACTTTCTCGCGACGGGCCTGGGTGTGTTAATAATGCATTAATCAATGCGTTTAAAAAATTAACACAGTGTGTTAATGTGTTCAAAAAATTAACGCTTCTACAGCTCTATTAAAAACTTAAAAACGTTTTTGCAAAAAACCAGCTTTTTTCCGCCCTTGTATCTGCTGATGCTGTATTTTGCTCCATAAGTATTGTTCATATTGTAAAATGTTTTATTCCATTTGCCTCAGTTCTGTAGTGCATTTATTGCTGGCTTACCGAGTTTTGCTGCCTGTTTCAGATGAGCCTTGATCCGCCAATCAAACAGGGTCAGACCAGATATCACTTTCTCATCTTGCTCTTCAGCAAAGACACTGAGACTACACTCGAACTCTCGATATCTGAGTAAGATTTCTCACCTAGCTACTTTTTGTTGGCATGTTTCCTGCAGCATCGTGCGACGAGTTATATGGAATTTGTTGTACCTGTTGTTTCTGCATTTCTTACTATAATCTTGTTAAGTGTTTATTTCGTTTGAGACCAAGGTAAAAAAGATACCGGGACTGCAAGTACTTACGATTCATTTGATCTGAGATGGGATAAGTGATAGGTACGAGAATCGATGCTGTTTTGTGCCTTCGACGATGACATTATTCAGTTAACTGATGCAGTGTGTATTATGACAGCTTTTACAGTGGAAATGTTGTGGTGATTGCAGCGAGGATCTGGAGAGCAAATACTCAAACAAGCTGACGCGCGAGATGTCGGGTCCGGAGTATGAGATCATCAGTCGTATCATGAAAACACTTGTTAACAAGAAGATTACCGTTCCTGGTTCATTCATTGGGTCTGTCTGTCTGTTTGTCGGTTATGGTTAAAATGGTCAAATGGTATGCTCTTCATAGGAAAACCATCTCAGAGCTACGGATTGTCACCTGTCGTATGGGATCGCACAGTGTTACCTGCCAACTGTTACCCGCCTTAACCCTTGGCCGCCAGGCAGGTCGCTACTTGATTCACCTACCCTGTTAGGATGAAAGGCTTAGTTGACATTGGTGTCAGTTATATACAAAGGTAGTTTACTTGTTCTTAGACAGTCACCCATCTAAGTACTAACCACTTAATAGCACCCCTACCAGTAGTTGAACCATCGATCATGCACTCGGTAGTCTAGTTTTTTTACCGTTAACTTCCAATCCAAGCAACAGGATTGTATGTCTATCTCTGTACAAAATGGGACAAGCTAACTTTTGAACAGCGGATTAAAGGTTGGTTTGCAGTTCGTAATCAGTAACTCGGTCTAGCTCATTAATATGCAGCATGCTGTCCTTGCTGAGTGATTGGTCTGTTTACTGCATGTGATAAGCATTGTCCAATAATGGCTGTCGTTACTAAGCAATGAATGTAAAATAGTAGTTGTAGTTATCTACATGTGCAAGAAACCAGCCAATAAGACATTACTTTGTTGGTGTTGAGATTGTACACAAATTGAGACTAGCTTCTGTTACTTTTTACTTTCTTTCCAGGAAATTGTTTGGATTGTATCCTCACCTTACTACACTGAATCATGTGCAGATTAGTAAACTTATTAATAACACTGCCTGACTAGAGGATGGTGGCATTTCTACTATGGTGTAGCACCTTCTCTAAACAATTTAGCAGTTTGATACAATCCAGAATAGATTTGTGGGCTTTTGGCACAAAGACGTTAAGGTTTCTGATGCACTGAAGCATGCAGGTTTATTAGTTTGCCTAGAAATGATAGTTTTTTGGAGCGGACTTATATTTTACTGAATATGTTTATTTATTTATTAGTTTCACCAAAGTATCTCCGAGCTGCATCGGTCGATTGGCGTGAAATTCTGCACCGTGGTCAGTAATAGGCCAAGTTTTATAATGCAGACCCAAAATTGAGGAGCCCTCCCTGAAAAAAATTGTTGGGGCCAAAAACATGCAAAATTTGGCACGATTTTGGATGAGTTCAAACTTTGATGGTGAATATCTTTGGAGTGGAAAAAATATTTGAAATTAGAAGTACCTGATCGACCACAATCCTTCCTGTGTTCGGCGAAAAAAAAGTCTGGTGAACGTTAGTCTAGTAACCACTGATATCTGAAGGTGAAATTGTACCCACCCAAAGCATCCTTTTTGGAAGACCATATTTCGGTCCCTAAGGGGTGTTGCGCCTTAAAATTTTTACAAGCGCTAGAGAATGACCTAGTCTTGCCAATGCACCCCCATCAGGGATGGGGTCCCTCTTACAATTGTTTTCAAAGGGGAGTCCAAAATTTTCTTAAAGTGTAGTGTACTAGCTGCGAGCCATGTGACATGCTGCTAGATAGGGATGATAATGCAGGTACAACTTTTGGGGGGCACCGTTCCCTTAAAATTTGGGAGGGCAAAAAACATTTGAAATCGGTGCGATTTATGACAACTTTCGACTTTGACCACAAAAGTCTCTAGAACGGATGCAACTATCAACAAGCAGTGAACGATTTTATCTTCTACAATTCTTACTGCATTGAACAAAAAAAATTGGCAAACTTTGGTCTGCTAACAGCAAAGATTACTCGGCTAATGTTTACCCACCCTAAGTCAGCATTGCGCCTTTTGCATATGCTAATGCTAATGCATTGGAGTTTGGGCCACGTGACTTTGCTACCGAGGGAATGAACTTCCACCCCCTAAATTTTTCTCCAGTTGGATTAACGGTGCCAGGTGGACTCACGTTGGGCTTTGCCCCAAATTTCTAGTTTGATTTCTGTTGCCTATCTGAGTACTATACGGCGACTGCTGTAAACTGTCATGCAGGCATTCCGGTACACAGTCAATAGCATGTTCATACAAAGCAGTCACAGGTTACCTGTACCCGCTGGAGCGAGGCTTCATATTTGTTCACAAGCCACCAGTTCACATCCGGTTTGACGAGGTCGAGTCGGTCAACTTCGCACGCAGCGCCGGCAACACTCGGTCATTTGATTTTGACATCAGCACCGTCACTGGATCCACATATACCTTTAACAGCATTGAGAAGTGAGCTAATCTTTCTCTTAATTATTAGCAATAATCATGTTAATCTGTTAACTAGAAAGCAGTCAGAGCCCGCACACCTCCGCCAAGGCCATGTTGTTCGCCAGGTGGCAGTACCATATTCGGTTTGGCAGCAGTTTCTTTTATGCCCCATTGAAAGCAATGTTAACGAAAATTTCTAAGTGATCTAGAATCCAGGATTCCTTTTGGATCACCCCCAAAATTGAATCACTGGTAGTTTTTGCCATTCCCGACATTCCCAGAAAATTTCAGAAAGATCCGTCCATAACTTTTTGAGTTATCTTGCTGACACACAGACAAAGTCTGGCAAAAACATTACCTCCTTGGCAGAGGTAATAATAATAGTTTGCCAGCCTCTGACTGCATGACCTGAAGATCGTGCATGCTTTTGTATTGTTTAGTCAGTTTTAGGCTTTCTTGAGTGTGGAATACTGAGGGTCAAAATAATAATATTTGTAGCAATATACATTTTTTGCCATTGAGAAGTCAGCTCATTGTTGAGTACTCTTGATTTTCCAACAACTAGTCTGTTAGCAAATAGATTTTACTTGATCATCTGTTGCTGTTGATTGTCAAGTTCATCTGTATTTGTCTGTGAACATTGATTATTGATGTTCTCGAGAGAATGCAGATGCCAGACATTTTAGTCTGTTTGCAAGACTGGATAAAAACACTCAGTAATTTTGCTTGATGTATGTTAGCTGCATAACATATAAACTTTTTTATGCAAATGGCTTGTTTTAAGATGAATTATGTCGTTACTTTTTTGGTCTGCTCCTCACTGTTTAAATGTGCATGTCCCTAAACCAGCGGTTAATACTTTAAGTCATTTTGCTGAGTTGAGAACTTGGAGCATTGCTATGACTGTTTTCATTTCATTGAGGTTGCATCGTTTGCTGTGTTTTGTTTCAGAGATGAGTACGGCAAACTCTATGATTTTGTGACAATGAAGAAACTGCGAGTGAAGAACATTGGTGGAAAAATGGTATGTGGCTGTTTGTTACTGTCCATGGTGGTGACGATAGTATTGTTGTCAGCGATTTGTGGTGAAGTTTGTTTTGTTTTTGTTACCATGATAACTCCTGAACTGCTGCACTAAGTTTGCTGAAATTTTGCAAGTTTTTTACCTCAACAATTGCAAAGACTTTATTAAGCTATTCATTTTAGTTGCTGCAGGCTCAGTGTTTTTAGCATTGTGAGACTGTTCAGTGTGTTGTTGTGGCTAGGATGCGCTGGCAACGGTGTCGTACACCGATGACATGCTGCCGTCGGACGACGAGGACCAGGATGATGCATACATGCGCCGGATGAAAGCCGAGGGCAAGGAGCGAGATGACGACAACGCAATGATCATGGGTGAAGACGACGACGAAGACGATGAGTCAGGTATCATCTAGGATCGCTGTGAGCTTGATGATAGATGGTTCAGGGTTCAGTGGTATAGCTCTTTATAGGAAATCCATCTCAGAGCTATGGAGCGTCACCTGCCATATAGGATCCCACAGTGTTGTCGGCCTCTCGACTCAGGTGAATGTGCCCTGCTGCAATTCTAGCCAGACAGGCTGGTACATCATTTGTCAACCCCAGAGAGATGAAAGGCTGAGCTAATAATTCGACATTGGTGTTGGTTAGATTATTAGATGCCGAGGTGGCTTACCTATCTGTGGACAGTCACCCATCCGAGTACGCACAGCTGTTGCAACTCGACCGAGAGTTGCACAGCACGATCCAAGTCTTACCACCGGACCATTTTGCACTATCAGGCGCCTAGCTCGTGCTAGGATGTCATTGAAATTTTTATTCATTTTCATTTTATTCAGTTTTTTGTTGAATTGTGTAGCATCGTAGTGAATTTCAAGGTACAGAGATTTTTCGCGGAAGCCTGTTAATTATCAGCATTGCTTTGGGGCTATGCATATGTCTAGCATTCATAATAGTGGAATGCTGTAATATTTTACATGGTGCATCTTTTCTGCATTACTGTCTCATTGTGGTGTGCACAACATGGCCTTTAACTGCAGTGTGAAAAATAGGTAAATCTAAACGATATGTGTTGTTAGGAAGAGTCACTGGTTACTAGTCTGAAATTAGCTATAACTCGGTGCAGCTAGGGGCAGCCTTAGCCACTACTTATCACTAACCCTGATTCCTGTCTCTAATCTTTGCAATGTTTAGACTAGTGCCCCTTCGGAATAGTGAGCTGTCCTTTTTATGCGCGAAAGTAGCTACTGCTTTCAGCGCACCTTAGCCATGGCAATTCTGTCTGTCTGTCAAACGAGTGAATCAGTCAAAAACGGTGCAAGCTAGGATCACCAAATCTTCATCGTCGGCTGCCTGGAAGACTTTAGTTTCAGGAACCGTAAAGCTTTTCTGTAAATTCGAAGGTGGTCACCCTGAACGAGGGCGTAAATGAGAGGGGATGGGTGAAATTTGAGGTTTTTGGCCAATAAGTCGCTGCATCTCAGTAACGGTGCGAGATAGGGCCTAGGTTACTATTAATCTCTAGTAGGAAGTCATACACTGGCTCTCGATTCAAGGTCAT
>Ga0209367_1002069_pt1 | contig 25967 bp, 15 predicted proteins | sample WorMetLIZISLAND2_FD_187412 | JGI IMG/M metagenome (GOLD analysis project Ga0209367, IMG submission 187412) | Marine gutless worms symbiont microbial communities from Max Planck institute for Marine Microbiology, Germany - Olavius geniculatus... ... | reverse complement strand
GGCCGCTGACTGCACGGACTGACGATCGTACCCACCTTTGTATTTCGTAGTTAATTTTTAGGCTCCCTCGGGAACGGAGTACCGAGGGTAAAAAAATAACTAATAATAATAATAATAATAAGTGAACAGTGTATTGTTGGTAGGGCTGTACCGAGTATTCTATTCATATTCTATTCAATCCGAATAGTAGGCTGAATAGTGTATTCATATTCAGCCGAATGGTAATGCTGAAAACAGGCTGAATACGAATAATAAGCAATGTGTCTCCACTCGTTGTTCCTGCATTTAGCCTTAGACAGTTGCTGTCTCAGCAGCATAATGCCAATGAAAACGTGATGATGCTTTGTGGCATTTCTTTAACTATTTGGTTTCCTTACTCTTAAGAGTCTGTTGTAAATCTCGTCATGTTTCGTTAGTGTCAGCAGTCTTTGTTGGTGGCATTCGTTTTACACTGATACAAATCACAAAGTGTTCATTTTAGTAATTTTTCACTGCATTGCAATGAAACCAGGCCATTGTGCAGCGTGTTTTAATTTGCGTCAGCTATTCATATTCTATTCGTATTCGGCCGAATAATATCATAAATTATACTTATTCGGCCGAATTGTGAAATCTACTATTCGGTACAGCGCTAATTGTTGGTGGTTTACAGGGTTGTGTTACTGATGCTGATTCGTCAGTCAATTCTTACAGCAATCTGCAGGTCTGCTAACTGTCTGATCTTTCTCTGTCTCTCTTTCTCTGTCTGCCTGTTTTTATATTACTCTGTCTGCTTGTCCACCTGTCGCCAGCATGCAAGCCTGCAGCACTCATACATCACAAGGTAGTGTATTGACACATTTTGGATATAGTGGGATTTTTTAAGATAAATGCTGCAGATTTTTCATAGAGCATGTCAGTAAAAGAGTTAGGAAAATCAGTCGGTATTTGATGAGGTGATTGCTATTCACGACATATGTCCATCTGTCTGTGTGTCTGATAGACAGTGAAAGTACGTAATGATACATCGTGATCAAACTGGTCTTTGGCTCACTGTGTCCATCAGTCTGTCAGCCCATCTCTCTGTCTGTCTGTTGCTGGCTGTCGAGCTATACAGCCGCTTTAGTTCTGTGCCAGCTCGAATTTTGTCTGTCCGTTTGGCGTCCGGATGTCACACTCACAGCAGCAGGAGACTGCTGCTGCTGTTGCTGGTGCATTGCTGTAATCTGACACTCCTTATCGCTGACTTAGCATCGCCATACCTAACACGCTGGCATGTTCACTTAACGGTCAGCTTGTTTACAGTGCGTGAGCCAGCATCACTGCTGCTGTTGCTGCTGCTGCTGCTGATGATGATGTTTTGCTTGCAGCGTGACTGACCATCCGCTCAGTACCGTGACCAAACAAAAGTCAATGTAGATTGTAAAAGTAGGCCCAGACCACAAAACCGACTGTCGGCCAGTGTAGAATTTAATTCATTCATTTCTTCATTTTTATGATCTTGTGCAGATGTTTGACTTTGTTAACTATTATGGCTAGTGAGTTGCGACTGAGCTATACAGCCACATATTTCTTGCTCAGGTGCAAACTTTAATCGCAGATATCTCTGGAACGGATGAAGATATTGACAAGCAGTAAATGGCATTATCACTAACAACTCAGCGTTAGGCAAAAAATTTAGTGAACTTTAGTTTATTAACAACTTAGCCCCAATGCTTGTAGCAATTCTGATAGCATTCCGACAGCCAGTTCGATGCCTATCTGTCCTTATATGTGTCTGTGTGTTTTTGTGTATGTCTGGGTGTCAGTTAGTCTGGTTCAGTAGTTTAATGTTGCTGTCTGTCTGCTGTCTGTCTGTCTGTTTTAGGAGTGTGTGGGATCCGTTGAAAATTTTGGTTTTCGGTTTTTTTAAACTGAACTGAATCGACACTAGATTTTGAAAACTGAAAACTTGATTTCCTCAGTTCGGTTTTTAAGAAACCAAATCTCAGGTTTTTAGTTTTTTTATTTTTCATGTCAGTCAAAGTAGCTTTTTTAGGTTTAGTTTCAATAGTTGGACCAGCAGACAAAGTAGTCTGCATAATTTCTGACGTCGTATGCAGAGTAAAAGATGGCTGCCACAGACAATGGTAAAAATTAAGTAATACAGTATACTACACACTAAAACATAAGATGGTAAAAACTGAAAACCGAACCAAAAACCGCGGTTTTTAAAAACCGATAACTGAACCAAAAACTGCAGTTTTTTTCAAAACTGAACTGAAAATCGAACCAGTCATATTTTGAAAGCCGCCCACGCCTACGCCACGCCCACGCCTAGTCTGTCTGTATGTCTGTGTCATGTGTGTGTTTGGTAGACTGTTGTGGTGACGTTGCATCGTGATCAGACTGGTCTGGGGTTCAGTGTCGCTGGTGGTAGGGGCACGATGCCATACCGTGTTGACGATGAGGTGTGCTTTGGTCTTCTTCTCTGGTGATCAAGTCAATCCGTCCGTCTGTCCAGTGGTCTAGCTGATTCTCTGCTTGTCTCTTGGTGTCTGTCCATCTGTTTGGCATTTTTTCTCATTAAAATTGGCTCTATTATTTAGTGCTGGTAATGTTGAAAAATTTTTAATAGTTCATTTTTTGAAAATTAACAATTAATTAATGGTTAATTTTAGTTAATTTTTCACAAATTCTATAATTATGCTGGATTGGATATGCATGCTATGGATGATAAACCAGGGAGGTGTTCGAACCATGATAAGCGAACGATTTGTGGCAAATCTTACAGAAAACGTTTTCAGCAGAATCAACTGTACCGCTGTCACACAATTTAAATCCAAAATACTCAGACATACGACCAGAAATGGCCTTATATTTAACTAGCTCAGTATTTTTTAACTTGCTGTCGGCCATTATTGTTTACTTTACGCCTGAAATCTACTTTTGAAAACAGTATTTGCGATTAATCATTAAAAATGTTCTTAATCATTAAAATTCCTTAATCGATAATGATTAAATTAATTGTTAACTTTCGCAGTCCTACTGTTATTCATTCACCGTTGCCTTCGTTGTTTTTCCTTTAATGTTTGCCGTTGACAAATACAGTTTTGCAAAGTAGGCTTATATTGCTGAAAATGGTGTGCTACTGTTACTGCTCTGTTGTCATTTGTTTGTTGTCTAACCAGCCTTCATTCATACAGTACTTTATGCTAACTCGGATGCTGAATATAAACTAGCAATGTGTCAGTGCGGGAGGTATTTGCATTGGTCAGATGTCTTTTCTTTAGCTCAGACAAAATTGCCGGTCCACTGAAAAATAAGTTGTTGTAAATTCGGTGCATTTTCTGTATCGTTGTTTACATTGTTGTAGTCCGTGTTCATATCCAAAGTACTGGAGGGCGGTGTGGCAGCTCGCGATGGCAGACTTAGGGCAGGAGATCAGATCATCTCGGTTGGTTTTTCAGTCAGTTTGTTCATTCGCAATGCCACGTCGTATCGTTAAAGTGGAAACAAGTTAAGCTCATCAATATAATGTATGGGCAGATAACTTTTGATTATGGGGAAGTGCCACCTAGATGGCTTGGTGGCTTAGTGGTTAGGACATTGGATTCATGACCAAGAGGTCACTGGTTTAACTCCCAGCCAAGTAACAACTCTGGACAAGTTCACACCTGTGTGCCTGTATAGGTTGTGCATGTGGTCTAGCAGTTGGTTTTGACTCGTAACTTTCAGGTTACGGTCCGATTCTCACTGCTGGTCATCTGCAAGCAACCTTGAGCAAGATGCTAACCTACTGCATGCTCAGGTCAACTCAGCCTCCTACCCTCACCAGGATGGGAAATAAGTAGTAGCTTACAGGCTATGAGGTGAATGCCTAATGTGGCTGATTGGGATGGTGGTATGTCTGCTAGCTGCAAACCTTGGTTTTTGGCAATGGATGGTCTCATATTGTATTATTGGCTCATGCCAATCAGTTGCCACTTCGAAGATTGTAAAGTGCTTCTGGCCACGAGTCCGACTTGTGAAAGAGGTGCTATAGCACCTTTACTTTTACCCTGAAGGCATCAGTCATCTGTGTAAACATTTCTTCTAGAGATAGAGTTGGTCAGCACTGTATTGTTACAGATGTAAGCAAGAAGTAAGTAAGTAAGTAGCAATTTAATGCACATGTTGAACGTAGTTTTACGTGCGTGTGTCCGGCAGGTGAATGGGGTTGATGTAACAAACGCTCGACACGATGATGTAATTCGACTGCTGACGTCAAACAACTGCCAGAACTTCACCATCGTGGTTTATCATGACCCAAATCACCCCTTATCACCAGTCACCACCAGTCCCCGCAGTGGCAACCTCTTTATGCCATCCCAGCTCCCTGTCAACATGGACTCCCCGAATTATCCCACGGCGTTGGCAGCCGTTGCTAAGCGACCGTCGCCTGGTCCTCAACTCCACATATCTACTGCGGCCACAGCCGGTTCTCCATCGCGGGGTTCCGCCGCCGCCGCCACTCGCTTTGTTCCACGTCCGACGAGTGGCGCCGCCGAAGCTGCCATATTTCCTGCCGATGTCGGTAAATTCCCAGCCGACGCGAGTAAATCCCCGGGTGTCAAGACGGTAACATACAGTATCGGTGGAGATTCGGCGTGCAGTGGCGTTGAACCCCCGATGCCTCTGATGAAGGTGGTACATCAGGAGCACAGGGCATCCACCACTGCATCGCCTCGAAGTTCTTTCGGCGGTGTTGAACCAACGCCACCGTCAGTGAAGCTGTCTCAAGGCATCCCTTGCCATGATGGTAATCTTCTCTACGTAACTCCACCTGCTCCGTCAGTGGCTGGCTCTTCTACAGGGTCAGGCGTCAGCGATCTTTTTGATGCCCTCGAGAAGACTTACCATGCTGTGTCCCAGACCCAGCATCATGGTGGTCATGGGTATGATCATAGCCATGATTCACCAGTGGCTCGAGGGCTGAGTCTCACGTCGGCTGACAAGAAACGTCCTAGCCTGGAGGTAGGTCTGCTTTTGTACGTTGCATCAAGTGCTATAGTTATGATGTGAGTTGCACACTATGCTGGAAAATTGTGACAGTTAAAAAGGTTAAAGGTTAAAGGTCGCATATAGCTCCTAACGATCGAACCCATCTCAGAGCTACGGAGCGTCACTTGTCATATGGGATCACACAGTGTTACCTGCCACCCGACAGAGGTGAACGCGCCCCGCCTTAACCCCAGCCAACAGTGCATTTGCTTTCAACAGTATATCCACAACTTAGCAGTCTTTTTTTTCTTAGCACGTTATCAAAATTTGCTAGTATGCTTTATGCTTTTTGCACATACTGCTACGGAATCATGACTTCCTAGGCAGAGGTAGCTAATGATATTTTGGTGTATTTTTAGCACTTTTGGTTTTAGGCAGCATAAATGCATTTTCATTGGGGTTTTGTCATTATGATGTTTAGGTGGTGATCCAGGTTTAGGAATTTTTCGCAGGATTACAAACAGCTAGCAATGAATCGAGGTTTTGAAGTCTGTGGTGCACTGCCAAACTATTGTCCAAATCTTTGCTGAATCTTGACCAATGTTCAAGATTCTTTCACTGGCGCTGTCTGAGGACAGTTTGCTATAAAGTGATAATTAAAGATCTCGCCACACCTTAAAGTTGATCACTATTTAGCAGTGATACAGTCGAAAGTTGGGGTATGTTGGCACGTTGTTTTTTTGACTTGCAAAATAGTTGCTAATATATAATGCTGTTATTGCATCAACAGACTTCAGCGCGTCTCAGCGAAGCTCTGTCTCCACCGATCGGTTTTACAGTGAGCGTGGAACCATCTCCTGCCAGTCGGCAGTCTTCAGCCGAGCCACTGATAGCAACTCATAGTGCCCAGGTACCACCTGCAGTATCATGGTAAATTTCCACAGTGTGGCACACAAAAAGGGGATTATACATTACTTATGCAGATCAAGCAATTTTTACACTCAACAGCAGCTACTGTAGCGCGTCTTAGTCATTGCAGTTCTGTCTGTCCGTTCGTCCGTTCATCTGTCTGCCTGTCACACGGGTGGATCAGTCAAAAATGGTGCAAGCTATAATCACCAGATCTACACCGTCGGCTGCCTGGAAGACTCTAGTTTCAGGAACCATAAAGCTTTTCCATAAGTTCGAAGGGGGTCACTCCGAACGAAGGCGCTATATAAGAGGGAAGTAGGAAAAAATTTGCGATATCCAGCCAATACGGCGTTCGCTGAGCGAGACACATCTCGCCCTCTGACGAGTACGAGTAAAACACTATAGACACTATAGCCGCCTATCTTCTGGCGGCCTCTGGCGTCTGACTTAGACTTTGTTTTACTGGGCTTTCAAACATGCACCGCGGCTGTTGCACGTTCCTGTTTGCGTTAGCAGGGCTTTTTTGTGGTATTAATGATTATCCTTGACCACTGCAGTGAAGGTTGACCATGTTGAACACTTGAACGCCATGTTCAACGTGACTACATTTCGCTGCAATGATTGTTTCGGAAACTGTCCAAATGCTTGATCTATGCAAGGCGTGTCTTTTCCAGTTTTTATGCACCATGTTTTAGATTATTTATGTGGATACCGTTGTTTACAGATACTGTTGCTTTTTTCATTTGTTTCTAGGCTGATGGTTGACTAACAATAAGGGCAGCTGTCCTGTAGGAAATCTGGCTTCAGCAATGTGTAGAAGTTTTCTCTGTGTCACTCGTTGTAATGTTTTGCAGTCCACGTCATTGATGTAGTACTTGAATTCAGCAGTGGAGTGAAGTCGGACTTGAGTCCTTATTTATTAGCACTTGGACTGCGATCAGACTCGGACATGGACACTTGGAAGTAACTACACTTTTGACTTTTTAACAGCGTTGGGGCACTGTTGTGATGAAAATCAGAAGTGATAGCGTTCACAAGTTAGGCTGGATTCTGTCAAGCGTGCATCAACAAGGTTTCAACCTTGTTGAAACTGCTGCTGCTGCTGCTACTGTACGTTACTGTTGTTGTTGCTGTTAGTTATCAGCAGATGTTGCAACAAGTTTGGAAAGGCGTGGTCGCCATGGCAACAGACCCCCGGTAATTATCACGATTTTGCGTTTTTGGTCTTGCTTATTTCAAGGTCTGAGTACGCTGCTGACAACATTTCTGCCAGTTTGACTTCAATGCTGATTTTCTGCAGTTAAATTTTTTGTTTCCCCAACTAGCTGTGATTGCATATATTGCTTACTGATCACAAAATTTTACTCCATTTCAATTCTGTTAATGTTGTGCGTCATGTGCCATACGTGGAATTTGGTATGATGTGTGCAATAAAAGTGTACACAAACAATTTAGTGTCAGTGTTCTTAAGCCGCCAACAGTGCTTTATGTGTGTATGAATGAGCGAATGAAACATGTTTATTTTATATTTTAACCAATAGCTGGATTAACCCATTCATGCCTGAATTATTTTTTTTGATTTACTGTCGTAATAGTTGTTACTAGAATGATACACTGAGCTATAGAGGGTTAAAACAAAAAAATAAACGATTTTGCAGAACGAGCTGATCATGTTTTAGACAGTTCAAATTTGGTCAGGTTTCACTCTGCCATAACCAGAGACCACCATGGTCAAGGTCCGCAGTGGCCAAAGATGCATTTTTTCTATACTTGTCCATAACTCAGTCATTAATCCTAAACCTAATCCTATCCGTAATCCTGGAGCAGTGCCCCTTCGGACTGTCGAACTGTCCCTCAAACAGTTTGTCGCAGAAAGATTGTTTCAGAGTGCGAAGAAACTGTTAGGACTTCTCAGCTGCTCAAAGGACGATCTGCAAACTGTGTAAATAACAGGTTGCACCCAAGTCATGGAAAGTGTCTTCGCCGATGTCCGCTAATCTGCCGACTTCACCGATTGGTGAGACGAATTCACCGGCGCCTGTGGTTGGTCGGACAAACGGCGCCGAGGGGTCGGTAGACACAGCCCCTGTGAACCCAAACTCAGTGGACGCATTGCTGAGACAGTCAAGAATGCCTTCCGCCAGAGTGAGTAGTCTACTAGTAATGGTAGTAGTGGTTAGTGGTGATCTTAGTCAGAGTAATGTGAGCAGGCACTTCTATCCCTATACCTGGCAGGTGCAGCTTGCGCCCAGTGAAAAATAGGGGGAGTTTTATTAAGAGCGGATGCAAAATTGCTGTCGCCAGAAGCGCCGTTATTAGCTCAAAATGCACTACAAACTGTTTGGCGGCCGGGCTCTGCTCAGACCTGCTGGGGAAGCTTACAGCACTCCCACAGACTCCCTGGCTAAGTGTGTGGGACCCCTGTGAAGGGACAGAGGGAGAATGGAACGCAAAGGGGAGGAGAAAGGGGAGGAGAGGGAAAGGGAAAGATGGTGAACCAAGGGGATAAATGATATACGATAAAAAGGAGGCAGAAAATGGGGCAGGAAAAGTAAAGGAGGGGAAAGTAAGCAGGGATTTGAGTCGATTCTAGATTTGGAGGTTAGAAGCCACTGACACGGAGCATAATGTACTACTACTAGTAGTAGTAGTGGTAGTAGTTTTCTTTAAAACAGTAGTAGTAGTAGTAGTTCACTGTTACTGTGCTTTATCAGTGTCTAATTTTATATTTTGTTGTATTGTTAGTCCGCCCGTAAGCAATAGCTTGCGGAGCGGGCTTATGTTTTAGTGCAGATATTTATTTATTTCTTCTTGAACGCGAGATCTCCGAGATGCGTGGGCCGACCGGCTTGAAATTTTGCACGATGGTCAGTACTAGGCCCAATTTTATAATGCCGGTCCAAAATTTTGGGGGGCGCACCCCAAAAACATTTCAGGGGCCAAAAACATGCAAAATTTGGCCAAATTTCGGACGAATTCGAAGTTCAGCGGCAAATATCTCCGAAACGGATGAAGATATTCAAAATCGGATTTTTATTCCGTTTACCGTGATTCCTCCTGCGTTAGGCGAAACAAGTCCGGTGAAGTTTGGTCCAGTGACCTTGGAGATCTCGATGTTGAATCGTACCCACCCAAAGCGCATATTTCGGAAGACCATATTTCGGCCCCTAGGTGGTGCTGCGCCCCCAAATTTTTACACGCGCTAGAGAATCACCAAGTCTTACTAGCGCACCCCCCACCGGGTACGGGGGCCCCCTTACAACTTTTTTCAAAGGGGGGTCAAAAATTGGCTTTAAATGTAGTGTATTAGCCGCGAGAACTTTGCAGCCAAAGGGAGTAGCTTCATAAAACTTTGCCACGTGACGTGCTGCTAGATGGGGGTGATAATGCGGGTACAATTTTTAGGGGGCACCGCCCCCTCAAAATTTGGGAGGGTAAAAACCGTGCAAAATTTAGTACGTTTTACGACAACTTTCGAGTTTGACCGCAAATATCTCTAAACTGGATAGAGATATTGACAAGCGGTAAATGGCATTATCAAATACAGTTAATTCCGCGTTGAATAAAAGAAATTTGGTGAACTTCAGTCCACTGACACCGGAGCTTACGCGGCTAATGTTTACCCACCCAAATCAAATTTTTCGGAAAACCATATTTCGGCCCCTAGGGGGTGCTGCGCCCCCAAATTTTTACACGCGCTAGAGAATGACCAAGTCTTACTAGCACACCCCCCACCGGGGACGGTGGCCACCCTTACAACTTTTTTCAAAGGGGAGTCAAAAATTGGCTTAAAATGTAGCGTATTAGCCGCGAGAACTTTGGAGCCAAATTGAGTAGCTTCATGAAACTTTGCCACGTGCCGTGCTGTTAGATGGGGGTGATAACGCGGGTACAACTTTTAGGGGGCACCGCCGCCTTAAAATTTGGGAGGGCAAAAAACGTCCAAAATTTAGTACTTTTTACGACAACTTTCGAGTTTGACTGCAAATATCTCTAGAACGAATAGAGCTATCGGCAAGCGGTAAAAAGCGTTATCAAGCACAATTAATACTGCGTTGAATAAAAAAAAATTGGTGAACTTTGGTCCACTAACACCAGAGATTACGTGGCTAATGTTTACCCACCCTAAGTCAATAGTTCAATAGTGCACGTTTTGCGTATGCGAATGCATTTGTGTGCGGGCCACGTGACTTTGCTACCGGGGGAATTTCAGCCCTCTAAATTTCTCCCCCAATCGGACTTAAAGCGCCGGGTGGACTCACGTTGGGCTTTGCCCCAAATTTCTAGTTTTCTTTAAAACATGTTTAAGTAGTGGCACACATGCTCATTATTTTCACATAATGTACTTCTTTCTTTTCTGCTGCTCCTGCTAACACTACAGTTACCGCTACTGTCACTATTGCTGCTACTACTATTACTACTACTGCATGCTGTTGTTGTTGTATGTCATAGCAATCGTCTAGCAGTGCAGCAGACAATGAGAGGGAAGTGTTGGCGTTCAACACGAAGAAGAAATTCTTTGAGCAGGAAATTGAGAATGCGCAGCAGTCACGTCCCAGTTCGGCGTTTCAGTCCACAAGCTAACAGCCATGCATCTTACCCAGGTCTACTACTACTACTACTACTACTGCAATAACAACAAGGGGATACTTTTTTGCCACACTCTGTAGTTAAGTGCCGCTGTGCCAGATCTGGTTTTAATGCAGAACTAAATAAAGTGTCACTTAGTTCCTTGCTGCTGCTATAGGAGCACTGCTTATCATAATTTGCTTTATAGCTTATAGCAAGCTAGGACCCACATATGGATTTTTGCATCATCCTACAGAATTTGTTGTGTGTTGCAAAAATTCTGTATATGATTGTCAGTAGGGCCTCAGTGTTTGTTTTGCTCGACCGCATGCTCCAGATAAAGCGATTGTCACTTATCAAATGCTTGTCATTATATCTGGCTTATTATCCATTTTTAGCGACATGACTTTGGTCGAACATTTAGCAATTAAATTTTATTAAGCATTAAAATATGGTTGCAGAAATCAGCGATTAATTAATCAGCTAATTTTTTAAAAATTAATCCATTAAAATTTCTTAATTAATTAGAATTTTATTAAAATATTGAAATCACTCACGACTTGAAATTATTAATGATGAACGTTTGTAATCTTTATTTTGCATAAGACACGTCATCAAGATTTGTACTTGTGTATTGCTGGCTTCAACTGTCTGCACTTTTTGCGCTTTGACTACACAATTTGTTTAGGCTACAGCATCGTCGTCACTTTTTTTCGATTTTGCTTTAGTTTGCGAAAGATAACAACAATTAATAGTTAAATTTTTATTTTCTGTTTTCTTTTCTGACTACAAAAATTAGCCAGAATTAAAAGATTAGTTAGGATAAATCTTGGAAAATGATCGGTTACAAAATTGTAATCTGTAGCAGCCCCAGCTAAACGTATTTAGCAATCAGTTGTATTAATTTTCGCAGCTCCTGTTGTTGTTTGTTTCATAGGCGTTGTATCATCATTATTATCATTATCATCATCGTCATCGTCAGCAGCAGCAGCTATGGCAGTGTCAGTGGCAGTGGTGTATTATATAGCAAAGTGCCTTCTACGATCATTGGTGCATATTCGCTTCAGTTCATGTGCCGTCTTCGCCGCAATTGGCTGCTAATTTTAGACTGCTGTTACTTGTAGACAGTTTGATTGGCTGCTGACTCGAGCCAATCGTGTGCTTGCATTGATATTATAATTTCTACCTTGTGTGGCTGCTGCAAGGAAATTATAATATTAAATATTCACTGATATGGCTATCAGCAGTTACAGCCAGTTGGGGAAGGGCTTTCTGAATGATTGATTAATATTAGTACAACAAATTGTTTTGCCTATTGTCACGTGACCACTGGCCATTATTGGGCGTGGCTAGTGGTCACGTGAATGGTAGGCAGTACAATTTTGTGAGAGATAATGCCACATCAGTTCTAGTGAATATTTGATATTATAATTTCTTCGCTAATCTTTGTGTTATCTTGTATCGTCGTTACACCACGTGCATGGTCTATTGTTGACTTTCAGTGTGCGATTGCAATCCCGGGATTGAATTGTCAATCCCTGGATTTGGGATTGAGAAATTCGTAATCCCGGGATCCCATTTCGGGATTAGGCTTTTAGATTGGTCATCATATTGGTATCCCCAATTGACTTTTTTCATGCATAGAACGTTGTGTAGGCCCCTACGGAAGGTATGCCCAAACTGTACGGAGTGACGATGACTGTCAAAATACAAATTACAGTATGCAGCACGAAGTAGTACTCTGGCGCTCATAAAATATTTTATTTATCAGATGGCTAAAATTCTTATTTATAATCAGTTGACATGTGAAAAAAGTACAATATTAATGAATTTTTGTGATTCCGCAATCCTGGGATTGGGGGGAACGTTGCCAATCCCGGGATTCGGGATTGGCGAAAACGGCTGGGATTCCAGGATTTGGGATAATGGGATTGTAGTCCCTACTTTCAGTGTATTAGGCAGTGATGGATGATGCATGTTCTTACTTACTTACTGATCCGTTTTATTACTTCCTTCTTTTTAGTTGATTCACATACTGAGCATGAAATCAAACTACAGTGTTGTTCCTGTCCATAAAACATTTGTTTTCACATGTTCAACCATCTTTTGGTGCTTGTCCTGTTTTGTACAGAAATTCTAATGCTTAACTGCATATCAGATTGTTGGACTATTTCACAGCAGGGTCTTAGAGGAAAATCTGAATATTCTGATATTATTCTGTCATCAGAAAAAGTGTTTTTGACTTTTAGTGGCTTATTTGCAAAATTATTTCATTTGATGTGCATTTATAAAAGATATCTTATCAAATTAGCAGGTTTAAGAGCCCTAGCACACAGGCATTTTTTTGTCACATTTTTTTTTCCATTTTTTTGGAAATGTTTCTGGAAAGTTCCAAATTAGCTTGACCTCTTAAGTACACTCTTGTCCTGTTAACTTATTAGGATAATTTACTTCTGTTGTTGTTTATCTTATGTTTTTGCTCATTTGTAAATCATTAGTATGCGTTGGCTCGCACAGCACAAAATTGTTTTTGTATAGTTTTGTACGTTAATTGATGTTTTGTTTCAGAACTGGACTTTCACAGCAGCTGTCAGTCTGTTTGATGTGATTTTAGATGAGATTTTTATTTACTGCTTGATATTAGCATTTGTTCGAGAAGTGTATGTGTTTTAGTTTGATTGCACTGTTTTATTCATCGGCGAATTTCATCGGTGCATTACGTTGCCATCTTTATTTAGCTGAAAATACCAAATGTGGTGCATTTCACCAACAAAGATGTCAACTTTTCTACATCTAGCTTATGACAAAATCATTCTTTGCCATCAAGTTAATCAAACTGATGCTAAAATTGTGTGTTAGTCATACTAAAATATTAAATGCCAGATTCGAAGAATAGTACCAAAAAAGCACCACCAAACTGCCAAACAGAAATTTTTTACAGGCACACTGCTTAAAAATTCCAAATATGACTTATGTACCATTTTAAAATGTCGCTTGGCAACCATTTCAATACATTGGAAAATCCATTGATGAATAAAACAGAGTGAGGTTACAGATTATGTACAGAATGTTTTGTTTTTGTGCAGTGGACTGTGAATGTGTATGTGGCGTTAATGAGTGCATTTTGCCGCCTTTCTTAGTTTGTTCGTGCTTTCGACAAGTGTGCAGTGTCCGTGGTCTGGTCCGTCACCATTCCATTACTATGTGTTTGTGTGCATTTTGCCTGAAAAAGACCGTCCCCGAAATGACCTATACTGTGTCGGGCAGGACGTTGAACCCTACTCACTCAGTCACTCACTGTTGAGGAGTTTTTTTTTTGCAAATTGTGAAGTTTGGTTAAAGGATCAATCATTCAGTAGTTGAAAAATTGCTTTTTTTGGCTGGCTGGGTGGGACAAAAGAATCCGTGAGGCCTGCCGAAACAGTGTAAGGCTGTATTCGGAGTTTGGAATTGTTGGATACCAACTTTAATGAAACGTGCTTCTGATCGTGAACTGATTAATGGTCCCAGTCCGACAGGTTTCATATTATGTTAGCTTGTTTCATAATGGTCGGGTTTGGAGCACTTTATTTTCAGAAAGAAATGTTCCTGGAAATTTAGCTACAAGGAAGGCCAGGTTTGTGTGGTATTTTGTCGAGGAAATGTATGATGCCAGGTCAAAAAAAATCAACCTGTAGTGCCAGACGACATTTAGAAGTTGATTAAATGGGCCCGATTTTGACCAAAAAATGAGCTGGCCAGGTCAGATGAGGCCAAATAATCGAGACTGGATTACTGTACAGGTGCAATGTGTGTGCGAGTGTTTCCTCTTCCTGTTTCACAGGTGAACAGCTCTATTACTGATTGGGAAATTCCAGGTTTCACTTTCCGATAATAAACACCAATTCATGTGATGAATACTAATTTTAACGCAGTGGCGCATAACGTTTGCTGTTATGATATTTTATTAGTTTGTTTCTGATACGTTACTGGTTGTGTTTGGAAATTTCTAGTTTCAGTTCTGAGCAGTGTACAGTATTTTGTAGCTTGAGTGCCATTAATTGAGCACAGTTTGGTTGTCACGCAACATACGATATCTCAACAACCTGCATATATTTTTCTATGAAAATTTCGTAATTTAAAGGGAGTTTAAGTGAAATCTTGGGTGGCCATTTTGTGTGTACTCTTGAGATCAGGAATTTACATTGTGCATTATAAGTGACTGTATCTCATTTGTTATTGTAATTTTGACATATCGAATAAAGTATAATATAAGTTTTGAAGCAATGAAAATGTCGGTGAAGTTTTAAGGACCATAATAAGTTATGCAGTTTTGGTTCAAAAATTCGTTGGTTGTCTAAAAGTGCTTATGTTGGTGGGACATTTTTGAGCCACCCAGTTTGTGTTATTGTGGCATCTGGAACATCTGTCTATGTATGGACTCCACATAGATGCAGCCTAGGTTCATTGAAGAATTTATTAAAGGCGTTACTGTTTATATTAATTATGGTTACGTTACAGCTTTAGGTGTGACATTTGGTGGTAACGGCATTGCACTCTGTGGCGAATCAAGAATATTGTTAATAATTACGTTTTTTGCTGTAAACTTGAGTTTTTACGCGCGACAGCAGGTACTGCTATAGCACGTCTTAGCCATCGCAATTCTGTCCGTCTGTCTGTCTGTCTGTCCGTCACACAGGTGGATCAGTCAAAAACGGTGCAAGCTAGGATTACCAAATTTTCACCGTCGGCTGCCCGGAAGACTCTAGTTTCGGGAACCGTAAAGCTTTTCCATAAATTCGAAGGGGGTTGCCCCGAACGAGGCGCTAAATGAGATGGGGTGGGCAAAATTTGCGATTTTTAACCAATATTTAGTCGCTGTATCTCAATAACGATGTGAGATAGGGCCTAGGTTACTATTAATCACTAATAGGAAGTCGTACACTGGCTCTCGATTGCCACTGAATTCAATGACCTCGGATGACCTTGAACACAAAAATAGGGGTTTTATGGATTTTTCGGCGATTTTGGGCTGTGACACACATTTCAAGAGCGGCAGCATTCACGCGAGACGGTGGCGCCATCTGGCGTATGTAAATACATCGTACTCAGTGTCAGTTGCTGGATCGATGAGCTTTGATTTGTTCACAGTGGGCCTTCAAACATGCACCGCTCTCGCGCGTTCCCCTTTGCGTTAGCTGAGCTTTTTTGTATTTTCCGGTGCATGCTGCAATATTCATTTCCAGTGGAATTATCTTTAGCATGAATTGCAGCGGATGTGTTAAAGAATTGGAACCTGGCATTAAGTTAAGGCAAGTGAATTTAGTTTTGCCCACTGAGATTGTGTTGTATTTGTGACCGGGACTTGAAGTGTACGCAACTGTGCAAACTGCTTTATGTGCAATGCATTTTTTGCGTCATTTGATTGAATTTCAAATAAACACTTTTTAATTTTTTAAGTCGTTGTTCTATGTTTGAATTTTCATGTGAATATTTTTGTTTCATATAAACTTTGTATAGTTAAGCCTGCAAACAAGCGAGTTTCTTATCTTATGCTGGTGACACACAGTCATGAAACTTGTACAAGAAACATGCGCAAGTTTCTTTACATGAAATCTCGATGCGCAGTTTCATACAGATTCTTCTTGCACAAGAAATGTTGCCTGTAGCAAATGCAGTCGACCGATCGATGCATGGAATGGAGTCACAGCGACGTAGTGCATTTAAAACATAGCGGGAGAGGGGCTGGAAATTGAAATTTTCGTCCCCTGCAGTTTCTGACACAAGATCCAGCAAACGTCCAGCATTAGCACGTGTATTTTTAATATATTTGCTGGAAGTTTGCTGAACGTTTGCTGGATCGTGTAAACGCTCCATGACCGACGTCAGGCGGCTGTACGTTGTTGGACGGAAATCTCGCGCTGAAATAAAAAAAATAGAACATCTGCAGTAAAACTTAATTCCGCTCCCAATGCTGTCGTTTCCGGGCGGACTAATGACTGTCTGTAGCCTGTATAGGCCTATTGTAGTTCTACTGTGTGTAAATTATTTTACAAGCGGTCACATGACAGACTGATATTGACACATTGTGACGGATGAGACATGTAAAGGCAAAGTCCAGTACTTGCTATAACGCTTTTTACATGAGACGGACTCAAGATCAGAAGCGCTTTACAATCTTGGAAGTGGCAGCTGATTGGCATGAGCTAATGATACAGATACAGCAGCGCACTATGCGGCCATCCGTGACCGCGTCAGTTAACAATTGGACCTGCGGTTTGCAGCTAGCAGACATACCACCGAGCCAATCAGCCACAGAAGGACTTCATTCCGTAGCCCGTAAACTACTACTCATTTTTTGTCCCACGGAAGGTAGGAGGCTGAGTTGGCCTGAACACACACTAGGTTAGCAAGTTGCTCAGGGTTGCTTGCAAATGACAAGAAACGAAAATTAAATAACATTAGATCACTTGCACCTACACATGCAGGTACATGTGAACAATCTGCCCAGAGTTTTTACTTGGTAGCGCATTGGCCGGGAATTGAACTGAGGACCTTTCGGTCTTGAATCCAACGATCTGATCGGTCACCGAGAACGCTTTGCTGTTAAATCCTGCGAAGACTGAAGCCGTCTTCTTTGGTACGCAGCTCAACACGTCCCAGGGAACTGACGTTGCTGGTACCCACATCCAGTTTGCGGACGCGGTGAAGCTGCTCGGGGTGACGCTGGATTCGACTTTGTCTTTCGATAAGCATGTCACGGACGTCGTACGCCAGTGTTACTATCACATTAGGGCACTGAAACACATCAGACCGCTGCTGACACTTGAAGCATCTAAAATTTTTGCCGTGTCTATTGTAGGCAGTAAGTTAGATTACTGCAACTGTGTACTTGACGGCATTTCTCAAAGTAGGCCTAACATTGACAAACTTCAGCGAGTGCAGAACGTTCTTGCGCAAGTTACTGTGCAGGCGCCATGGTCAGTCAGTGCCATCGACCTCCGCTTAGATCTACATCGGCTGCCAATCAGACAGAGTGTTATCTATGAACTATATGTACTGACACATAAAGCGCTTTATACAGGTCAACCATATTATCTAGCTGATTTTATACAACCATATATATACCGCCTAGCACGTTACGATCTGCTAACTGCCACCTTCTTACTGTTCCTTCCTTTCCTAGATCTTCTTTTGCCTATCGAGCTTTCAGTGTATCCTCGCCTAAAAATTGGAAGAGAGAGAGAGTATTTATTTGCCAAAAACACAAATACAATGTTATCGTACAATACTCGATAATGTATAGGCGGGCTACCAAAAAAGCAATCGCTCATCAACGCTGGCCGCCCGTAGTAACTATAAGTAATCAATGATACAATATCCAAAGATAGAAAAAGAAAAAAAAAGAAAAAAAAGAAAAAAAAGAAAAAAAGTGCAATAGTCAGTTTCAAACAATATGATTGTAACGAGTTGCAAAAAAACAGCCTGAACATAACAATGTATAACTTCAACACGAAGACATACCATTGTAAAATAATTCCTTCAATATATGGAATTCTCTTTGCCTTCACATACGTTCATCTGACAGTCTTGCTACTTTTAAATTTCCTCTTAAATCTCACCTTTTCGCCTCCGCTTATCATGTGTAGTCACCCACACGCCAGCGCCTCAGATTCGTTTATCGATTACTGGCGCTATATAAATGTTTTTAATTGACTGATTTGATTGGGGCTGTTGCCTAGGGCCCCGCAACGTTTGGGAACCGCGCTGTTGCTCAGAAATATATAAGTACACCAAAATGCGCCACTTTAACAAGTCGAAAATTTTCTCTAATGTAGAGGGGCCCCGCGAAAATGTTTCCCCGGGCCCCGCTGTGGCTCTCAACGTCCGTGCCTGTCACCAGTGGGCAATGTCAAACAAAGTCTGAAGTCAGTGTCGACGTTTTGAAAAGTTCTAGACATTCCGTCTTCTCGAATGCGTGCATTATTCACTATCACAAGTTTTTTGTTTTTACTTTGGTTAGCGCAGGGCTCCTAAAAGCTCGGGGCCCTAGGCAATGACCTAGGTGGCCTATGCGTTAATCTGGCCCTGCAGCTATGAAGATCAAGATTAGGCTTAGAATTCCCAGCACTGATCTATAACCCACATCGCTGGTAATTGTTATAGTATAGGCTATATGACGCTAAGCTATATAAACATGTTTCTTTATTGATTGATTTGATTTTGTGCCATTGTCACGTTCATGTGTCATGTTGCACTTCCATAGACGGCCTTTGACGCGGTTTCTGGGACAATATCCACGCTTTTATATCAACCGGTCAATTTAACAGAACATTTATGTATTGCAACAGGCCTATGTTACAGCCGTTTCTATCATTAAACCTGTTACCGATGCGGATTATTCAGCGACGTGCCGTGCACTGGGATAATGCGTTACTACAGCTGACACGTACGGGCCAAACTATAACAGTGGGCCTGCATTGCACCAGCAGTAAAACGTACTAATGGCCATCTGCGACAGCGTCCATATAAAAAGAATGCTGTGACAATTGGTAGGAAAACTTGACCATCACTCGCAACTGGACGGGTAACTATGCTAGCACGTTTGTTCTAAATGCTTGTATACCGGGGTGTGCTGAAATGAAAAACAGGAAAATAGAGAACTGAAGTTCTTGGCCAATTATTTGAGTCGAGACACAATAAGCAGGCAACAAAAGCATCAAGTAACAGCATTATTTATTTCGTTTACTAACGCAAAAAGTACGCTTGGAAATTAAACGAAATGTAGACCAAATGACTAGCAGGGCGAACTAACCTGATGGAAACGTGCCTTAAAATGAGACCGCGTTTCGCCTTTGCACAAACATGGCAGCCAGGATCCGTCTCCCGTTCTCTTGCACCATCATCATCATCATATTAGGCTTATCGGTCAGTTCTGGAGGCATGAGTCCTTTCTGTCCAAATCCAAATTACCAGAGTCAAAGCTCTACCTTGTAAGAAAAACTGTGCTCACGATACAAAATTCAATGACTTTCAACGACTGCGGACATTAATTTTCAAGGACTAAATGTTGACATGGGATAAATGGCTGTAACAACTTCAGAATTACACTCTAGCGTAGCGAGCAAAAAAAAATTTTTAAGTGTGAAATTAGACCGTACAGTGGAAATATGCGGTATGCCTAACGTTTATAGTTTCGTATTTTTTCAGTTTTTCTGAATAAATCCTAAAACTTTCTAGAACCTAGAATTTAGAAACTCAAATTCAAGGACTTTCAAGGACCAATCCTGTTCTCGAAAAATTTCAAAAACTTGAATTTGGAGAAAAAAATCCAGGACTTCAAAGGATGCGTGGGAATTCTGAAACAAGTAATTTGAGCAAAGCTCAAGTGACGCGCAACAGCATTGGTTCTGCCACCGGAGCAATCAGTTTACAGCGTGCAATAAAATAATACCGGTAGTTTTAAAGGAGTACCCACACTTGAGCCTTACGTAAAGAAAACTCCTTCAACGTAGAAAATTGAAACACATGGTTGACAATGTACGTTGTAGCCTATGCTAAAAAAATTCATACGCAGGTTATCCGAGTCTGTAGTAACTTCGGTGCAATTCACTCTTGAAATGTGTGCGGTGCGCTACAGCCAAAAAATCCAAAAACAGCACTAAAATCTCCTATTTGGGGGGTTCAAGGTCATTCAGGGTCATCGATGTTAACACCACTAAAAGCTCCTCGCTACTGCTTGTTTTACGGGAGACGAGCTAATGACGGCAAAATAACCACTTCTACTGGGGTGCTCCTTTTTGACGTTTCAGACATCATTGAACTTAAAAGGTCGAAGCTTGGACTGCTAAAATCTACGTTTAATGCTGAAAATTTTATGCGCAGATTGTCTTGGTCTATCTCCAACGTCCCAGAAATGACACCGAAATATACACCGAGTCTCAAAAAACAGTCAAAATTGTTTTTGTCATAACTTCGTCAAATTTCCACCAACTTTGATAATTTTTGGCACAAAAAATGGCCAAGACGATATAATTATGCAACATGCACTAATTTTTTTCACCTCACCCAATTTATGTCAACGCACTACCGTGTGAAACACAGATGTTCCAGATTGTTATATTACACGGTGGTGATTTGTATCAGATTGCTCATCTTTGCATCAACCTTTTGACGAGAGGTGCCACGTGGTTTAATAATTTTGTGGTATTAAATGTTTTGCGGTAAAAACAAAATAGCTCACTGATGAGCTTAAAACATTTCTAATCGATAAGTGAATGCAGTTTGATAAGTCAATCTTTGATTCCGCTATCAGCCAGTGGCGTTGCATCTAAGCCACTGTGTCCGTGTATGCTGAACACACTTTGAGCATAAAATAAATGCTGATAATTTACTAAGTGGTTGGTTATATATGTTTATAATTCTGTTAAATAATTTACACTAAAGTGTTTTGTGCTGAATTAAGTCATTACAACGTTTACTTAAGACAACAACTTAGCGTTATGCAACAATTTGGAGCATCTATCAATTTGGAGCATCTATTACAAGGTAGTGCATTGACAGAAATTAAACGAGGTGAGAAACAAGTACATCTTACATAATTTTATCGTTTTGGCCATATTTGGGCCAAAAATTATCAAAGTTAGTTGAAATTGGACAAAGTTATGACAAAAAAATGTTGACTGTTTTTTTTCTGAGACACGGTGTACTGTGTCGGGTCTCGTGGGACGTTAAACCTACTCACTCACTCACTCACTCTAGCCATTTCGGCGCAATTCACTCTTCAAATGTGTGTCACAGCCGGAAATTGCGAAAAAAATCACTAACCCTCCCCTTTTGGGGCGTGCAATGGCATTCAAAGTCATTAATGTTGGTAGCATAAAAAGCTCGTCACCAGTGTCACTATATTGTAGTGTAACTAATATGTTTTTGCTTATCTGCAACCGCGATAAAATAAAGACGTTTTAGAGAGTACCCGTCTTCCACGCTCCCGTTTGAGGAGAGCCTCCTCGCCCAGCGGCATGAAATTTTGTCACCAAAAATTATGGGTGTTTACACGATCCAGCAAACGTCCAGCAAACTTCCAGCAAATGTATTCAAAATACAAGTGCTAATGCTGGACGTTTGCTGGATCGTGTAAACACCCTATTAGAGTTCTATAGTAAAGATGTCGTGATTCTAGGTGTCGCCGTTTTGATACAGTACCAGGGTGTGACGCTGAAAACAACAACTGCACGCCGGCAAGATGAACACTGGTACAAGAATCTCAGACGTCTTTTTCCTCAGAAGACGAAGTGAGAGTTTTGCTCCGCCGCAGATGACCGAACTAGAAGACAAAGAATGTACAGCGAAAACGATGACTGACGCCGTGAAACCTCTACTGACCAGTATGAAGCTGTTCGGCCTCTATTTCAGGTCAGCAGAATGCCAGACCGGCAGCGGCAAGGTAGCGGACGAGAAGTCTCGTGAGAAGTCTCGGCGTCTTCGCTGGAATCTTTGCACGGTCTATGCGCTTGTCGTGCTTATCTTCATGTGGATTAACGCCGTTCGCATGTTCTCGGCGTTCACAACACATGACAAATTTGGACCTCTTCTCTTCTTCAAGTTCTAATTTAATGTAGACGTGTTGCATGATGTTTTTTTTTTCACAGAAATTTATAGACTAAAGTCGGTCATCTTTGACTGCATGTTTGTAGGCCTACGTCTGAAAATTCTCTCTTCTTCGCACTTTCATTTTCAGCTGTTGCTGCTTTTCGTTCTAAAGATTACAGGTATATTCCTGACCTAGTTGTAGGCTCCTTTTGATTGTAAACGTCTGCTTGACTGGATCGACTTTGACTGCATGTTTGTATCTTTAATTCATAGAAATCGCATCTTCACAGTGTGGATGTTATCTTCTTCAAGTTGGTGTACGTGTCGTTCGTCGTGTTGTGTGCCGTGTCTCAAAGCACGTTCTTTGCGGTCTGTTACAGCGGCAGACTCGACCTCACGCTGGATCGCATCCGTATCAGTGGCGCCTGCGTCACCTACAGCCGCAAAATTGCTGTTACCTACGCGTCCATTGCCTGGCTCATGTTCCTCGTCAACACAGCATTTACTTTCTACTCACTGTTCGTCTATGGGTCCTACATGGACATCATGCTCGCTCCCATTACCACACACGTCAACCTATCCGATCTCTTGATGCCTCGGATCGTGTTCTTCTTCTGCAACTGGTACTTCATGTAATTTCGCAGTTCACACTGCCTGGAGGAAATTAAACCTAAAGATAGGCCTATGAACACTTGGCGCCAAGTCATCAACACGGCAACGCCGCCAAAGAAGTTCGTCATAAAGAAGAAAAAGAACTGGTACTTTATGGCTGCATGGATATTTCCGCATGCCATGAGCTTTATGCTGGCGACGGTATTTCGTCATCAGTACCAGGTTCTGAGTGCAGATGTCGACGACATTCTGCGGGGTGACGACGATGAGCGTCGAATTTCCGACTCAGACGTTGAAGCGCTGAGGGAGCGCCACCAGAAAATTTCGCAGTCGGTGAACGAGACCGACAATTTCCTGATGTTTCACAATGCCGGGGCTTTCTGCTTCCAGCTGTTCGAGGCCGTGTTATTGCTCTATGATCTGATCTTCTTCCGCGACACGGCGGACGTCGTCGTCTTTATGATGCGTGTCTTCTGCATGTTTGGTGTTGCATCATCTGCATGATTTCAGTAGGCCTAATAAATTTATTACGTATATGATGTATGTACGTTAGAATCAAGATCGTTTATACAGTTCAAGAACAGAACTGGTCCCAGCGCCGATTCTCGAGGCACACAAGTGGCAACAGTTTTGCAAATAGAAAACCAATCGTTTAAATACATACATAATTATAGATAGGTGTTTCACTATACGCCTAGGCATTCTGCATGTTCGGTGTCATGTCGGGACTTTGCCTAACCACAGCCGGGGGAATCATCGTCAACCATTACGTAAGTAGATCAGCTACGCAGGTCATATAATTTTCAGAATGAGTAGCCTAAAAGGAAAAACACATGAGCCCAAAATGTGGAATTATTAACTCCACCCACCCTACAGTCAACTACCGATAAGACAAATTCGCATTTACCGAAAAAAAAGATTTGCCACAACTCAATACATATACAGGGTGGTCCAAAAAAACTGCACAAAGTTAATGACACCATAATTTTGCAACCGTACGTCATAGAGTCATGCGGTTTTCAGCAAAATGTTCCGAAAGAAATTCTTTACATGACTAAAGTCAGTATTTGAATAAAGCAGTTAAATATTCTTTATTACTGCCGCTGGCAATTGAACGATGCAAAATCAGTATCACCCTCAACACCGCGGTCTATAAAAACGTGCCACTATTATTTTATGAATAGCTCCGTGAAACATTGACCGAATTTAATAATTTTTAGCACGCGACATTAAAAAGAAACTTGACGTAAATGTCTGCAGTTTTGGCCACCTCGCCCTAAGGTTGTCGCTACACTCCCTTGTGAAATGCAGAAGTCGTATTTTAATGATTGACAACAATGAATTCATACTGGGCAGTGCATGCGTTAGCTCAGAAAATTATCGAGACCGCAAAATCATTGAAAATTTGTTGCTTCGTCTTTATTTTAAAATTCTAAGTCGACAAACTAAAATGATACATCAACAGCGAGTGAGCTGCTTGAGTCATGCAGTTACTGAACGTGCTGTTGGCAAATGGGAAAAATTCTGGGGCACTCATATATTCTGTCGAAAACTCCAGCTGTCTGTCGTAAAATTGTAACTTCCTGCCACACTTAACTTCTGTAATCTGTTTCCCACGACACAGCTGGTTCTCGGTTTGTCTGCGTGTGCTGCAGGCTCATGATATCTACAAACAACTGCATGATCTCAATCTACGCGATTTGCGCGGCAAAACAATCGCAAAGGTGCGTTAAACACACCCCACACCGGTCACGAAATTTGATCCAGTATCTTTTCCTTAAATGGCCTGGGAATGAGGTAGATTTTTTAATAAAATAAAGATTTCGTAAAATTATCCATACTGTTGAAAGCACAGAATGCACTTGCAGAGACTGGAAAAACCGCGGTAATTTACGAGTGACCACGACCTTCTGCAACACTCGAAAGACTTTGAACTGGTTCATCTTCAGGGTGTGCAGACAAAAATGCTAGCCTAAAATGATGCGCTGAAATTGTCATTATCACGAGTTAAAAAAAGTATTAATTTTATAGGTTTCTATTACTTCATTTTTGGACGCTTTTAGTTGTACTTAATGGACAAAGTCATTGAAAATAAGTTTTATTAAATGGCTTAAATTTTGGATTCCTGCTGTCTTAAAAATATTTAGTTGGACAGCGTGACTCTCCATTGGCTGTAGGTATTGCAAAATTTTGCAACTTTGGAATGGTTGCTATGGCAACAGGGGTCGTTAGGGGGTAAATTTAAATGACACCATTAGATTGTCCGACCCTGAAAATAGGGGGTGGGTAAACACAGTGCGCAATTATCTTTTACGGGACCGAGTTATGCCGCTTTGAATTCCTCATAGGCTGTAATGCAAATGTTGAATTTTTTTTAAAATCGGGGCATAAAAAGGGTAAATTTTAAAAAATTTAATCGGAAACATATAAGGAATGTGTCCGGCGTCAGGACGCTTCGTTTGAGCCATTAGCGTCGTCGGTCGGTCCAGCGGGCTGGTCTGTAGCCGTGCGCAAGGAAAAAAGAAAAAAAATAGACGCCTAACGGCGAATTTCGTGCATGCGCAGCCACGCCCCCTTTAAACCGATTGTAACCAAAATGGGGTCGGGTTGGCGATGTGATCACTGACCCCCCAAACGCCATTTCCTATACGGTACTTAACGTTCATCGCCCTTACAACAGTGTCAGCACTACCGTGCTGCACTGTGACTATTAACTGGCGTACGCGAGATTTGCTAGTGGCAGCGTTTCCTTTTCGAATGTGTAGCTCTACTGGGCTACATTTCCTGCAAAAAAGTCAAGAGGCGCTATGTTGATAGCCAATAATTGCCTCTACAATGCACAACTTTTGTTTTACCTGTAAAGTGTTTCAACGTGGGTGACTCATTTATGACTGTGTACAGGGTGCGACAAAAAAGTAGCCCCCTAAAGTTTTTTTACCGTTTTCTCAGCAACCGCTTGAAATTTTAACATGAAATTTTACAGGTTCATTTACAGAAACGTTTTACATCTAACTGCGAAGCGAAATATGATTCTGTTGAAAAACTGCGAAATTATAGACTTCTGAACATGACCGCCTACCGATTTTTTAGCATTAAAATGTTTAAGCCAAAAATGCTATTTAATTTTCAAAAAACGGTTACCACGTTACTGCTGATGACGTCACAATGACGCTTTGGCAAACAGTAAGTTATTTTGTTTATAAATTATCACTAAATTGTCGTTCTTTTCACGCAATCGCCGGCTGCCCACCGGATTCATCTTCCAGCAGGACAGCGCACCAGCACACACAGCGCGCAGCGCAGAAAACTGACTGCGGGCCAACTGTCCAGATTTCATCAGAAAAGACCAATAGCCTTTAAAT
>Ga0209367_1002068_pt1 | contig 25969 bp, 16 predicted proteins | sample WorMetLIZISLAND2_FD_187412 | JGI IMG/M metagenome (GOLD analysis project Ga0209367, IMG submission 187412) | Marine gutless worms symbiont microbial communities from Max Planck institute for Marine Microbiology, Germany - Olavius geniculatus... ... | reverse complement strand
ACTTACAGACTACTACCGGTAACTAAGTATTGATTATTCAAGCCGTGTTTTTATGAATTAAGCCAATCTTTTACAGACCAGTTTGGTTAATAAAATGTGTTTTCGAGTGACGTCTGTTGCTTCACTAGCTCCTTAAAACCGTTTTTATAAGCCTACAAAATGTATGCAAAAGATATTATGGCGAAATATAGTGCACCGTTGCAGCATATGAAGCATATATCCCGCATATATGGGCCGCATATTTCGCCAAATTCCGCATATTTTCCCACATATTTTGCCTCAAAAAGTTTCGCATATTTTAAGAAAATTCTCCGCTATAAACCAGCATCCCTAGTTATAGATGTTTAGTGAAGTGTTTAATAACTGGCCACATGCAGTTTTTACGTGCAACAGCAGGTACTGCTGTAGCATGTCTTAGCCATTGCAATTCTGTCTGTCCATCTGTCACATGGGTGGATCAGTCAAAAATGGTGAAAGCTAGGATCACCAAATCTTCACCCTCGGCTGCCTGTAAGACTCCAGTTTCAAGAACCGTAAAGCTTTTCCATAAATTCAAAAGGGGTCAACCTGAACGAGGGCACTAAATGAGAGGAGGGTAGGGAAAATTTGTGATATCCAGCTGATACGGCATTGGCTGAGCGAGACACGTCACACCCTCTGGTGAGTACGAGTAAAACACTATAGACACTGTAGCCGCGGTTCATCTGGCGCCCTCTGGCAACTGACTTAGACTTTGTTTTACTGGGCTTTCAAACATGCACCGTGGCTGTTGTGCTTTCCCGTTTGTGTTAGCATGGCTTTTCTTGTACTTTTTGGCTCTTGCCTCGCCATCAGCTGTTGGTGCTTTGGGACCTTAGACACACTACTTTATTCCATTGAGGTTCAGTTACAGGCACTAAATGCTTCGATTTTACAGTCTTTTTTACTTGCTTACACGCTGGTACTTGTAGTTAAAGTGGGTTTTGTAATGGCTCATTATTTTTTCGTTTATAATGTAGGATGGGCGCTAAACACTTCTGAATATTATTGGATATATGTTTCTGGCTTTTTATTAGATCCAGCTTTTGCTGAGCCATTGTGACTAATGAGTTTACGTTTCTCAGTCCATGTGTGCGTTCTGAAGATGAATATGTGATGAATTGTGAGAACTGTGTGAGAGTAGGAAGCTAATCAGCAGAAGTAGGGGCACCAATTATCTATAGATGACTTGCTTCATGTATGTTGTGTTGACAGTTGTTTCGGCGAGTTGCTGCTGCTTTACCAGGCATGGACCAACAGCAGAAAAAGGAAGACAGTATCTTTGAATGTTGTTAATTTACACGTGTAATTTGTCTGTTAGTTTAGTCGTGAGGGAGAAATGCTTATGTTGTGTGTAAGTTATGTGCCCATTGTTTGTTTGCCAGAAATTGCAGTAATTTAGTTAAATTATAAAAGTCATTAGTCCAGGATGTTGTTAACTTTTTCTTACACAGTATATTTTCTAGAACTTCATAATTATACATCGTCATTCGTCACTACATATTTACGGGAAAAATATTATTTGCATTATTAATATTTTAGTTAAATCTGCGGATGATTTGTGGCATAAATTATGAAGGCTGATTTAACTTTACTAAACTTATGCAGAGAATAGTAGACTTTTTATATGCAAAAGCAGCTACTGCTCTAACGCATCTTAGCCATTGCAATTCTGTCTGTCTGTCCATCCATCCATCACACGGGTGGATCAGTCAAAAATGCTGCAAGCTAGAATCACCAGATCTTCACCATCGGCTTTCTGGAAGACTCTAGTTTCAGAAACCATTAAGCTTTTTCATAAATTCGAAGGAGGTCACCCTGAATGAGAGCACTGAATGAGAGAGGGGTAGGAAAAATTTGCAATTTTTAGCCAATAAGTCGCTGTATCTGAGAAACGGTGCGAGGTAGGGCCTACGTTACTATTAATCACTAATAGGAAGTCGTACACTGGCTCTTGATTCTCACTGAATTCAATGACCTTGACCTTGAACGCCGTAACAGGGGGTTTATGGATTTTTTGGGGCAATTTTGGGCTGCAAGACACGTTTCAAGAGCAAATTGCATTGAAATCAATTGAGATAGCCATGGAGAAGCTGCATATGAAATTTTCAGCATTGAACGTAGATTTCGATGGTCCAAGTCTGGATTTTCTAGGTTCAAGGAAACCTGAGCACGAGGGCATCAAAGAACAGTACCCCCGTAAGTTGTTATTTTACCGTTGTTGAAAATGATTGCAGATAGGTAAGGGCATGCTGCCTATCACAACAAGCACTAGTGATGAGCTTTTCAGTCATATCAATATCGATGACTTTGAAAGACTCTGAATTTTCAAAATGAGGGGTTTTATTGATTTTTTGCGATCTTTGGCTGCAGCGCACACTCCAAGAATGAACTGCAATGAAATGGCTGGAGATAGACTGAAAGTTTGCGAACAGGAACTGCTATAGGCTTTCACGCATCTCGTGAGCATTAGCTCAAACTTCTTGTTTTCATATGTGATATAGTTGTTCTAGTCACATTAGCAATATCAGCATGTGTATAGCTTTTTGTTCTGATTTTTTCTTGACCGGCTGCTCAGTGATTGAAGTGAAGTTAAAAGACAATCCACAAGAAGCACAACCCAGTGAAGGTGGCTGTTCATGCTGATAGAAGATTAAAGACTTTGCTTTACTTCAGAACACAACAAGCTTTGTGTTGCTTCTCGGCATTGTCGTAACATGCTCGCACAATCTACTGTGATAGGTTGAATGATCGATGTCTGTTCATCGGCTGTATAGTGTCTCTGTCTGCATATACGTCTGTCTCTAGGCAATTACACTGTTTCAGCATCTGGTCTCAGTCTCTGCATGCACTCTGATAGTGCATGGCATTGGTTTAGTATACCATATCTGTTATACTTTTCAGGCTTGTAGCCGGACTTTCCCAAAGGGAAGGTTGACTTCATTGCTGACAGCACCCGAGGAGTGCTGTACATTTTCTCAGTGGGGTCAGGAGCAACATTCTGGTAACAGATGCATTTTTGTGGATTACTAGTTTGAAAATTGCATCTGGTGGTGACATTTTAGGTTATTTTTAGGTAATGTTTCCTGGTTCCATGAGGAAAGGGGTTTGTTGGTATGTATCTTCTTTGGCTACAGGCTTGCTTTTACTATATTGCTATACAAATTATAGTTTTCTTTATTACAGCCATGTTTTCCACCTGTTGATTGGAACTACTTGTGTTAATTAGTATTGGTGTTATTATAACGATTAACAATTAGCTATTTAAATGGAGATTTCACTCTGTTTTCCTTTCCCATAGCTTTCGCACTTTTTTTTTACATCAAACTGCCTTCCTAGATGCTGTTTATCTGATCTGTTCTGATGGTTTTATAGTCAAGCTTTCTCACAGCTTTATGTGCTGTTTAGAGTCGTGGTCACATGTTTTGTGTTTTATGTAACATGTATGTCATGTCATAGCGAACAGTGCATTGTATTCTGAATAGTATTTTTGTTTGTATCACTTTTTTGACAGTATATTTGTTGTCAGTTTATGTTAGTTTACTTTGCTGTTGATGTGTGAATGAAATCTGAGAAGAGGCAAACGTTGCACGCTCCACTCTTCTTAGACGTTCTCTCTCCTTACTTTTGAGCTGTTATTATTATGCAGCAGTCACAATACTGATAGGACACTTTATTGGTTCTTGGCCATTTGTTCGCCTCTGTCCCTTACAGGCTCCTAACTCGATAACAAAAAGGCTCGGACAATCAGAAATGATGTGAATGTTTCAGAGGGCAGCAATAATCGACGTGCCAGTTTTTTTTTCAAAAGTCCGTGCCATGATGAACAGTGTAATCATTGCAGTTAATTATTAATATTACGATGTAGCATTTTGAGTTTAGAAAGTCATTGATCGGGATTGTGGTTTGGATTGTGAGATGTAGGTGGATGACCTCGTAATATGTTCGCACTGGGCTGACATTTGTTTTTAGTTTATTTGGTTGTTTCGTATTTTTATGTTTTTAGTTTGACAGACATTGGTTTTCTGCTATGTGTAGAAGTAAATGCTCTGCTGATAAGTATGATTGTCTCTCTGTGCACAATGCTTGCTGTGTATTTGTGCTTACTGTTCTGTGCCTTCAGTGTTCAACGGTTCTTTGTCATCTTGATGTGCATGCTCAAATGTTGTTGTCAATCAACTTGATACATTTCCTTTTTGTCATGGTTGAACTAAGCTATATTTTGTTTTTTATTACAGCCATAGTTACCACCTGATCATTTTGAGCTAATTTAGTTCAGTTCAGTTCAGTAATGGTATATTTGTATGCCCAAAGTCTTGTAACAAAAAGTTATGATGGCTGCACTGATGCTTGGTAACTCTGCGTAAACATCTCCATCTTCAGCTGGCTGATGAAATGTCCAATGGTCAGTGACGTGTTCTTGAGCTCCAACAGCAAACTGTTCCACACTGATGGGCCAGCAGCCAAGAAACTTCGTGGACCGAGGCCCACAGTTCTTGTCTTCGATGTGGCCAAATCACTGGCATTCATAGACTGCAGACTGCCGGTGGGTTGTGATTGCCATCACTGGGGTGAGAATTGACGTGAGGTACACTGGGGCAAGCTGGTGCAGGCATTTGTAAACGAGAAGACAGATCTTGACGTCCACTCGTTGACGCATGAGCAACCAGTGTAGATCATTGTGAGGAGTTGTTGTGATGCTGTCGTATTTCCACTTTTTGACCACAAGGCACAACTTAATTGTGTTAGGTTTGGTCTTTCGTACTTAATCAGTTGGCTAAGTGAGCTGTTAACTAATTATGTATGATTTTTAGAATGAGAAATCAACTGCTGAATGTTAACTAGCTTTGAATGGCCAATGTTACCTGTCAGTTGTTGTTGAGCTATCAATTTAAATCCAATGATTAACTGAACCGGAATGTTATAATGAATTCTGAAAATGTAGCTATCAGAGCATCTCTATTTGTCTGTCTGTATTTCAGTTATCTTGGCTTTTGGAATTTTGTTGCCTTCAAAAAATGCTGAAATGCACACTGTAGCTCAGTTCTGTTTACAGGGCTGGAAACTCTCCTGATACTAGCTTTTTGTATTTCAACGGTATGAAACAAATGTTATCGGTCATGATCTGTTTGTGATTACTAGGTATGTGTTTTACAGTCACACAGTAATTGCATTAAGCTTACATTACTTTGTAATGAACAGCATTGTGTATGCAGTTAAAACTATAATACTAAGCACCCTGCTGCTGATAGATTTGATTTTGTATTGTTAGTGGCAATTTGCATGAGTTTCATTAGTTGTGCATTGAATGTGCAATTACACAATTATGTGGTATAGCGTTTTTATCATATGAACAGTATTATTGTTGCAAAGTGTTTTATGCCCTTTGTAACATTTGCACATCTGCATACATAATGTCTCCTTTGTTTGTGTAAGAGTGTGATAAGGATTATTTCTGTTGTGAAAATGGTTTTCAGTTGTGCTTTGGTTTGTGGTAAACGTATCGTGTGTGTGTGAAGACTCATGCTCGTGAAGAATAGATGCAGCCCATGAAATTGACTGATGAAATCTTGTTCTCATTCTGCTGATCAGTGATTAGCTAAGAAAATTTATGCAGTATCCCATGTCAGCGAGAAGTCTACCAGATCCAAGGTGCAGCAGTTATTAGTTCCACCATGAAGGTTGTGCTTTTGTCTCTGTTTGTTTTTTGGTGTGTCTGTCTCTCTGTTTGTTAGTTACGGATCTGATGCATTTTCCCATTAAATTTGGGAATACCCCAACCCAACCTTGAGACAATAAATGTCATCTGTTCGTAAGTTTCGGCAGAAGCTGTAAACATTAACCATTGAGCTGTAACTGGGCTCACCACATGATGCACTAGCCCGATATCCGTGGTCTCACAGTGTAAACTGGTGTCTGTCTGAGGGCTGAGGAAATGGAGATTATTGCTGCCTTATGGGTCTTGTGGCTCGGGAAGCACTTTTTTGTCAGTCACAGCATGTTACATCAATCAACAAAAACATATTGATGCACTTTTGTCATCTGTGTTGTTCTAGTCATCTACGTACAATGCAGTAGTCAACCAGTTTGTAGGGAGAGAATCTGATTGTGCTCTGAGTGAAATGCTATTTCACTCTCATGGTGCTGGCTCGGTTGATATTGGATTTCATATGATGGTAGATAATGTTCAGATTAGGAACTTATCTCTGTGTCGTGGCATAGTAATGAGTTGCATGTGTCTTAGCATGTTTTCGTACTGTTGCAATCACTACACTGCCTTGTGAAGTATGTTAGTATTCCACAGCTGACATTAAAATTCTACAAGAATATGTTCTTTCAAAGCATGATGTATGGCACTTATTCACATCTTGTGCTTCAGTAATAGAGCAAGTGCTTTCATTAATCTGTCTGTCATTTGATGTTATGAAATACCCTCCTTCTGTTTTCTGTTTTTTAGCTTGCTGTGTGGTGAAAATGATTTCTTGTTCAGATTTTTACCTGGTATTAAGCGTGGCTTGGTAGGGTAATGGTAGCATGTCGGACTAGTGATTACAAAGTTGCTGGTTCAACTCCCGATTGGTACACTGGCATGTAACAACCCTTGGCAAGTTTTTCATGCGCATATGCCTCTGTTACCAAGCAGTAAAATTTGGTACCAGCTTAACCGCTTGTAAGGTAACGGCAGTGTATGGGAGGCCTGGCCTTCCAGTCATTTAACTGAGCTGTATTTGTACTTACTGTTGGCTTGGGTCCCAAGAAATGGAGATGAGTATCACCCCCTTAGGGTCACAGAGCTCTGAGAGAGTGCTGCTGACTGGGTGATTTACTTTTTAAAAATATTAGGCACATGCATTAGATTGGCTTGCTTATTGTGCATCTTTCTGACTTGTATCTGTCAAATGTTACAATAAATTATAATCAGCTTCGGTGAGTGCTCCTGTTTGTATGTTTTCATAGTTGGCATAATTCAGTTAAAGTAATATTTTCAGTGTCAGTATTTGAAGAGATATTTAATATTTAAACAAATTTTATATCATGTTGTATAATTTCTAGGTACTTTTATGTGAAAATTTTGTATTGTGCTGTATATGGGGCATCTTAACAGTCTGTAGTTGTCTTTAGCGCAGATTTTTTGATGATGTATTGATTGATAGGAAGTATGCTGGGTGATGCAGGGAAGGAGAATATCTGTGCAGACTTGACACAGGACAATCTCCTTATGTGTTCTTTTTTTTCTAATGATGAGAATTATCGTAATAATGTCACAAGCATTATAGACATGTAAAAATGTTGTAATTGTTATATCAGCATCCTCATCCTCAACAAATGTACAGAGAAAATAAAAAAACAACTGGAAATGTTTCTTCAGGGTTATTTTCTGTTTATTATTATAGTTTATTTGCCACAGTAAATTATATGTGTGTGGTGACATTTTTGTACTCATGGTGATTGTATTTAGCATTTATCATCTTGTTTAGTTTTTTGTTGTACAGTTGAATATAGTATAATTTCAGTTGTTTCGGGTGTTTTCTTTATGGCCAGTTTTCACTTACGGTGGTTCATAAAAAGTAAGTTGCTAATTTTTAAACTGTTTTTTCATGAAGTGTTGGCCGATTTCAAAATGCATTCACTGATGCACTCAGCGTAAATTGCAATAAGTAATAATTTGCAAACCCACCTCACCTGACATATATGCTTTGAAGTAATAAGTACTGTGTATCCAACAGTTATATCTTACATGTTACTCTACTGTATTCAGTCATATCACTTTAATATGCAAAATCTAAAGTGTTGTAACTTTGATTGCTTGCATTGCGTGATGGCACACCCAATAATCTTTACATTCGGTTTCATTTTTGTAATGCTTGAACTTACAGTTCCATTATTATGTGCAATTGCCTGGAAAGGCCGTCCCCGAAATGACCTATAGGAGTGTCGAGAGTGGAACGTTGAACCACAGTGGTTAAACCCTACACACTCACTCTTTTACCGCTTTCTACGGTGATAGCAGTAATTAAGAGGGAATGTACTGCGTGCGCCTTTTAGGTCATTATAGGCTTTATAGTCGTACAAAAAATGTGATTACCAGTTCTGTATTATTTGCACATGAACAAATATCTAACTAACTGTAATTCTGTTAAGCTAGATTAGACTGGCAGTTCTACGTCGGCTTTGAAGCACAAGTCACTATCGCATTCGACGGTCTCACGGATCTTCGCTCATGAAGCGGCTGAGCTTACATACTGAAAGTTTTTTAATTCCCGTTTCGCAAAAATGTCTACTTTTCATTACACAAAGGACAGGCCGGCTGAATCGACTTTTAGCGATATACAAAGTTTAAATAAATTTACAGAATCCGTAAGTTGTGCAACTTTGAAGTTCAATTTGTACTATTTACGAGAAATATTAGTAGACGCGAATTTAAGAACATTATAGCTAAAATGTATGAAGTGCATAAAACAGTACCGGAAGTGGACTGTCAGCTGACTTTTTGGTTCTCATAATATATACTGTGTTTCAAAAAACATTCCCGACATTTTCGACTGTAACTTGAAAAACCAATGATCAGGTTTTGATAATTTTTGGCGCGAATATTTCTGACGCAACTGCCATCAAATGACAATACCGGTGTCAGTTTCCGGTGTCGTAGCATTTCGCCTAATCGCTCCCCCAGTTGGGTCTACTGCAGAGCCTCAACCGAAATCGAACTAGGGTTAGGGTTAAGGTAAGTATACAATGCGAAATGAGATTAGGCGAAATGAGACTACACTCGTCGTATAGTTACTTACGGTCGGCCAAAAAAGTGATGAACGACAAAACAAAGCTTGTCAAAGAAGCAAAAAACGACAAAGCAAGTCGTTGTTGTTGGTCCACCTATCGAAAAAAGATTAGCCAAAATGCGATTAGGCGAAATGCGATTAGGCAAAATGCTACCCAACCTCAGTTTCCCACCTCACCCAACGGATATTGCACTAGATTTTGTTTTGAATTGAAATGCATTACATTGTGTCTGTACGTGTGTTATAGCAATTTGAGCAGCTAGTTGCAACATCTCTGGCGATTCTCACTGATTCTAATTCTGTATGTAGAACTTTCTCATGCTCTTTTCAACGTAGTTTACGAATATGTATTACTAACTGTTTGCATCTCTGTTATGCTGCAGCAGAGTTGATTTTTGTTTGGCGTCTGTCTGTCTGTCATGCAGGTGGATCAGTCAGTAATGGTGCAAGCTAGGATCACCAAATCTTCACCTACGGCTGCGTGGAAAACTCTAGTTTCAGGAACCGTAAAGCTTTTCCATAAATTCAGAGGCGGGTCACTTTGAACAAGGGCGCAAAATGAGAGGGGTGGGTGTGAAAAATTTGCAGTTTTTAGCCAATAAGTCATTGTATGTCAGAAACAGTGCGAGTTAGGAAGTTGCACACTGGCTCTCGATTGCTACCGATTTCAATGACCTTGGATGACTTTGAACGGAAAAAAGGTTTTTTATGGATTTTTCAGTGATTCTGGGCTGTGCCACACATTTCAAGAGCGAATTGCGCCGAAATCGCTAGAGATAGACCGGAACAGCTTGCGTGTGCAACTTTTAGCATTAAACGTAGTTTTCATTTGTTCAAATTTCGCCCCCCTGCATTCAAGGAATTTTGCGTACGGGGACGTGAAACTTGAGTACCATCTTCAAAATACTCGCATTTGGCCACTCATATGGTAGCATCCACACAAGATGGTGGTACCATCTGGCATATGTAAATCCCAGGGATGTGGTCTCAGTCGAGACGACATGATCTCGAGACGGTCTCGAGATGTACTAACGTCTCGTCTAGGTCTCGTCTCAGACAAAATCCTCAACGTCTCGGTCTCGGACCGATGCGTCTCGGGTTTCTTCTTGGTCTCGGAGCAATATATCGGTCTTGGCCCAGTAGATCTCGTCTTGGGTCTCGGGCCATTGCGTCTCGTCGAGACATTTTGTGCGGGCGCGCGCCGTGCACACTGTAGCTGCAGTTAGAGTGATGCTAACCAGCATGACGTTTGTGGCTTAGATTCGTTTACAATGTTTTTACTCTTTCATTTACTTACTTCATTTACATCATAAAGCAGAATTATGTCATGTCAGTCTTTTTTCGTCATAAAATGACCTAGTCGCAATGAAGATGAAGCGTATGGTGTCAGATTGAATACTATCAGCCAAATGTAGTTTACTAATTTCAGTTGCTTGCAAATTCCGATAAACATAATGGCTCATGTCTATAGCACTGCAGTTGCAATTCTTTATGGTGCAAGCCGTTAATTATTCAGCGATAATTGTCAAAATAAAGTGCAAAAGCCCACAATATTACAAATAGAAAGTGCTTACCATGGTGCAAGTTAATTAATCCATATAATTTTTACACGTGAAAGCAGAATGCTTCGCGCGTCTGCCATCGTCTGGGCATCTGTCTGTCCGTCTGTCACACTCGTGATCTGTATCAAAACGGTGCAAGCTAGGATCACGAAATCTTTACTGTGGGCTGCCCCAAGGTCTCTAGTTTATCTTGACAAAATTTCGTGCCACTGGGTGCAGGGGTTTTCCTCGAACGAGGGTGTCAAAGAGGGGTACCCCCTAAAAAAGACGTCATTTTGCCGTTATTGGCTCGAATAATGTGAAAACGGTTGCAGATGCATGCTGCTAATCATAACAAGCACTGGTGACAGGCTTTTTGGATTTATCAACATTGATGACCTTGAACGACCTTGAACCCCTCAAAAAAAGGTTTTTAGTGACTTTTTCGCAATTTTTGGATGCAGTGCACATTTCAAGAGTGAATTGCACCAAAATGGCTGGAGATAGACCAAGACAACCTGCATATGAAATTTTCAGCATTCAACGTAGATTTTAGCAGTTTAAGTCCCAACCCCCTAGGTTCAAGGAGGCTGGCGCAGGCGGGCGTCAAAGACAGCTACCCCCTCCCCCTAAAAAGTGGTTATTTTACTGCAATTATCTCGTGTAGCGTGAACACGGTTGCAGATAGGCACAGACATGCTGCTTATAATAACAAGCACTGGTGACAGGCTTTTTAAATTTATCAACATTGATGACCTTGAATGGCCTTGAACCTTCCCAAAAGGGGTTTTTAGTGAATTTTTTGGCAATATTTGGATGCTGTGCACATTTCAATACTGAATTGCGACAAAATTGCTGGAGTTAGACCAAGACAACCTGCATATGAAATTTTCTGCATTAAACGTAGATTTCATCAGTTTTAGCTCAGAAGATCTTGTGCACATCCCTGGTAAATACGTCATACCCAATGTCAACCAATATTGGAATTCATGCATTGGGCGTGGCACTGACATTCATGCACTGGATATGGCGCTAGGCGTCATCCGCCATCGAGTCTAAATGAAACATTGTTGTGAACTTAGATTTCATTCTCCTGGCCCTTTACACATGCATTGCTGTCACGCGTTCCCCTTTGCGTTAGCTGGGCTTTTCTTGTTTGGTTTGTGATGGAAGCATCACCACAGTTAGGGATAATGTTAGGGTCAGTGTTAGGGTTAGTTCAGCATTTTGTTGTCTTAAATAGGTTTTTGGTGGCTCTTTAGAATGTCGGACCCAAATTGTAACTTGGACATGGACTGATTATCGTCATCCATCATCATCATCATTTATTTCGTTCATAGACACAAAACAATGACATTTTAAGGTGACAAGTAACAAACAGGAATGGCAAGGTCAAAACAACACTGACAGCTGCCCGTAAACCTAAATAAAGAGAACACAAGCAAAAAAACAAAATTAAAATCACTTTAACAATACTGTAAAATTAACAGAACCTATAGAGTGTTTAAAACTAGTGCGATTTCTGAAATTAACACTACTCAGAAGTGAATTTGCAAACGTTTATAATGTGGTCACAGAAGAATGACGAGTATGTACTATGATTTGTACGATGCTTATAAAGTTTAAACTGATGTCCGTGTGTTGACACAGTAAAATAAAACTCAAACATATTCTCATCTAAATGCTTCTTTAGCTTTGCTAGTCCTGTCTGCAGCCTGCTATTACTACAGCAATCAGGCAAACTGAACTATTTTATGGATATGCTGATTAGTGTCATTTACTTAATAACTTACAGATGACATTCATTATTTGTAGTAGATCATTCTTCTGTTTTATGTGAATTTTAGTTGCAGAAACTGTGCAATATGTGGTAAAATTTAGCAAATTTGTGCTAATATTATCTTTGATTTGTCATGGTATTGTGTATGCTGTACAATTATTGTCCTGTGTGTAACAGTCGTCTTCATTACTGAGCAAGTTGGAGGAGTTTTGTGAGCAGCATGGTGTTAAGTTCAGCGGCTTGAAAATAGTCATAAAGAGTCTTCTAACCATTTTGAAAAGTATAGCGTTTGTTTCTCTGTTATTCAATAACTGATATCAATAGAAAGTAGCATATTCTAGCAATGTTGTGATATGCAATATCTAGTTGCTGACATAATTGTATGTGATTTATAGCCGGAATTGGGATTTGTGAAATACATTATACATTATACATACATAGAAATACATTTGTTTGATTAATTTAAACATTTCATCACATTATTATTGAAGTTGTAAGTAGGTCTGTATGCTGCTGCTAACTTCTATATTGTATTTTATCTAGGCGTAAAGTAAAGCAATACACTGCATTAGAATAAGATATGCTTTTCACAAGGTTAAGATTAAAGACACGAAGCACGTTATTAGTTATACCAAATAATCCCACAGTCAGTGATATGATGTCAGACCATTTACGATAGCATCTATCAAATAGCTGTAATTGCTTACATCTCTTGCCATCTAATGATAATAATTGGCAGAAATTGGTTTGGTACAATATCAAATAGTATATGCATTTTTTCATGCAGGTGCATTGCGACTGAATTTGGATGGAGCAAAAATTAAAGACGATTTTGTTGCACTTGGTACGGTGTGATACGTCTGTTTTATTTTAGAATACCTGCTTATTTATTGGGGTGGTGATTGGGAGATATGACACGTTGTGGAAATTATTATTATTATTATTATTAATGAGGAACAGGTTAAAGTGACACTGTCGCATCAAACGACGTTGCAGGCGCACTGTACATAAATTATGCTAAGTATGTTTTGAGCAATTTGGTACTGGAAATGTGTGGATACATTAGCTGGCCGTTGTGTGAAGTATTTGTAAACAAACATTTTTGGGAAAAAATGGGAGGAGGTAAGCAGAGGGCTCTTGCAGGTCCTTGAAAGTCCTCGAATCTGTGTCTGAAGGTCCTTGAAAGTGCTTGAGTTTGATTTTCTGAAACGCTGTGACCAAACAAGTGATTGGATTCAGTGATAACTATTGATGCATTTAGTGAACTTTTTTTTAAATTCCAGTCTGTGATTAATGCTTGAAGGTGTTAAATTGTAATGCAAACTGGAGCTGCTTATATATGCTTATAAAAGTGTCGGTTTGATTTAATTCAGTTCTCTTTATATATCATTTGTATGATCCTTGAAAGTCCTTGAAAAGTCCTTGAATTTGATTTTGGCAAATGGGCAAGAACCATGTACGCACCCAAATGTCCTGTATTTGTGGGACCCTCTAACTTTCCAGTAGGGGGCATCAGGATTCAGGCACTGTGAGGATTATTGACAGTTTGCACTGTTCATCTGTGTGGTTTCTACTTTGCAGTTGCTCTCTTTGCTATGACTTGCAGCATCGATGTGATGCTATTGTGTGCACTGAACATTGCTGTGTATTGATGCATGTACAGGTCTTGCTGAGGACAGAGCAGCACATCTCTCACAACAAGTACGAAATACATATTATGTATATATTTAATATAGTGTACTGTATTCCTTGGTGTAGCTGGGGTTAAATCTTATCAAATCTAGCTAATTAAGTCACTGGTTCTCTGGATGTTTACTGCGTAACTCTTTTTGTCAAACTTGTAGCTAGCAGGCCCATCGAGAGTGGGGTGTAGGGGGTAAGTTACCCAAGCCCCGCGATGTTTGGGGTCCCCCGTCACTCAAAAATATAGAGTGCACCAGAATCCGCTATTTTGAAAAGAAAAAGAATAAAAAAATATTCTCCCCAGAGTGGCCCCACGAGAATGTTTCCCTGGGCCCTGCTGTGGCTCTCAATGGGCCTGATAGGTAGACCATGGTAGTAAAACTGGGAAATCATGCCCCTCCTATTTTTGATCTGGATTGCTTAAGTGATAAAAATAAATAAATTTGTATGACATATGCATGATCATAACTTGATTAATTGACTACGTTTGTGGCCCTTCCAGTTTTTATGCAGAAGTGAATCTTTCCATGTGGGAATGGTTATTATAAAATACTGAAACTAAAGGAGTTTGGTATGTATCCAGCCACCCAGGTCAACTCAACCTGGCCATCCCTCCATGGGTAGGTAAAATGTGTACCAGAAGAAGCTGGGGCATAAAAAAGCTCACTGCATGATGTACTAATGGATATCAGTATCAGCCTACATGCCTTGTGGCTTGGAAAGACTTTGAGTTTACATTTACATGCTGAGTTAATGGCTAAAATGTTTGCTGCTGACAGTGGCAGGTTAATCAGCCTGGAATATGGCGTGGAGCATTGGACCAGACACTGATGGTCAACCGACTTGTCGACATGGACTGGAAATTTGGAGGTAATTATGCTTTATAGTGATGACTGTTCATATACTAAACCTGTAAAACATTGCATTGCAGAGTTTGATGAAAGTCACTGAAGGGTAAGTGACAAAAACAGCATGTGGTTTGGTATCTCATTAAAAGGACTAGTTTTGGTGCATTCCCATTCCCAAGACGACTGAAGTATTTCCACAGAAAATGTTTCAGGGGGCTTGGTCTTTTTCTGGCTCATGCGTCTGCGATGTTGCATGTTAACTGATCCAATTTCCAAGGATAATCGCCCAGAAATGCCTTTCTGCACAAAGCTTCTAGGCTTGGTTATAATGATTCTCTAACCTTCACTCTTTCATATCCAGTGCACTTCTCAGCACTTTGGATTAGCAGAGTTTAATAACTGAACTGTTTGATATTGCCAATAGCAGACGTGAACAATCAGTCTAGTCTCTGCCATTATACGCCTCTAATTCCTTTGCAAAGTATGGAGCTAACATGTTTTGTATGTCACTATGAAATTTGCCATTTGCTGTTGGCTTCACTAATGTGTGATATTTTCATTTTTTTTTCAGTGACTGCAGCGAGCAGCGAGTTGAATAAAGTGGGAAATACATTCCTCCAGGTAAATTTTGGTTCTTGCTAATCTATTTGGTGTCATTTATTCTGTCATTAAGCTGGCGCATTGGCTAAATGGTCAGATCATTTAATAGATACTGGATAACATGCTAGGTTTGATCAGTGAATTGGTTATGTTGCTCACACTTAATCTGATGTATAAGTATTCCGGTGACTTTGTAAATATATCTTTATATCTTTTCATTTTGCTTGTTAAGAAAATATGCAGTCTGTTTGGCAAGCAATGGGTTACTGAGTGCAACACTGGAAATGGTGTTTTTAAAACGATTGGCATTAGTGAATATTTTGAGCTGCAGTAAGTGGCATATGCAGGGACTCATATGTTGCACAAAATGTATATTTGCTTCAGTCTTGTCTTAGTTCTGTTATCTGTGCTTGCCTCAACACTGTCCAGTAATCATATCTTATAGTAACTGAATTTTGAATGACACGACGTGAACATGTGCTGGCTGTAGCTGAAGCTGGTTGTTGACAAAGGTCACGGCATTGAAAATGTTTACATGGGTAAGTAGTGAGTGTCACAGTACAGTTTAGTGCACTGTAATGCAGTTGGACATTTTATGGCTGTATGTCTATAATCTGAAGGTTCAATAATCTGAATGTGTATACTGCAACGTGCATTTTCACTAACCCTAAACCTGACCAGGACCATGACCCTAGTTGAGAGAAAATGTAGACACTGAGTCAACATCTGTGGAATTGTATAGAAGAGAACCTTAAAACTTTCAGACTGTTGATTCTTCGGACTATCGAACCTACAGATTATCGAGCTGCCCACATATTGTTCAGTCACTACACTGCTCATAATCTGTCATTCTCATTCGTATTTTGTAAACCTCTACACTGCAGGATTTCCCTTTAGTGTTTTTTTCTTATTCAACTAGAAGGGCATTTAGGCTGTAAAATATGCCAAGATGAAAAAAGTAGGCTGGTTATTGGTTAAACAAAAAACTGAGGGTATTATTGTTACTATTTTAGGTATTAGTCTGACCATTTTTGTGCAGTTGTAGTTGTGTGTTATAGAGGATTTTATAGCAGCACACTGCTACGTCTGATGTTGTAGAGCTGACACTGCCACAGTTCTATTTATTCCTGCACGAGATGGAGAAAGCCAAGTCCGTAATGGATTACCTTACCTGACTTCTTCAGAATAGCAGAATAGATCACTTCTGTCTGCACTTCATCATCTGAACTGTATATCTGAATTGTGTCTGTGAACAGTAACTGTGCACTTTTGACTGCACACTGCTAAACACATAGAAAGACCACCAAATGGTATCTTGTATATATTTCTGTAGATTATGTTATGGTGGTATAAAAGTGTCGTTTAATGTCTTTCTTTTCAGAGTCGTGACACCTTATATAGGGCATTTTCAGTCAGTTTTGGTTTCCTGCTAATGAATTTATCATAGATATAAACCCAGCCTATCAGTTATCTGAGATCAACAATATTATGTAAATAGTGAAAAAGCTCTGTATAAATGTGTGATTGCAGATATTTGTCCGTAGAAGCAGCAAATGTTTTTATTCTTCATATTTGTGTACCGCATGACTAGAGCTGTTGAAACATTCTGGTTACTGAGTAAATGATGACTGAAGAAATATTTCTGCACGTCAAACATTTCAACTGCATACTTTTAGTTATGCAACAGTATTTTAAACCTGAGTACCAGTAGTGTGTAGATATACTAGTCCAGTATAGTTACATAATGAGAAATCATAATATCTTTACTACAAATAGCAACAGTTATTTATTAAGGGCAGCTATGCCATTATTGGGAAAATTTATTAACACTTATTTATGTGGCCATCCTATAAGTGACAGAAGTACTGTAATGTGACAGATTGTGTTAGGTATGCTTGAATTTCATAATGATGCAGACTCTGGAGGCAATTAAGCCTGTGTCTATGGTCTCGATTCATGTTTTGCCTGTCAATGTGTTACTGTGGCCTCCAAACTCATACAAGTGCTCACCAATTACTCCTGTCCTGGGGAATGTTCACATTATTTTTTTTGTATCTTTGCTTTCAAGTCAGGAGACTGTATGGCATGGTTAGGGACAATAGAAAATCACGGAAATCACGGAAGCCATGATTTTCGTCAAATGCAGTGATTTTGCCATGTTTTTGGCCAAAATGCTTTGATTTTACCGTTTTTGACGTTTTTACAATGATCTTCGTTTATAATCAACATAAATGGTGTGATTTTAAAACAGTCCGTATGCTTTGTGATCATGACGTCTAGTAGAAATTTGTATTTTTATGCTCCGCAGTGACAAAATTTTTCAAACGAAAACTTTGCACTACATGTAATGATGGTCATCAATGCTAGATGTCAAGTTTTATAGACTTCGTAATGGTTCTTTCGCCCGTAATTTGATGCCGTGATTTTTGCCATTTTCACAAAAGTTTGCCGTGTTTTTTGCTATTTTTGCCGTGATTTTCTGTTGTCCTTAGGCATGGTACAGTCAGGCAAGACTTGTGATGCAACCTGTTACGATGTCCACATAGTATCTGTAATACAAAAAATGATGGCACAATAAATGGCTCGAGTCAAGTTAGTGCATAGCTTTACAAGTGCTGTGTGAGCATTGCATGGATAGTGATACCCACAATATCTATCAGAAATCTGTCTCTCATATAGCTGTAAATATCTGCACAATTATTACATATTTCCCTTTGTTTCCCAGCGATGTTTAGGCTCAAATCCCCAAGCAAGTTTCTTCTTTTTTGCTGCCTTTGTCACTGCTGCATCATGTTCACGTTTTGTTGTAAATCGCTTTGCATCGATTGCTTCGGCTATTTTAACACCAAAATCACGAGTAGCTAGTTTGTCACTCAGCTGTTCAGCAACATCGTATTCTTGCAGTGCCACTGCCCGACTGATCTGCAACTCAAGACCACTCTTTGGCGCAGCGCTACCTCCCGTTTCATCACTCAGATGACTGTTTATGCCTAAGTACGGCTTGACTTCAAGCCAGCTGGATTCTGTTGTCTTGTGTCCTTGCTGTCGATCTTGACATTTGCTAGACGATGACTGTTTTTGTGGTCTGCTGTCAGCGACTGTCTTTGGTTGTTTTTCTTTAGGACGCAGTGAACTCAGATCTACGTTGTTGCTATGCAAAGATGCTAACTCGTCGGGATTAGAAAACTCGGTTTCAATTCTGCTGGCAAGTGAAGACTTAATGTCTTGTATTCGCTTTGCAGATGACCGATGCGACTGTCGTTCACGGCGCTCCTTCAGTGTGGAAAATCTGTCCCATGTTTTCTTTGAGATGCCTTGAATGCATGAATCGTCTGAAGCAGCCAGAGGTACAGCATTGCAAGATGACTCCGTATCTTTAGACATGGCTTTGTACTGTCTACAAAATGCATAAATTATTAGATAAATTTGTAGCACAAAATTAATAGCAACAGGAAGTCTTAAGTACTGATACTCAAAAAACGTAAAAGTGCAAACACACACATATCAATGTGTAGCAAGGTAACATGCAGATTATGCACATCTAAACCAATTTACTGAAAAACTGAACAGATTTTCTAAGACATGTACAGCATTTATAAACTGAATATGTACAGCGGTTTTGTACTTTTTACAGCATCATCAATCAACCTTCTTAGGGCTGCTATGTTAGAGAAACACAGCTGTCATAACCCGGGTCTAAAATAACAACATACATCTATTTTAAACCACACGCTACGAACCGCGCCCCCGTTTCAATGCCACTCCCTTTAAATATACATGGCACAGCGTTAAGTAAATAAAGGCACGTGACCGTGTTAGGCAGTGACGTCATCGGGATGTACGAGCATTATTACTGACCAATCACGTGCAAGCAAGCAGCGTACGTGTGGCAAGTGTCTGTAGCTAGAAACAACACCGTAACAGAATATTGGCCAGTCTAACATCACTTAATACGCAGTCTCTGTCAATGAGTAGCTTACGCTGACTTTAAATTAATACAACTGTATACTTTTTATCTGTTTGCACGTTTTGGTATTTTGGGGATTTACATAAAATAAAGTTATTTTCGTTAGGTGTTATGTCTGCAGCATTAATGTTATTACTCAATGGCCTCGGAATCTGACATGGAGTAATATTTCTGGAAAAAATGATAAAATGTGCAAGTAAATTGTATATCTGTATATGGGTGAGTATAATATGTGCACCTTATGTCACTGTTTGCTGTATTAAGTGCTGGATGCATTTGATTTTGTGCACAGAATATTTTTCGAAACGATCAGTGGACGTGCAGCGAAGCCGTGCACAATATAAGGCAGTGGCTGAGTGCAGAGCCGTTCCGTACCTATTGCGTGCACAGCCTTTTACATTAGGCATCAATTGCAAACGGCTGTTGGTTTGGGTTAGATTAATAGGCTTATGCCCGCGGAGGATGGTAAAAAGCGGATCTGCGGATGTCGCAACAGTTATGGCTATGGTTAGGGATAGGGTTAAGGTTGGGGTTAGAGTTAGGAGATGTTTAAAGGAATAAATTGCAGCTTAATCACAGCGTTAGCTGTTGCAACATCTGCACATTCGCAATTCGTTTTATACCCGTAGCCACTAGCCAATGCCTGCAGATCATCTAGAGTTATTGTGGGACAGAGTCTGGGATATTGGTTGCGGCCTGCTATGCAGCGAGTACTAGAAGCAGCTGTGTATGCAGTAGGTACAGAGCAGCTCAGCATGACACAGTATTTGCTTGTACATAGATCTTATGTGGAGCATATTTTGATATGCCAATTAGCATAGGGTACCGTATGATTAATTACCACAGTGGGCCACAAACTGATCACAACGGACCATTACAATAGAGAGGACAATGTAGAAGACGAATGGATGGCGATGGATAAAATGAATGGATGGATCAGTGCCAATGACTGAGGTCATCGATTGGATGGCAAAGACCAATATATGAGGATGTCGACGATGCTGAAGTTGAACGAGATGGGGAGATGACGATGAGAAACAAACGCATAGCGAAAACAATGGCAAAAATTTATGGAGACATTTTTTTTCTGTCCATTCGTCTTTCTGTACTAGCATATTTTGAGTTTTCTTCTCTGTCGTCTTCGCTGTTCATTCGAAATAATCATGCAAACGAAACACCCAAAATATAGGTGTTTTGTCCTTATGTCTTCTGCATTGTCTTCTCCATCATTTTGCTTCATTATGGTCCATTCTGGTTATTTTGTGGCCCCATTGTAGTCATTTTGTGGCCTGTTGTGGTCAGTTGTGACTTTGTGGTATGTTGTGGTAATGAGTCATACCAATTACTATATAGACAATGATATCTCTTCAGAGTAATAACCTGTTTGTATCTCGCTGTTGAACAACTGAGTCTTGAATTGAGTTGTTTGGAGATGATTTGTGTGAACACCAGTTACCCATTAGATACAAAGTGAATGGTGTGCAGTGTGTTTTGTGTTCACTCCTCATATCGTTGAAGTAAGTAAACAAATGATTTGTGTTGCAGATGAATCATGGAAGCACTGAGTAGTCCTTTTTTGTGAGTTACTGTTATTTTTGTACTTTATGTTCTAACTGGGTTTGTGAAAATGTCATCTCTCCTGACCACTCATCGATGAGTTATAACTGATTGGGAAACCATAAACATAGGCATAAAGAATGCATCTGATCTTTGCTGCTTATGGCAAATGAGCATTTCTCTCCATGTGCTGGAAACTAGACGAAGTTTACTGTGAAATAATAACTACTTGTAATAAGCAATGGAGTGTAAAATTTGATTGTAATGTTTTGACTTTTGCAGTACATGCATACATTGCAGACGTGGCATTGCTGCAGATGTTTGATTTTGATTGGTTGACAGATAATAGTGGGATTTGGTTTGTAAAATTGTAAACTGATGTTGCAAAGATATCACAAATTTGTTGCTGGAAATTGTAATTTGGACCATCTTCTAGGTTTGCAATGTGCTGTCATCACACCAGCAACCATGAAATAAGTGTTAAACACTGTCCGAGGTTTATATATCTGTTTAAGGCTCACTTATCCCACTTGTGGCAGTGATTTAACATATCCTACTCCTCCGGTGTTGTGGCGGTGCAGTTAAGCATGCTCGGAGAGCCTTATGTATTCCCTCTGTTGCCTTCTGTCTTCAGCCTCGTGTGTTGCTTGTGTGAGTGAGAGGCCCATCATCTGGCAGTCGTCCAGCATTTCCTCGGTCGTTTTCTGTGTCTGTTTCCATGAACACGACCATATAGGGCTCGGTGTGGCCATCAGGGAAGTTGCATTCTAATTCATGGCCGAAGTATGTAAGATGGCGGTTTTGGATCCTGTCCACAATATCATGCTGGATGTTGAGCTGATTATTGATGTCTGTATTTCTGATGTGAGAGATTTTTGACACACCAAGGATTTTCCGGATACATCCCATCTCAAATGCTTGTAGCTTGTTCTTTAGTCTTTCTGTCAGCATCCAGGTTTCAGAGTTGTAAATCAAAATACTATCACCATGGAGTTGCATACAAGCACCTTTGTTTCTGTGCTATTTAAGGTCTTTGCTTAAAATTCCAACTAGTGGCCAATCTGTTTATTCCATCACAGGCCTGTTCAGTTCTTCTTTGAATATTCGGCATATACTTAGGCTATAATAGTTGCCAGTAGATACATTTGCTACATAGGAGGAGATGGGCACATCATTCTGTTTGTTGTAAATTGGGAGCTTTGGTGATGTCATACAAATACCATTTCTGTAAAATTACATCAGCGGTATTGCAGTGTTCAGTGGTAGATTTCTATAATTATTTTCAACCCAACAGCTGAGGTTATGTAGCTAACATTATTCCTCAGACGATTGTTAATGTTAGCCTGTGATTTTCATTTTGTCTAAAAGTAAACTGTTGCATGTTGCAGTGGTGTTGGTCCAGAAAATGGCCGAGTGCAAGATCGAACAAATAATTTTCAACAGCCGAACAGCTTTGCGAGGCATCCAGGCGAAGTCATGCCATTTGGCTTCAAGCCAAACTTTATGCATAGCTGGCATATACCGGAGGCCTACAATCCGTATGCAAGAAGCTGTTCACAGTTGCCTGGCAGCACGCACACGTTTGAACCATTACCGACGTACAGAGCGGAGGAAAGCCAAGGTTCACATGAGGTCATATCAAAGGAGGAATCATCAAACAGTCCAACGGACAGGTTGTTTGCAACACTTTTTACAGAAGAAGGAAGTTAATATTTGCACAATGCTCGTGTGCTAGTTTGCTGGTAATATTGACAACAGGGTCTGAAATTGTTTCCAGATAATTTCGGTCATTTTTGTATGCACTACTTTGCATCAACTCAAATTTTTTGCTTGGCAGTTTTAAGTTTAACTCGAGCTTTTCTTACCCAGTTATTGACACAGATATAGGACTAATGTGATTATATTTTTGATCTCGTTCAGTCAGGCCTATTTTTATTGTGATAAACGTTCAACATGTCATCTGTAGACAGATTTGGCTGAAATTTTAATGGAAGTTTCCAACGAGCATGATTTTGGTGGTGATTGGGATCAAACTTCTTGATTTTTCACCCCTGCGAAATAGGGCAAAAAAGTTTTTAGCAGGATTACAGAAAAAGTTGCTGTTGGATTTGGCAAAAATTTTAGGGTACGGTTAGACTTAGCCCAATTCATAGCTGATTAGATGTTGGTGGCAAACGATGCTACCACCACCATGTACCTCCTGGCGAACACGAACAAATCATTGTACCGGGTATTAAGCTTATGTATATTCTCCAGTTGGTAACGCTGTGCATTACCATTGTCAGATAGGTGAAACATCTCCTGAATATGGCAGCCCACCAGAAAAATTTATGTAGCGTTGACGGAGGTTTGCGATCGCTGACTACCCTTCTTTTTTAATAATGTGATTGTAATAAACGGTTTACTGACTTACTTCATTATTGTGCTGGCTGCAGCCAAAGCAATCACCAGCATGGTGTGTTCCCATCACACCAGCACATCTCCCAGCAGCAGGCGGAGTCTCCGGATGACATAAGTCTGAAGAGGAAACGTGATCGGTTCAAAGGAATGAGTGAGGATGAGGTTCTGATGCGCATGCTTCCTGATCACCTGGTGCCTAACCTCGACATCGTCATTGTGAGTGTGACTGTAATATCATGAGATTCATCCCAGAGAGGATAGAAGGCTGAGTTGATGTAGGCGTTGCAGCAAATGTGTGCAGCTGATGGCTAAGTCTGTATATAATGGTGGCTTTACAAGAAAATGTGCAGTTAATAGTGATACATTGATGTCGTTATCTAGACTACACTACGATGTTTGTACTTTGGTCAGTGAACATTCTGCCACGTAGTGCTAACTTGTTAGAGAAAGATATCGATGAGCTTTTATGCCTATTGCATAAGTCATCTGGACTCTGGAATTGTGTTCTGCTTCTAGTATTATATTCAGTAAACATCTATGCAGTTTTTGTGCATAGATCTTGCCCCATTTCATTACTTGGCTCGTTGCTTACCCATCGTGTTATAACAGCTATTTACTAAATAGTTTGCAGAAATCTATATCAGTTGATATTGTGAGTTTATGTTATTTTTAGATTGGAATAAATCATGGTTTAACCGCCGCATACGTCGGACACCATTACGCCGGACCTGGAAACCATTTTTGTGAGCAGCTTTTTTATGTTATTCGTCTAACGACTTTTACAATTGCACGTAACAGCACTGACTTTATACTGAACTTTTTGCAAAAAACTCGAGAATGATTCATACTGTGACTCATACGTACTCAATTGCACAAATTTGTTCAGAAATTGTCTCTCTGAAGATTTATTCTGGACGTTTATAATCTCACTTGCAAAAAATTTAACCAGTAGTTTTAGAATTTCATAATTTGGCTTACTTATAGATCCTCTTGATTGTTTACTATTCAGGTATGAGAGCATGCATTGCAAACTGCAAACTCTTATCTTGTTTTGCTTTTTTGCTGTTTGATATCAAGATTGTTAGCTCTGGAGCTTTTTTGTTCGATTCAGGTGCATTTAGCAGTATGACGTTAATAGAGACCTGTATTTACTGAAGACGAAAGTCATCTAACAGCGAATAATGTGTGTGTATTCAGGGAAATGTCTGTATATGTCCGGCCTGATTCCGGAGCCGATGAACTGTTATGATGACTATCGATTGCTGCATTACGGCATTGGCTTCACGAACATTGTTGCTCGCTGTACAAAGGGTAGTGCTGATCTCACGCGGTCAGTTTTACTTGTGATGTATCACAGAATTATGATTATGAATTTTGATTTAACCAATTTTTTCACAAATACTACATGCAGGCTTAACCGTGCTCGTTTGTATGAAGTGTCTAAAATGCGAACAGCAGGTGTTGCAGAATCCTTTTTTACCACATTCCTTGTTAATGTTCACTTTCAGCCTGGTATTTTTTTGCATTTTTGATACAGTGATTGGCACAAATATCATATTGTGTTTTGTAAAAATCATTGATTTGCATTATGTCCATTTGTGGTGGCCTAAAGATTTTAATTGAGGTGTTGTTTCATTGATCGATTTGCATGCTGCAGGAATGAGATTTTTCCTATGGAGTAGAATTCCTTTGCTGGCAGTAGGCAGAGTGTCAGAGCAGTGTCTTTCTTTTACCTTATATCTATGATTTCCATCCTAGTTGTTTTTACTGACTTGTAAACTAAAATTGTGTTGCAGGAAAGAGTTGAAAGAAGGCATTGAAATATTGACTGCAAAAATTCAAAAATTTAAACCAAAGATTGCCGTTTTCAATGGGAAAGGTGAATCAGTTTGCTGTATCAGGCCTATTATAATACTCTAGGCTGTTTTCTTGTATGATTGCTCTCAGTGGTATAGTAGCATTTTTATACAATATTCACAACAATTTATTGGTATTGATGTGTAATAATGTACTAAATGCATTCATTATTGTAAATTTTGACTGCTGGCTTAAACATAAACATCGACTCACTTGATAGGCCTATGTTTTGTTTGTATCTTTCTCATTTACAAATGTATTCTTGTATTTATTTGGCCACTGACATCAAGACTTTGTCACTGATATGAACTGTATATGCTGTTGTGTGTGATTTCAGGCATTTACGAGATATTCTGCGGAAATAAGAATTTCTACGTAGGCAAGCAACCGGACCCTTTCCCAGGCACATCACATACGGTAATGTGCATCTGCCTTACAATAAATGTTAGGACTTGAATTCAGACAGCTATCACTTTCTTCATGTTTGTACTTTTTGATACATGTTTTGTCAGACAGCTACAGCACTATGGCACTATACAAATGCATTATTATTATTATTATTTTTTTTTTTATACCCCCGGTAGTAAAGATCTTGGGGGTTAAAAATTAAACTAAACGTTAAAAACTACTGGGATGACCAGAGGTCCGATGTGTCGCTTGCACAAAAACTGTCATGAACAAGAATGGCATTAAAGCGCTGCATCAGGACCGACAGCCGCTGAAACAAAAATACGCCCTCGCGAGCCTCACTGGAGATGGCTGAAATTCTGCGGCCCAAATCCTTTACAAAACGAATGGCTGACTCGTTGATGGGACCCAGAGTTTCCAGCGCAACAGGCTGAAACATAAAAGAGGCTGGAATATCATCATACTTTGAAACTTTCCGGGCTGCCGCTAATTCGGCCGCCGCTCCAGCTGTGGTGGCAGACTGATGAATA
>Ga0209367_1002067_pt1 | contig 25978 bp, 21 predicted proteins | sample WorMetLIZISLAND2_FD_187412 | JGI IMG/M metagenome (GOLD analysis project Ga0209367, IMG submission 187412) | Marine gutless worms symbiont microbial communities from Max Planck institute for Marine Microbiology, Germany - Olavius geniculatus... ... | reverse complement strand
GACGTCGATCTTGTGAGGACCTGCATAACAAACGTATGTCTGATATGTGGATACAACTATTATTTACTTACTTAGTTATTTATTAACTTACGTAGATATTACTTACTCTTTACTACAGCGGAGTAAATCAATCAGTCAATCAAAAAATTCTGTATAGACCCTGATACAGATTGCTAAACGAGAGCGCTAAACAACTGAACACACTATAAGCTTAGCAAGTGTTTAAAAATCCATAATTATACCTAGAATGCTGCATGATGATAAAATCTACAAAGTCCGCAAACGACGCTAAATAGAAATGTTTTAAATTTGCACATTGACAGTTAAACAATGTGCTGTTGAATAATATCATCTTTTTACGATTTTTGCTGTTTTCGATGTGTCAGTCATTGCATGTCGCCGTTAACACGTGTATAAACTGATGTTTTGTACATTTATAACTAATTAACTGTCACGGTGCTTTCTGGCCTGTAAAGGTATCCCTTACTCAATAACGAGCGTAAGGGCCATAACTGATCCCGGTTTCTAGGCAGTCAGTCCGCAGGTGGTAGGCTGCCATTATTTTCCATCAAGCCCGCGGTTACTTTCCCAGCCAGAGAGCGTCACCACCCCTTGACCGGTAGGCCTACCAAATTATAGGCCTACTGCTTGGTGACCGAGGCACCTGTGTGCGAACAACTTGCCCAGAGTCGTTACCTGACAGTGCCCCGGATCGGAATCAAACTGGGGACCTTTCGGTTACCAGTTCGGCCCGTTGCAGTTACACCATCAAGCCGCACGAAGTATATAATTATGAGAGCGGAAAATCGTAAATATTTTGCGTGCAATCTAATACTGATAGTACATCTGAAATGTGTACCCTGCTCAACGGGCGTGTAGAGGCACTGGTAGAGTCCATTCTGCTGGTTCTTGACAATCGCTTCGGTGAGTGTGCCGGTCGGTGACGTGATCAAAGCCCTGACAAGACCCTCGGGTTTGGCGTCGATCGACGTGGCGTCCACAGTGAAATCGGTTGTCGCGTCCAAAAACACGCCTGCAACCCGACACGATATACGCCACGACGTAAGTGTATTGGGTCGTGCTTTATGAAAAGTAAGCTTTTCGCTTTCGTAGCTTCAAAAATAGCCATTCGGTAACAGATTTTCCGAGTTCTTTCACCAGCCACATCAGTCGAAAACTTGAAATATTGCTGAAATGATCAGATAATAATATAATAAGATAATTATATACAGCCTAAAGTTAACGCGTCTTGAAATACACTGCAGTCAGCTTCGGAATGCCGAAAGCTCCTTGCAAGCAACTGACTCTGAGACAGGCTCAATTTTACAAAACAGTCTCTTTTCGTGATCTAATTTGACACAGTCATCGGTAATGTAGATACTTCTTTTACCAAGACACCGCTTCAAAATGTGACGTGACTTTAAACACTTGCTCTGATATAATAAGCATTACATGATAGTTATCTGACGTGACAATATTACTTTTACGATGAGCTTTCATACTTGACGCTATAGGCCTACTCGATGCCATAAAAATCGTTGCCAGACTTTACAAGGTACAGTACGAACATATGAAACGAGATGTGGTGCACTGTGCATTTGCGTTTCTTTCAAATTTCCCGGAGGTATGCTTTGAGACACAGTGTACATACCGGTAGGTTCGACTCCATTTCCATACACCTTGACACCACTGACGTCGACCATTTTTGCCGGGTTGACTTGAGCACGGAACGGTGACTGTGGTATTGGCTTATCATCGTAGAGTATGTTGGTCGTGTACTCTCCGGGCTCAGTCGGCCAGTACCTGACGTCGAACAGACCCCCGCCCTTGTCAAAGCACTCGATCTTTGCCTCGGTGGGTCCGTCTATGGTCAGACCAAGGCTTCCTGGTCCGGCCATCCGCGTGTCGATGGTGAAATCAGCCGGCTTACTGACTGTGCCAGTTGCCAGGCCTGCGCCGTATGCCTTCACACAAACCGAAACAATAAACAGAGATGAGTTTGAGGCCAGCATTTTCAAGGCCAATTTGGCTAGTAATCTTCGAGGCTAAAGCCGAAGCCAAGGCCAATGCCAGTGGTCCTCAAGATCAAGGGCAAAGCCAGACCAATGTTTTTCGAGGTCGAGGCCAAAACTAGAGCAACTATGTAAGTAATTTAGTAAAGTAAGTATGACAATTTTATACTTCACACCAAGCTAGCTTAATCTTATTCAAAACATACTGAGCCATGGAAATGCTCAGACAAGCACAGTTTCAACGTTTCGCTGGACATATTAATATTATACAAATATCAAATACTCAGCACGTTCATTACGAGTGACTGAAGGTCAAGGCGTCAAGGCCAAGGTCAAGGTGAAAACCATATTCTTCAAGGCCAAGGCCACGCTTTATTGTCTTTGAGCTGCCCCTGCCTGGCAAATGCCCTGTTCATTATAGCGCAATATTTTTCTTTAAAATATTTTTTCATATTTTCAAAAAAAACAGATGGAATGGCCTCATCGTCATAATTGCGCTCTAATAAATCGTTCTAAAGAGAAATCACCTTGACTTTGGTGGCGTCGCTAGTTGTGGGTGCCGGCATGGCGTTGACAGTGAAAGGGCTGTGTGGAACAGGTGCCCCGGCGTAGCTCACATCCACGGTGTGTGGTCCGTCCTGAACCGGGGTGAACTTGCCGCTGAAGCCGACCCCCGGCTTGGGCTCGACGCTGGATGGGATCGGCTGACCGGTCGGGTTGAGAACACCCACGGTGACAGGTGCCGGTCCTGCCTCGGCCGTGTCGATACCAAACACCAACTCACGACCGGTAGCCGCGTCTGAAAACAACGCAACAACGACCGTTATAAGGCGTGTACAGAGCCACGTAACTGAAATGAACTAATCAATGGACAAGCAGTAATGGCCACTAGTCAGTTCAGTTCAGTTCAGTTACGTCGCTCTGTACATGCCTTAAAAACCCCAATTCTTAAATTTTTTTTATTGAACTTATGAACAATGTTGGTGCAATTTTTTGTTTGCTTTAACAGTTTTACCGAAATACCGTTCTGTCAAGCTGCAATGTTTTACTCTAGGTTGTTGTGTGAAAATACGTCAAATGTCCTCTGAAGCCATGCTGAGCTGTGTTGGCCTTCCGTAATTCACACAAGCTATCCGGGATACTTCTCTGACGCCCCGTGCTCTCCTGCCGTCTATTTTCCCCAACAACTATAAACGTCCAGGGCATAAAAAAGCGGATAATTAACAGCAACGCCGTTCTACTCACTCTCAGGCAAGTCGGTGACACGAACTTTGCTGGTGTCAACCACAGGCTCGGCGGCCTGTACGTTGACAGTGTAAGGACTGGAGGGCGTCAGTTGACCGGCGAACCAGACACTAGTCTGATAGAGACCGACTGTACTGGGCTCAAACTCAACACGGTACGTTCTGTCACCCTGATCAATCAGCTTCAGTGGTACGCTCTGACCATCAACATTCAGCATTGACACCTGAGGCTCGCCTGCAGAACAAGCAATCAATTATTAACTTATTGCACCAAAATGCAGCAGCACATTTTAACAAAAGTTTGTTGATATTTTTTCCCAGTAATCCAACTAAACAATCGACTGCCTTTAAGCTTTGGCAGAGCTAACAAGAAACGTTTATAAATGCCAAACAAACGTGTGACCTCCCTTTACTTGAATCACTAACTAAATCGATAGGTGCAGGATCCGGATTTTTCCCACTTATCACATAACCAAGTACCAAGAAATCTATATTAAAATGTTCTATTTTTATGATGGCAGTTCAATTATTTTTTATGCACAGAGCATGATGAAATATATCTGAGCAGTAGGCCTACTGATACAGACCTGGCCCGGCTTCTTTGCAGTCGACAATGAGATAACTGACGCTGTGTGCTTTAACAGGTGCTTCAACTGCCGGCCCATAGACCTTCACATTAGCCGCTCCTACCGGCTAGACACACACATACACCCATCCAAAATATACGCACTTCATACGTTTTTCATTGTAACTAATAGCAGCGATCAGAAAACTGAAACTTTCGCCGAGAATGTTGGCGCTGCCACCTGGCGAATACAACAAATTTGATACAGCAGCTGCTAGAGTCAAAGCGTCAAAGGCAAAGAGTCTTTGAGAATAATCCGGAAAGAACAGGAAAAATCTGACCATTTCCTTTTTCAAGCATGCTCAATTCCAACCCCTCCACAAACATTCATCAAAATTAGTTCAGAAGTTTTTCAGTAGTTCAGCTGACAAAAGTCAACTGATCAAAAGTATAAAGCGAAGCAAAGCAAAGTAAACTTGTAGCAAATAAAAGCGTAAATTTATACCCTAACAAGAAATCTGAGCCAATGCTCATAAGACGCGCGAGAGCCTATGGCAGTTCCTGTTCGCAGGTCATCTTGGTCTATCTCCATCCATTTCGTCATAATTCACTATTTTGCAGCCAAAAATTGCGAAAAAAATCACTTAAAATCAATATTTTAGAGTTCAAGATCATTCAAGGTCGTCGATGTTGACATTCCTAAAAAGCTCGTCGCCATTGCTTGTTATGATAAGCAGCATGTCTGTGCCTATTTGCAACCATTTTCACGCTAGACAAGACAACAGCAAAGAAATAACCACTTTTTAAAAGGGTACCCCCATTTGATACCCGCAGGCCTCTTTGAATCTAGAGGGTCCGAACTTGGACTGCTGAAATCAACATTCAATGTTTAAAATTTCACATGCAGGTTGTCTTGGTCTATATCCAGCCATTTCGGCACAATTCACTCTTGAAATGTCTGTCGCAGCCCAAAATCGCGCAAAATTCACTAAAACCCCTTATTTTGGGTGCTCAAAGTCATTCAAGATCATAGATGTTGACATTTCTAAGAAGCTCGTTGGCAGTGCTCGGTATGATAAGCAGCATGTTGGTGCCTATCTGCAACCATTTTCACGTCAGACGAGCCAATAGCGGTAGAATAACGTTTTTAGGAGGGGTACCCCTCTTTCGCCCCCTCGTTCGTGAGGATTCCTTTCACGCAGTGGCATGAAATTTTGTCACGAAATACTACAGAATGCGGCAAAAAGTGGACCCCCAAAGTTTTTTGCTGTTATCTCAGCAACCGTTTGGAATTTCTACATGAAATTTTACAGATTTATTTACTAAAAGCTTCTACATCTAACTGTCAAGTAAAATACGATTCTGTTGAAAAACGACGAAGTTACAGACTTTTTAACATGACCGCCTACCAATTTTTCAGCATTCAAAAATGTTCCGGTTACAACACCAATTTAATAAAATCGCTGAAACAACACAGTTAGCCTAAATAATGATCAGATGCCAGAATTCCATTGTCACTGCGAATGTTCGAAGTGTTCACAGCCAGCTCCAAGCTACAACACCAGCCTCCAGTCGCCTTATTTGAGAAATCTTTTACAGCCTTGTCGATCAGTCCCTGTGCTAGGTTGCCCAGATAACCTAAAGCGCTTCCTTGAGTTTGGCGCTAGTTTTTGGCTTTGATTTAAGCTTGCGGCAAGCCTCCAACGTTGCACCCCATACGCGATAGTCCATTGGGTTTATATTTGGAGAATTTGGAGGCCATTGGTTTTTGTGATGATATCTGGACAGCTGGCCCGCAGCCAGTTCTGTGCGCTGCGCGGCGTTGCGCACTGTGTGTGCTGATGCGCCGTCCTGCTGGAAGATGAATCCGGTGGTCAGCCCGCGATTGCTTTAAAGGAACTATAATTTAGTAATAATTCATAAACAATATACATCACTGTTTATCAAAACGTCACTGTGACGTCATCGGCAGTAACAAGTAACCAGTTTTCAAAAATTAAATAGCATTTTCAGCTTAAACATTTTTAATGCTGAAAAATCGGAAGGCGGTCATGTTAAAAAGTTTATAATTTCATCGTTTTTCAACAGAATCACATTTTACTTAGCAGTTAGATGTAGAAGGTTTCTTTAAATAAAGCTTTAAAATTTCATATTAAAATCCCAAACGGCTGCAAAGAAAACGGCGAAAACTTTAGGAGTCCAGTTTTTTGCCGCACCCTGTAGAGACACTAAGCTATCATATGGTGAAAACCCAAAGTATCTATCTCAACTGGTCTTGAAATGGTACCAGGTCGTGACAGACAGACCGGACGGACAGACGGACGGACGAACGGACAAAATTACCGTAGCTAATACGCGCTATAGCTATGCTAGCTTTCGCGCATAAAACCTCTAATGCCTTCATCGATGGTGAAATAAAACACATACATTTGAATGCAGAAATAGAAACATTTCGACGCACTTCATTTTAACAACGTACGTTAGGGAGCAGTAAGTATCTGCAGTGGTCAAACCTGGGTGGCGGTGACACGGAAAGGACTTCCAAGGATCGGTTGATCGGCGTAGTCCACTGCAACGCTGTGAGGTCCGAGTTCCTGCGGTACAAACTTCCCAGTGAAACCTTCGGGCGATGGCTCAACGGACGCAGGCACGGGATGACCGGACGGACTGAGCACAGTCAGCTTGGCCGTAGCTGGACCCGCCTCTATGGTGTTGACACTGCAACGTGCCTCCTTACCCACAGGAACATCTAAACACCACCAGCACACGTCTCACATTGTTGTAACATTTTCCTTATTGACCAACCGTCTGATAGAGCCTTGGATACGAGACGTCGTCTGTCCGTCTGTGTGTCGCCTGTCTGTAACGCACGTATTGTGGCTAAACGGTACGTCGCATAGGTCGGCGATGGTACCGTTGGATAGAGCGACAACGAGTTCCAATATTCTGTCAATAGTAAGCATTTCTGTATCTACAGCAGTTTGGCCGCAATTTTAAATGCAAAGTTGCTGCCTGCAGCCACTACCCACGTGCGACGAATTACCGTATCGTACCCTAACTTAATTATAGCGTTCGATATAGCAGCGTCACTATAGCGTGTATGGGACTGCAGTCACTATAAGAAGTCGATTTTTTCACGTGACCGGAAGCCGAACGCTGGCCTTCAAATACAGGTGGTACGGTCGGCCTACCCTAGCCACGGCTGGACTTCTTGGTTTCAAAATTGTGCAGGAACCAAAGTCAGATATAAATTAGCTAGTTTGCTGCCGTATGTCAAAGATATAACGGTTAGATTACACGCATTTGTAATCTGCACTGTTCTGCTATGCAGAGGCAAGTTTCCCATATCTTCCCTACTGCTACGTTAACCCTTATTTTCACTTTCTTTACCTCCCTTTCTTTTGTGCATTTCTCAAAGCCCTCCCGTATAGATCCCGCTAGAGGCCTAAATGAGTGCTGCTACAGATGGCTTAACGTTGCCTAAATAATAAGCATTATTTCTAAGACAAATAAATTGATTTATTCAATATAGCGGACAGCAAAAACTTTGCAGGAATTGCTGAACCTGGTTAATTTCGTTATTCTCAGTAAAAGAGAAGCTGTATTTGTACACTTCACCTTGTGGCATGTCGGTGACGCGAACTTTGCTGGCATCGACAGCGGCCTGTACGTTGACAGTGTAAGGACTGGAGGGCGTCAGTTGACCAGCGAACCAGACACTAGTCTGATAGAGACCGACTGTACTGGGCTCAAACTCGACACGGTACGTTCTGTCACCCTGATCAGTCAGCTTCAGTGGTACGCTCTGACCATCAACACTCAGCATTGATACCTGAGGCTCGCCTGCAACACAACGAGTCACTAATTACTGTTATTGATGCGACTTCGATAGCTGAAGTGATGCGATCGGTGAGGTATGGACGTGCTTGTTACAAGCTAGTTAGCTATTATGTGAAATGGCAGAAATACAAGCGTTAATAATAATCACGCGTAGACAGAGAGGCAAAGACTTTTATAATCACTATAAAATAAAGAGAAAAAGAAATAAAGAAACTGTGGATGTAATGTAATGACCCTCATTCATCCTCTGCACACTAACAGAGAGACAAACAGAGGGATATGGACGCAAACGGACAGACATATACACAGACAGGCAGACATAGAGAAAGAGAGAGACCTGGTCCAGCTTCTTTACAGTCGACGATCAGGTAAGACACATGATAAGCCTTGACTGGTGCTTCAAGAGCTGGGCCGTAAACTTTCACCTTGGATGCATCGCCTTGCAGCTCCTGCGTCACATGCACACTGGACATGTAGGCCTAAGTCTTTAGTCACACAATAGAATCAAATACTGGAATATTGCAGAATTCACATTTGGATTTACATTCCCATGGAAAATTAGTATCGGGATTGAGACTAATTAGCATGAGAATAGAAATATTACAGACACTAAATAACAATGGTTGACAAAACACTTAAACAACTTATAAGCAGTTTTTAAGCACCACTAATATCCCGTTTACACGATAAAGCAAACATAAGGCAAACGTATTCAATATACACGGGCACGACGTGTGCTCTAAGTTTGCTTCATGTTTGCTTCATAGCGTAAACGGGGTATAAGTAGGTGGGTCTGATGTGGATGGAAACGTATCGCTAGACTGGAGCTTTTCTCATTATGTAATAACTTACTCCGACAGTGCTCATGCCACTAAAGTTTGTTGAATAGATCCCGAGTCACATTACCAAAAAGCTCAGACACTGACTGTTATAACATTGGCTGAAAAACCGTGGCGATGTGCAGCTTTCATCAGAAATACATTAGCTTTGACAGAAAGTTAAAAGTTCATGAGTCAAGTACGGCAACCGCACAAGATTAGAGCATACAACAACCGACCAATTATTAACGCTTTAAATAGACTGTATAACAAACATCTTGGGTGGTATTACGTCACATAGGCACGGACACCTTGGCAGTGCAACTTTTAAGCCAAAATTAGTGGGTGGGCTGTTACGTCGTTGCTGGAGGGTGGGGGCAGAAGAGAAGGCAATTGCTCCCTGCCCCCTCTGTAAATTTTGGACTGTCGGAAAAGTATCAAAACATCTTCTTGTCTTGTCCGAATTTTTTTGTCCAAAATGCACAATTAGGGCCAAAAACTCTGATTTTGGGAAACTACAGGGGCAAAATTAAAATTTTTAGCATCCGTAATTTTCGATGCCGGTAATCTGCAATTATCTGTTAGAATTCTGACAGAAATTTACAGTAGCCTATCTGTCGGCAAATTTCAACTTCCTGTTTCACCTACTTTTTCAACCCATGACCCCGCTATGGGTGGGCGATCTCTATTAAACCCCATTTTCATTCCCCTCCCTCTCTTCCCCTATCCTTTACCTTCATTCTTTATTTCCTCTCCTCTTATTCCTTGTCTACTTTTTGTGCTCTGAAAGCGGGGTCCAGGGTGTTTTCGTCACCTCCAGGAAAATTTTTGAAAATTTTTGAAATCCTAGACCTACATTGCTGTAGGTGAGTTTATTGGGTTTGGGTATCGTACCAAGTTATCAATCAGGCTCATGACGATAATGACGAAATAGTATTAATCTATTGGAGGTAACCAGATTACCTCTACCGGTCGTAGCATAACAAAAAATAATGGATTAACCCATTTGAGCAAAATGCATTCAGTGGGTGGGCTTTTTGTCCGAGTGGGTGGGCTTTCGCCCACCTAGTTTACATATAAAAATTGTTCTGCACCTTGGATGGTTTTTTGGGCGGCCGTTCTTTCGTAGTAAAAATAGACAGTCAAGACCGAATATATGCTGATGAGTATAAATTGCTCTACAGCCAAAATCGTTATCACAGCATTCAATTTTTGCAGCAACATGAACAAAAACACCCATGCTACATTGCTACTCTGTGTCCACTAAAATACAGTCTTCTCTACTTTGCCCTCTTCTGATTTCAATAGCAATCGATTAAATAATTTAAAGATTGATCGATGACGGACATTACCGCAGTGGCAGTAGTGGTGAACGGGCTGCCGGGTACCGGCTGCTCGGCGAACGTTACTTGAACGTTATGAGGACCAGCTTCAGTGGGGACAAACTTGGCGCTGGCGCCCTCTAGTGTCGGAGTGATGGAACACAGGAGCGGAGCACCGGAAGGACTTGTGACGTTGACGCCTGTTTGACCGGGACCCGCCTCGGCTGTCAGTATGTCGAACGGAACTTCCTTGCCGATACTCACGTCTACACCACAGCAGACAAAACAATGACAATAACTAAAAGCGACTAGAGATCTGAACCCTCCGCTGATAGTGATGATGCAACACATCATATTAATCATGTGTATTTGAATAAAATTCTCTCCACATAGTGTCATAAAAATGGCCCTGCAAAACATTTTGCAATAATAAACGCTTTTTAAACACACAAAACGACATTCATTTTAAACACCACAGTGCAGTTTCACAGAAAACTGCCTCGTCTTTACAGATGTGTCAAATTTTAAATACTGCTATCAAACGCCAAAAGTTTTAAAACATAGTTAGACCTCATGTCATTCTAAACAGTTCGGGTGTTTAAATCATAAATGTTGAGATCATGGCGAACACAACGAACATAATACAGCTGGGGACTCGGATCAGGACTTGGAACCCCTGGACCCGGATACAAAATTAAATTTGATCGTCACTAAAATCCAATCGTCCTTGGGCCAGTTTTCCAGACTCCAAAGAATCCTAGAAAACGACCCAAAATCCACTAAGAAATCTGGATTGCCACCGAAATCTAACCTCTTCCTCCCACGTTCAACCCTTCTACAAAAACTCATCAGAACTTTCCGAGTAATCCATCTGTCAAACGAGAAAACAAAATAGTAAGTATGTGAGTGAGATAATCATTTGTCTGTGGGCCACTTTAACAAGAACCAAAGTAATTCGGTAATAAGCGAAATGGCTGATCGATGCTGCTACCAGGTGAATTATAAATCACTTTTTTCGCAAGTTGAAAGTAACTGCATGTTTTGGCTGGAGGCTGAACCTCAAATATCCCCTTTCCCAGTGAGTCAGGGGCTCCATCTGACACAATGTGTCACTAGACCCCACAAGTGTACCTCCAAATGACATGAAAATCTGTCGTCCGTCGAACAGTTCAATTCAAGCAGAGACTGTGAAAAAAAGACCAACGACTAACGACAAACAGACAGACGGACCACGCTACGTAGAAATGCGTAGCAACAGTCGAAATAGTTTTCCGCGTAACCAAAAGCAGAGAATCACACGAGATCACAGTAAAGGAGAGTGAACTCACTTTGCGGCAGGCCTCGAACCTGTACTTTGCTGACGTCCGTCGCTGCCTCGACGTTGATAGTGTACGGACTTCCCGGTGTAGCAACACTGGCAAACGTCACGCTTGCAGTGTAAACACCGGCCACCTGAGCCTCAAACTCCACACGAAACGTCTTGTCGTTGTTGTCAATCAAACGCACTGGAACGTTTTGACCTTGAGAATCGGTCAAGGTCACCTGCACCGCTCCTGCACAGAGACATAATATCAGACATAATACACAAATGTTTAAGTAGTTGAGTAAGTAGGTAAGTAAGCAAGCTGTGTTTCAAACTTAACAAAGAATTTAAAGAATTTATTCTCCTTCTTGTCACTGGAACCTTCTGATTTTGAGAGGACTTGGACCGCTCCTGTACAGCGACAACGAAATGTGTTTAAGTAAGAAAGCAAATAAGTAATATGCTCTGTTCCAAATTCGACATGGGACGTTTGACTATAACTGCCAGTCAAACGCACTACAACGTTCTGTTCGGAGTCACCTGTAGGCACTGCTGTTCCTATGCAGAGGCATAATAACAGACACACTACGCAGATGTTTCAGTAAGTAAGCGAGTGAGTAAGTAAAGTTATAATGGGCACAGTCAGCGAAATAAGTCACAACGCGTTGCAGTCTCAATCAAACAGTAATCGCAGAAACTGTTACGTTGCCGCATTTAAGACGAGAAACAGTGTAAAAAGTTAAAACCCGCGAAAATTTTGGGAAGAAACTTTCTTCACTGGACGTAAACGACACTGCAACAAATTCCAAAGAACGAAGCACAATCGTTTACGTTGCACACAAGTCAACAAAAAACGACGTAGCGAGAAACGTACATGTATTGAGAGCGTGAAACTGCGCATGCGTCGAAATACGTTGGTAGCCGCAAACGTAATTACATTTTTGACGCGTTTACGTCGCTCAAAACAGGTCCGGTTGAATGCTTTCTCAAAGTTTAGCCAGAATTCAAGTGAATTACGATTAACCTTGTCCGGCCTCTTTGCAGTCGACGATAAGGTAGGTCGTCTGTTTAGCCTTCACTGCAGTTTCGATGGCGGGACCGTAAACTCGCACCTTGGAAGCGTCTGCTATCTGTACATGTATAATTATAACCTGGATAATTGCAGCACAGTATCGTACATCGGCCAACAACGAAGAACGTTACCTTTGATCTTACAGAATGTTCTAGCTAGCTTACACTACCGATACACTACAAAACCATCATTATAGTATCCACGCTGCTGGTCAAAAGTGACGCAAATATTGTTGGAACTATCACTGAAAAGGCGAGTTGAGATACAAAAAATGAAAAAAACAATTAAATGAAGCAAATGACAATACTAACCAACATTACTAAACAAGGTCTGTTAAGTATAAAATCGCGGGTTTTAATCAGGGTCTTGACTCGAGCAGTAGTTACGAGGTTCAGGCCTTATTGACAGAAGCAATCGGAGATCAAGTTGATTTATAGAAAAGTACAAATCTTAACGGTATATCTTACGCAAAACAGAATTAGATTACACTTGATTACAAACTTTCGTTATGAGTCATTCTGCGCTAATAAAATTTGAAATTTTTAATCGATTAGAAACGAGTTAATTGACTATTTTTTAACGATAATTCGATTAATTTCCGTAAAACCTCGTTGTGAATATATGCAAGAGTAATTTATACGAACCTCGCCGGCGGTGACGCGGAACGGACTGTTAGGCACGGGCTGATCAGCAAAAGTGACTTGGACGCTGTGAACGCCTTTCTCGAGTGGCACAAACTTGCTGTTGAAGCCGTCAGGTTTGGCTGTCGTCAGCGCCGGGACCTGCTTACCCGAGGGACTGCTCACCGCGACCTTCGCTTGACCTTTACCGGCGCCCGCCGTGATGATTTCGAACGGAACATCTTTGCCGATCGGCACGTCTGTAGCAAAACAACGTACCCATGCAATTGCAACATAAACGATCATTTATTGTTAACTGTCTTTTGAAGTTTTCAATCGAAATTGTTTTGATCGCTTAACGTTATTTTGGGTTGTGGCACGTTCACGTGCTGCATACTCGTTGCTATATTAGGTGAAATAAAGACTGCTTACTTACTTAACAACGAAACAAGGGAAGATATCGCCCAGTCCAACTGTCGACATGTGATACTGTACTCACTTGTTTTGAGTTTTAACTAAAAGTCCACTTTTACTTTGGTCTCGTAATTATCATAGCAAAAAAGTATTTTTTCACTTCAATTACTTTGTCGGCAGAGCTCTCAGACTGTGGCACTGCACCAGCGGGCTGTGAGTGTGGGATGTGAACAACTTGCCCAATAAGTAAGTAAGTAATGCACATACGCACAACAATAATTTTTTTGATGGTAGAATGGCCGGGAATCGAACCCGCGACCTCGCGATCACTAAGTGCGACACGCTAACCATCACAGTACGCTAACAGTTATGGACTGAGAAGAACAAAGTGCTTTTGATGTCCACGTTTCAACTATTCAAAACAAACATCGGCATAATAATTAAAAATGTCTATGATAAATATTATTACTACTACTCACTGTCGGGGAGTCCTTTGACCTGTACTTTGCTAAGGTCAACAGCCGGCGCTTCGACGTTGATCTTGCACGGGCTTCCAGTGGCTGGCTGATTGGCGTACATAACGGTAGCAGTGCAGACGCCGACCACTGTTACCGTAAACTCGACTCTATAGGTCTTGTCTTTGTTGTCAATCAACTTGAACGGCACCGCGACACCGCTAGCATCTAACAGCGTTACCTTCACCTCGCCTAAACAATAGACGACATGAAATATCAACATGCATCTTCATCCAGCATAAAACGTGCATAATCAAACTTAACTATTTTTTTCACAAAGCATTATCGTAATTATGATATTTTCCTCTAAATTTATTGCATTTTGCACCTATAATAACATTTAGCCACTGAAAAATCAAAAAGTTCCGGTTCGTGACGATGTTTTCTTACTGTCAGATCGATTGTTCTGAATATATACATATTCATGAAACGTTGTAATGGCGTACCTTCAGAGGTGCTAACAATCTGGTCACAGAAGACATGCGCCAAACAAATAAACGTATTGCACAAGCCAGAATAAGTTAGACTTAGGAAAATCGAGAAAAAAACAATGCAACTTGCAGCATAAAAAAAATGTAAATACGAAAAGTACGAAAAAGTAACTAATGAATGACTTACAGGTAAACAAGTTGTTGACTAGAAATAGCCCAAGAAAAAACTGACAACATCTCACTTTTGCCCGTCGGTTGAGTAAACAAAAAATGCAAATATAATGCATCCAGAACGAGAGAGATCTCACATACAAAAATGTGTCACACTTTTTGACCCACTTTGTGACTCTTTGCTTCTTTGTTGATAGTTTTGGTTTGATATAATTTTATGGTGAAATAATACGTCTGCACTTGGCGCCGGCATTTTGTCTTGCTACAGTGACATACGGACAGACGGACAGACGAACAGACCTGGTCCGGCGTCCTTGCAGTCGACAATGAGGTAAGTCGACTCGAACGTTTTGACAGGTTTTTCCAGCGCAGGTCCATAGACCTTGGCTTTACCAACAGGAGCAGCGGCTGCAGCGCCCACCGATACCTGAACATACAAAACTCACTGATCACAGGCCGGCTTTGCATTCTACATGTGAGACAAAAACACTTTTGAGAATGCTTTTTTAAAATTTCACACATAACCATTTCCTATGCTAAAGCTGTGCCCAATCCTGCTAGAACGTTATAAAAACATTCAGTTGTCTTGGCCTTGGTCTTGAGAAAAAAGTCTTGATCTTGGTCTTGAAAAGAGTCTTCTTTACATCACTGAAAGCATTTTTTGGTTGTTAATCGAATGTCTTACAACTCACCGCTTGCAAATCACTCGCAAAAACGTATTTTTTATTCGCTTCAGTTTATCAGAATAAAACATCCAACATCTGGTGAATAGTTTTGAGAAAGTTTTTGTCACCACGTATGTTGAGCAGGCCGATGTGCTGAGTGATGCCAATGAATAAGACCCAACCCACATACATGCATTAAATATTACTTTCGCCAATGTACAGAGGTAATGTTTTCACCTCTCTTTATCTGTGGGACTGTCTGTCTACTAAATTACTAAAATTATGAAAAAAAATATTGATGAATTTTTGGAGATGTAGAGAATGGCTTATTGACCAAATGATTAGATTCTGGTGGTGATCAAAAAAGCAAAGTTATACAATTATAAAATTCACAAAAGAACGTATCTCAGCAAATAAATTTGCTATCGAGCAATGCTAAGCAACACTATTATTTAAGACAAAATAATATTGAGATTGTTCTTAGTCGTTTTTTGTAGTCTATATCTCTTTCAAGCGTTGTGTTGCATAATAAAAATCGAACAGAAATTTTTAAAAACGTGCTGAATTATTTGAGGCGTTTGCTATATTTCTACTGCTTTTCTGCCGTGTTGTGTATGTCTCTGTTTATTCGATTTATCAATTATGTGCTACCATTATGAATGGTGATGAAAGTTGAATATATAGGCCTACGTACACTACCTTGTAGGGACTCTTCGGGATGGAGACTCCACCGTATGCGATACAGATGGTGTAGACCACACTCTTGGTGGGTGTGTAGCGACAGGTGTACGTTCCGTTCTTGTTGTCGGTGACTTTCACCTCGACCGGGTTTGAGTCAACGTCGACGGCGCTGATATCCAGTGGCGCCAGCTGTCCCGCCTTGCGCGCATCAACCGTGAACTCAGCCACTGCGTTCACCATCACGCCTTCGGGCTGTAGGCCCGGGCCCGACGCCTCCACCTTAACAACATAAAACGCAAATAAAAACAAAAAGTCCTTGCCGAGCTATGAGGCCCATAAGGCGGCGCTGACATCCGTTTCCTTACCTCTCAGCCAGACACCAGTTTTACACTGCGAGACCACGGATACGGGGCTATTGCATCGCGCGGTGTGTCAGTTTACGTCCCAGCTTTCGCTGGGACTTATTGCACCTCCCCACGGAGGGATGGCCAGGCTGAGTTGACCTGGGTGGCTGGTTACATACCAGAATGGTCAGCCATCCAAGTACTAACCGCAGTAACCGGGCCTAATGTTGATTAACTTCGTTGATGCGATCGACGACGCCACCAACTGATCCAAACCACCAGTTCGTTAAAAACGAAACTGCATCAGTTCAGTTCAGTTACGTCGCTCTGTACGCGCCTATATGGTTAGAACACTGGACTTGCGATAAAACGATGGAGAGTATGGCTCCCCGTCGAGTCGCTATCAAGTGGTTACTACTTGGATGGGTGACTGTCTGCGGACAGGTGAACCATCTCAGTATATAGCCAACCACCAAGCTCAACACAGCCTTCCATCTTTCCGGGGTAGACAAATCAATTAACAACTAACCAACAGACCTGGGTTTACGATCAAAAAATTATACGATAACCAAACAAGAAAAAAGCTAAAATTTTGGAAACACAGTTGGCAATAATTCTAAATAACCATATTGATCGATTGATCAATTTTTGTTGTACAAATTATCAGTAGAAAAAAGTGGGGTGTTGTACGAAAGTTGGGGGAATTAAGTAAGTAAGTAAGAAAAGTGTAAATTCATATAGCGCATACTCAAAAAAAATCTTCGATTGTACATTGTTCTCAAATTAATGCAATTCAATTTTCACGCAATCCCCCCCGTTTCCTTTCTATTAAGTGTAGAGAAAACTCTGTAGAAGACCGCATCGAGAACCTTGCTGGGGTCGAATGCTGCAGCAGGTGCAGGCTTGATGTCGGCCATGTACGGCGACTTGGGTATGTCCTCGGCGTTGCATAGTACATGCACCGCATACTCGCCAGGCTCCGTAGGGTAATAAGCCACGTCCAACGAGCCGTCAGCGTTCTTCTTGGGCTCCAGTTTCGCCTGCGACGGACCCTCTACCCGCAGACCTGCAAATATAACAACTTGTATGTACCGAAGTAATTCGGCAATAAGCGGAATCGTTTTTTTGCATTTACTTGTTTTGGCTGTGGGGTTTGACCTCCAAATATCCAGCCCCCTGGGGGCCAAGGAGCCCATCTGACACAACGTGTCATTGCAGCCCACAAGTGTAGTCCCTGCCAAATTGCAAGTAAATCCGTTAAACGGTTTAAGCAGTGGGTACGAGTATGAGAGATGACAAACAGACCACGCTACACAGAAACGTGTAGCTATAAGCGGAATCCCTTGCACTAGAGTAATTCCGTCTTATTATAACTGCAGCTGTTCGATTAAAGTGCCAATTATTGCACTAACGCGTCATGCAATCAACCAATTAAAACTTAACAAAATTAACTTCAACATTTTATCGTAGTGATAAAAATTATATTGCGGCTATTTAACTGAGGTAGATTAGACGCTGCCGAAAAGTACTACCATGCACCTTGCTTCTCTGTCCCTTCCCATATATGCATATGCTTAACAGTTTTAAAATAACTGATAAGTGAGTAAGTTACCGTTATGAAGAGATGGACAGACAGACGGGCAGACGCCTAAACGATGGCTAAAACGCGCGAAGCATTCTGCTGTCGCGAGTATAAATTGATTTTGACCTACCAAAGACTCTCAAGAAAGCTACAAGATAAATCAACATTATGACGAAAAGTGGCAACTTAATTTGTCGGGTTTACTGTCCAGCCAGCCTAAACTTAAGGTTTGGTTTTGCCTAATAGACAAAATGCATACCAATCTGTCCAGGCTCTCCATGCGGACGGACGTAGAAAAGAGCTGGTTGTCCGACCATGCCAGTTTTCAGTCCAGGTCCGTACGCTCGTATCTTGCTGATCTTTGCCGGTGCCACGTCCACTTTGAACGGACTCTTCTCGATTGGTTTACCGGCGTACTGGACCGTCACGATGTACATGCCCGGCTTCAGAGGCTTGTAGACGCACAGGTAATAGTTCTCCACCTGCATTTAAACTACGCATGTTTACCAACCAGCACATATTAATGACATTTTAACTACATGGTGGTTACGACTTTGTCGACTATTTTGCCTCCGTCAACATGTGACAACTACAAGGTCAAAAAGTGCATTTTGAGGCATGTTTGACCCCACCGTGACCTTGACCCTTGACCTTTTAACCCCAAAATTTAACGCGTTCATCCCTGTTCCATAGTCCGTTAGTGATAAGAGTTTGGTCAAATTCCGTCAACAAATACTCTTGCTAGCAACGTTTGTTCGGGACTCAAGGACGCACGCACGCATGGAAGCACGAACACTCTGGAAACATAATGCATCCGGCCACTACGTTGTCGGAGGCATAATAATATCAGTTATATTGCCTGTTTTGTCGTGTGTCTGTCCTACTGGCATTTTTGTCATTATGGATCTATACCGTTGCAGAAATAAACGTGATTGATTGATTGATTAATTGGTTAATTGACTGAAATCTCTAATCAGACTCAAGACAATTTGACAATAATCAACAATGTTATCACAGGCTGTGCAGAAGAACTTTGCTGACTGTGTAATGGTAAAGTTTGAATTTTAAAATTGTGATTTGTGCTGTTTTATATCTACAACCACGATGTCACCCTTAGAATGTATATAAACTGAACAGTTTGTTTATATAAATTCCGCTTATAGCTGAGCCACAGCCAATCCAAACACTCACTTCTGTTAAGGGTCAGTGAAAAAGACGGAGTCTAAGGAGCCTGACGGTAACAATAATTAACCATAAATAAGCAAAGAAAGTTTGTTAGATTTATGGATAAAATATAACAACAAAAACATCATAACATCCATGAATTAACTTCAACGTCAACGTCATCAAAGTAACAATGAATATTGAACACAATGTGACAAAAAATGCAAGCCAAACAATAATGAAAGTATATATTGAGTGGCGCAGAAAAATAGGAAATTAGACGCTTCACGTAGATCGAACAGTCAGACAGTTTCAGGAACGATAACAGATAAACCTCGATCACTGAATTAAAGAGTGGTCATGTTAAACATTAATTTTAACACAGAATTCAACAAGACCTTACCTCGCTAAAACGACCAGCCATCAGGGCTTATTATTTCTAAAACTGTGCAAGTGTTCGATCTAGGCCTATAAGTAAAGCATTGTATTTTCCACTTTTTTTCTGCGCCAAAACAACCTAATGCTAAGGAAACAATACGGCCGCCAATCGCTAGAGACCTTTTTGAGAGTGTTCTTCTCCGGAGTTCCTCCAGGGCCCATGATCATCACCCTTGGCTCGCCGTTGCCTGCTCCCGCGCCCTCCGTGAAGATCTTGAACTCAGCGTCCTCCCCCACACGGAGACCCTTGGGCTGTATGCCGCGACCCGTTGCATAACACTTCTTCAATTCACCAGCTATATACGACGTTAACAATCGATCAATAAATAAATGAATGAATAAATGGATAAATAAGTAGACAAATGGACGGATAGATAAACGGGAAAATAAATAGGTAAACAAATTAATAAAAATAAATAAATACATAAATAAATAAGTCCATCAATCAATCAGTCAATTATTCAGTCAGTAAGTAACTAAGTAAAAGTTTTTAACCATGATTAGTTGTTTTTTTCATTTACCAGCAATATAACAATACAGATCACAGACGGATCTTAAATTTTACGGGACAGAGTTTTCTGATCAAATTCTGACGATAGTGAAAGCGACACAAGTCAGATGACGTCATTAACCAGATGCTTAAAAACAGAGTAGAGCAAGGGTTAGCTGTGCAATAGAACAAGTAGCCTAAGTAAGCAAGTAAAACTCACTCACCAGGCGGTTGTTTTCCAGCAGGCGGAGGCATCACTTGAACCGCTCCTAATAACGTACATACACACAAATAGAACTACACCGTGCTCAGGCCAACTCAGCCTCCTACCCTCGGTGTGATGAGAAACGAGTAGTAGCCTAGCTTATGAGCTACAGAATGGAAGTTTACTGTGGCAATATTGGGCGGTGGTATGTCTGCTGGCTGATGACCGCGGGTCCAACTGGTCGCTGATTCGGGCAATGGATGGCCGCATAGTGCGCCGCGATATTATTAGCTCATGCCAATTGGCTTCCACTTGCATGACTGTAAAAGGCTTATGGTCATGAGTTCAATGAGTTAGACTCGCGTACGTACGTAAGCAGCGCTACAGTAAACACGTGATCTTTACGTTTATATGAAAGCAGACAGAACTTACAGCTAAAAACAGGACAAGGTACAACTACTAGTGGTCAGGACAAAGTGGATGGCCTACTGCTCAATCAGTTTAATGCAGTCATAACTTGACAATGCTCCTATATTCACAGCGTACATTGTTAGTTAATCCAGTCATCATGACAAAATTGCTATTTATTTATAGCAGAAAATTTTGCTAAGTACTACGACCGCTAAAAACAAAAGACTGTTCATAGTCGAATCAGACAAACGCTGTAAGAACACGCTAAGCGACGCACTGCCAAAGTCCAAGTTTCACTTAGGGGTACGTCAATTTGCTATGCGACTAGCCGCATTTTCGGCAAACCGAGAACCAAAAAAAATCGCAAAAAGTTGCACAACGACCAGCTTGTTGCACAGAAAGTTTCACGACTTTTTGCACAGCAAGTTTGCAACAGTTTGAACTAATGCAGCATTAGTAGTTAGTATGAACAGACAGCAGTAGATCTAACCTGGCTTCTTCGGCGCAGCTTCTTCTTCTGCACGAACACACACAATTTAGAGAGTCCATACCAGGTGAACCAAAAAGCTACACCCTTTTACTATGTCAATATGATGCCATATAAATTTCAAAACACCAGATGTCTATAATTCTATACTGTTTAAACAATTTCAACTCTTGCTATTAATTTCAGAGTTCTATTAATGTACATACTATTCATACGTATCTTCGTCCATGACGTCGACACGGCAATCACAAGTAACAGTCAACAATTGTACGCGAATTGCATAATCCTTTACAATGTCCGTGCTTGCGATGTCCATCTCTATAGTCTGATCTTAACTACAACTCTGCCGCGTCAGATGTCAAAGTCGCCATGCAGTCTCAACTTCTGTATACTCCAACACCACAGCCACCGCAGCACGGCTGCATCGCATTGCAGAGATGCTTATTGCCTGGCTGGGGGAGACTCTGTCATAGGGTGGGAGACATCTACATGGCAGGGGAGACTTTGTAATACCGGTACAGAGTCTCCGGGTGGAGACTCTGTTATGGGGCAGACTCTGTAACGTGACACCGGATTAATGTTTTGAGGGGCCTTAGGCACAAGTATTTTGTGGGACCCCTTTACATATCGCTACAAATTACAGAAAACCACCCATAAAAATCTTCTAAACATTTTATCAAACAGCCAAAATTGTAAAAAAATGGTTCTATATCATTTCATAGTGCATAACCCCTTAAATTCAACTAGAGGATTTGAGGGAGCGCTGTCAACTGCCCAGCAGTATGTGGGGCGGAACAACAATTTTGATTATTTTCCTAAGAATCAGCTGATCACATTTATGGGGTGTTTACACGATGAAACAAACATGAAGCTAACTTACAGCGCACGTCGTGCACGTGTATATTCAATACACTTGCTTCATGTTTGCTTCATCGTGTAAACATCGTGTTCATACTTTTTTAATGTTGGAAACCATATTACAGGTCAGATGTTAACCAGTGCTTAAAACGACCGAGCATATAGCATGTGGAGGCTAAGGGCGTGGCGCCCCTGTAGGCGTCGAGTGGTGAAGAAAAACGTGTGGCCTTGACCAAGGAAACAGCTAATTTCTAGCTATGCCTCACTTTAACCACTGACATCAACAGTTTCATCAGTTTTCATTCGTTAATTCAATCGTTTCTTTGATTTTCTTGGTTGTTTCTAACAGCAGCGGCTTCAGTTCCGCTTTCGTTTCTGGGAGAATTCCCAACGTCAGCTTGTTGACAGTCACTTGCGTTGCTACCTGTACCGGCAGCACGGCACAGAGCAATATGGCTCGTCAGTCATCAGCGGACAACGAACTGGCTGAAATGACGGAGTGTTCTATCTGTATAGAAGTGTTCAACGACCCTCGCATTCTGCCGTGTCTCCACACGTTCTGCCTCAACTGTCTGCAAGACTACGGCAACGACAAACGACCGGGAGACTGCATGCCTTGTCCGCTGTGCAGGAAAGAGTTCACTATTCCACGTAGCGGATTATCAGGGATGCAGAAGGACTTCAAAACGGAAAAACTGCTTCACATCAGAAAACGTTCAGCCGAACAGAAAGAGCGCGAAGTGTCAGGCGATCTTCGCAAACTCATTCAGGCCGACATACAGAAAGCGTCCGAGCTGTGGAATATAACTGAAGACGTTCTTCAGCGTCTTGAGAAAGAGAAGAATGACGTCATCAAGCACCTTGCTGGTATTGAGGATGAAATTAACACAGCAGCGGACGAGTTGATTGCTGCTGTTCAGCGTGACAGAGAGAAACTGTTGTCAGAAGTTGGGTCGATCAGACAGAAGCGCGTCAAACAAGTGGAGACGGTGAAACAAGAAGTGGAACGACATGCGACGGCGTTGGAAAGTTTCAAGAGAGACGGTGCGACGTTGTTGATCAGTGGAACAGTTTGTGATGTAACGAGATCAGCCAACAGTTTACACAAGCGAGCTGATGAACTGATACAGTTCGACGTCATAGGTCACGTGGACAGCTCTCTGCCTCAAACGAATGTCGCTTTTACCTCATCGACGCTGCTGGGCGACAGAAATATTCTTGGAACCATCACTGAAGAAGGCGAGTTAAAATAACTCTCTTAATTACGCAAATGTTTTTAAGTGATAGAGTCGAAACAGGCACAATGGCTGCCTGTGTGTCACAAAAATGACCACCACAGCAATTTTTTTCTGTAAAATTTTCCATAGGTGTGGTGCAATGATTACATTATCAATTTAAACCTCTCTCGGTGTTTTAATGACAAAAAATATTTAATTGTCAGTTTTAACCGAGCTATAACAGTAATCGCTGTGAGTGTTTTGGCAGAAGTCTGAGATTTGTTTTCAGTGATAACGTGTTATCATAATGTGACAGATTCCTTGGAAAAGGGCAAACGAAGATAACACAATGCTATGCTGTGTCTGTATAGATTCTAATTCCAGTTCACCCAGAGTGATGCATGTCATTCCTGGAGGCAATGGGGTCGGCGGTGTGACGTCACTTGGTGATGACGTGTTCGTTGTGCGCTTCGTCAATCAACAGAAGATTGAAGTCTACGACGCCACGACATGCACACTACAGCACCACATCACAGTTCCTGGACTGTGTCACTGGTGCTACGGTTTAGCAGCATGTCCCCACAATAAATGTCTCTATGCATCTGACTCGAGCAACGTACACAGAGTAGACCTGTCAGGTAGCAATGCTGCGACGAAGTGGTCCATAGCAGGCGGTCCACGCGGTCTGTCAGTGAACAGTGAACACAATCTGATCGTCGTGAATCAAGATGAGCGCAAGTTGCAGATATTCACGACTCACGGATCTCTGGTTCAAGATATTCGACTGCAGGCGGATATTGAAAATCCTTGGCATGCTGTGCAGCTGGCTACCACCAGTAAATTTCTGGTCAGTCATAATGGTTATAGCGATGACTCATTACATCGCGTCTGTTTAGTGGGAGTTAACGGAGCTGTGGTTCGTAGCTACGGCGGACAGAAAGGATCTGAGTTGACACGAATAAACTGTCCAGGTGATCTAGCAGTAGACAGAGCAGGACGCATTCTTGTTGCTGACAGTGGCAACAACAGACTCTTGGTGATGGATCAGTCACTGTCCAGTGCTCATGAAATGTCTGTCAGTGTTAACGGAGGTCTGGATGGTCCTATCGGACTGTGGTATGACCAGTTACGCGGACGTCTTTACATCTGTGAATTGTGGGGAAAACGGGTGATTGTCATCGACAATTTGAAGGACTTCACTGCATTGGAAGTGTAGGTTTACCAGTACTGTTGCTTTTCTGTGCAATTCAGGTTGATATTAACAGTTTATTTTGTACCTTGTGCATATTCTAAAATTAACTAATCACAACCCAGTAGTGCAGATAATTGATTTTGCACTGTGGCAGTGCTATGTCTGCAACTTTCGCCACTATACTGACACTGTTGCGCTAAATAAAATAAAATGACTGCTTGTTTTCTCTCATGGTATAACATTGATTGTGTGCTGAAGACCCTTTCACACTATTCTGAGTATTCTCCCCCTAATCCAACAATAGTGATGTAATTACAATACAATTTATTTGCGTAAAAGCTGAAATTTTTAATCTGTAGATAAAGACAACGACACTTAAACATAACACCGGAGTAAACAAAAATTGCAAATACCGGTATAATGAATATAACAAGAAAAAACGCAAAATACCAGAAAGGTTTCGTTTTTTAGCCCACTCTGTATAAGTAGCTGAATTCTTCTTTTTCTTCTTTGCGTGCTCTGCCCTAAGGCAGGTTCCAATGATGATGGCGCCATCTGATCCGGCTCTGTGCTCCTCTCTTCAGTTCCTCGTAACTGATCTTCTTGTCCTCTTGCTCCATAAGTAGATCCAGCATCTTCCTTCTTGGTTTTCCTCTTGGCCGTTTCCCTTCCATCTTCCCCTCTAGCACAGTCTTCAGAAGACAGTCATGTCTTAAGACATGTCCTATCCAGTTTGCTTGGCGTTGCTTGATGACTTGCATCAGAGAACGTTGTTCTTGCACCAGAAACAAGACTTCTTCATTTGACACATGTGCTGTCCAGCTGATCTTTTCCATCTTACGCCAGATCCACATCTCAAAAGCTTGTATACGTTGGATGTCTTCTTTTCTAAGTGTCCATGTCTCTGAGCCATAAAGAGCTACACTCCATACTAGTGCTTTCACCATCCGTTTCTTCAAGTCCTTTGTTATGTTCCCTCGTAATAATTCTCCTTTTCTTATGAAAGCTGCCTTTGCCACTGCAATTCTTTTCTTGATGTCCTTATCACAACGAGCATCTTCAGTAAGTGAACTTCCCAAGTAGTAGAATTCATAAACCTGTTCAAGTTCAGTGTTTCAAAGCTAGATTGATACTTTCCTTGGTTGACCTTTGGTAAACATCGTTACTTTTTTCTTCTTCAGGTTAAAATACACATTCCATATTCTTCAGATATTCTTTCTAAGTAGCTGAATGTCTGTATCATAATAGCGAAAATGAAATAATCGACCTCTTCGTTGCACTCGCTTAAAGAAACAGCACACGCTGTCAGTCTACCTTTAGACGTCATCTCAAACACTGCTACTTCTCGTTTTACTAGCATACCGAGTGCTTTTAACGTTGTTTGCAGTTAATAGGTTAATACGTTACTTTCTTACTTACTTACTTACTTACTAAGCAAGAGCTGGAAATAAAAATGTAAGAATAGTTCAAGTTCGTCATCTTCGCGTAATCTGGATAAAACGCAGGTAACTGGGTTATGCAGTGATGTAAATCATCATCATCATCATCATTTTATTTCGTTCATAGACAAATAGCATGACATTTTAAAGGTCACAAGTAATGAACTGGAACGACAAGGTTGAAACAACACTGACAGCCGCCCATAAGCCCAAATAATACAAAACACATGCAAAATAAACGAGCAGTTTAAAAACACTTCAAAAATACGGCAAAATCAACAGAGCCTATAGACTGTTTAAAGGTGTCGATACTTCTAAAATTAACACTACTTGGTAATGAATTCCAAACGTTTATAATGCGCTCGCAGAAGAACGACGAGCGTGCACTATGATTTGTACGATGCTTGTAAAGTTTAAACTGATGACCGCGTGTTGACACAGCAGAACAAAACTCAAACAAATTTACATCTAGATCCAC
>Ga0209367_1002066_pt1 | contig 25984 bp, 16 predicted proteins | sample WorMetLIZISLAND2_FD_187412 | JGI IMG/M metagenome (GOLD analysis project Ga0209367, IMG submission 187412) | Marine gutless worms symbiont microbial communities from Max Planck institute for Marine Microbiology, Germany - Olavius geniculatus... ... | reverse complement strand
GCAGTCACATGGCTTGAAGTCAAATGCATTAGCATGCGCAGAACGCACACTGTCGACTTAGGGTAGGTTGAAATGAAACAGCAGAACTTTTTTTCTATTAGGCGAATTTCACACATTTTCTTCGTTCAACAGGGGATTGGCTGTAGTTGATCACTTGCTATTCCGCTTTTTGACATTTTGCTTCGTTTCAGAGACATTCGTCGTCAAAGTCGAAAGTTGTCTGAAATCAAACCTCATTTTGAATGATTTTTGCCCTCCCAAATTTTAAAGAGGCGGTGCCCCCCAAAAGCTGTATCAGGATTATCACCCCCACGTAGCGGCAATGTCATGTGGCAAAGTTTCGTTAGGCTACACCTCCTAGCTCCAAAGATCTTGAGGCTCATACGCTGAATTTCAAGCCAATTTTGGACCGCCTTTGAAAAATATTGTAAAAGGGCCCATGTCCCCAGTGGGGGTGCACTAGTAAGACTTGAGTCATTCTCTAGCGTGTGTAAAAATTAATTTGGGGATGCAGCACCCCCTAGTGGCCAAAATACGGTCTTCCAAAAAGGCGTTTTAGGTGGGTACGATTTCACATCGAGATCTCCAAGGCTACTGGACCAAAGTTCACCGGACTTGTTTTGCCTAATGCGGGAGAAATCCCGGTAGATTGAGTACTTATCCGATTTTGAATATCTTCATCCGTTCCAAAGATATTCGCTGCTGAACTTCAAAGTCGTCTGAAATTGGGCCAAATTTTGCACGTTTTTGGCCCCTAAAATTTTTTTGGGGTGTGCCCCCAGAAATTTTGGTCTGGCATTATAAAAACTCGGAATAGTTCTGACCACCATGCAAAATTTCACGCCGATCGGCCGACACATCTTGGAGATTTCGCGTTGAAACTTGAGTCCGCTACGAACTCTATCGCTTCCGAGTGAACTAACAAAGAAATTCAGTAGGAGTTTCTGTACAGCTATCTACTAATAAAACTGCACTGATAGATTTTTATTCCACTGACAAAGTGGTCCAAATTTACTCCAGATCAGGTTGATATCCAAAAGTGAATGATATGAACCAGATGTCTTCATTAGCCCAAAGAATAAAAGCCCAACTAACGCAAAGGGGAACGCGCGACAGTGATGCACGTGTGAAGGCCCGGTGCGAACAAAATCTAAGCTCACAACGATTTTTCATTTATACTCGACGGCGGATGACACCTAGTGCCATATCCAGTGCATAAATTATTATATTGGCTGAAAATCGCAAATTTTTCCTACCCCCCTCTCATTTAACACCCTCGTTTGGGGTGACCCCTCTTGAATTTATGGAAAAGCTTTACGGTTCCTGAAACTAGAGTCTTCCAGACAGCCGACGGTGAAGATTTGGTGAACCTAGCTTGCACAGTTTTTAACTGATCCACCCGTGTGACGGACGGACAGACAGACTGAATTGCGATGGCTAAGACGCGCTAGAGCAGTAGCTGCTGTGGCACGTAAAAACAGTGGCAAAGCAATGAGAGATAACAGAAAACGTTGTAAAGACGACAATCAAAGACAAAGAAACACATCAAATTTTGGGTATCCACAATGCGTTAATCCTCTGAGCAACTAACAAGATATTACAAAGAAATCGCCGTAGAAGCAACACACGCCATGATCAGCATTCAATAGGTAAGGAGACACCGAACTAAACGATACCGTTGGCGTCTTCATCATCGAGCTCATTGTCCACAGAAGCTGAGAACATCTGAGCATCGAGAAGTTCCATCTCAGTCTTCTGCTGAAGCTGCTGCAGCTGGGACAATCGACTCTAAATACACAACACAATCCAAAAGAACATGCTGCACTGTGACTGTCAATAGAAATGCTATCATCAGTCACCACTAAATACAAACTTACTGCTGGCTGTATGTTACACGCATAACAGTGGATTTATTAAACTGTACTATGTTTAAAAATCTAATAAAGACAACGCTTATCGGGACCTTTTTCTAGCACCGCGCTCATAACTTCTCATATTCGATGGATGCACCGACGATGCTCTGCAGTACCCAGTGCATCCATGATCTTCTTCTGTAACAGAGCATGTAAGATTTCAGTAATGTTGTGATGATTTGAAAACTGAATTACAGCCGATCAAAGCAGCCAGTTAAAAGTGGAAACCTGAAGTTCTTTGACTTCTTTCTCAAGTCGAATACGTTCGGTTGTCTCAACCTCCAGCATCTCAGCAGTCTGTGTTGATGTCGTGTGTTCGTCCTGGTAGTCAGCCGCCAGCTCAGTCAACTGTACGACACACACACGCCAATAGTGATGTTAACCGTCAGCACCAGGACAGCATAAACCTTTGTGAAAACTAGTGCTGCCACACGGTGAACAAAAATGACTGAATACAACCTGCTAACTTATCCTGAAAAAAATTCCAGAATCTAAGGTGTTAACACAAGATAGTAAGATATTTAACAAAAAACAATAACAAAAAAGACCTTTTATGTGAACTGAAAAGTTCGCAAAGTTTACTGTCCTAGCACAGTAACTTTAAAACTTTGCTGATCAAACAAATGTCGAAAATAGCAATAGTCGACATACCTTTGTTTCAAGCCGATCAACAGAAAGTTTCAGCTCCTGTCTCTCCTTCTCGGTTTTCTCCAACTTCTGTCTCAGTTGCTCCAGCTCGGCCTGTGTCCATGCATTACACTGCACTTGTTTCACAATCATCCACACAGACGACAGTTTCATGGACAAAATAGAAAAAGAATCTGGAATTAACTCAGTTAATTTTATCGCTGACTTTAATCTCTCTTCTTTAGCGTCTCTTCCATCTGACTAATCAAACTGTTCTAAAACGTCTTTAACTTGCTTTTGCTGATTGGGGACAAGCCTTCCAGTCAAGCTTATACAGAAAAACAAAACTCAAAACTAACAAGAGAAACTCGCACACAAATTAGACGGTGGTTACAACTCCATCGACTATTATGCCTCCGCCAACATGTGACATATTGGGGCATAATTGACCCTACCGTGACCTTGACCCTTGACCTTTTGACCCCAAAATTTGATGTGTTCATCCTTGCCCCAAAATCTGTTAGTGGCGAAAGTTTGGCCAAATTCCATGAAATTCCCAAGATATCCTAACAATGTTTGTTCAGGACTCACGCATGCATGCACGCATGCATGAACACCCTGGAAACATAATGCCTCCGGCCACTACGTTGGCGGAGGCATAAAAACACAAAAATCCAATCATAAACAAATTGCCTCCATACGAAAAAATTTGCAGAATGCACAACAAACTGAAACCTCTAAAATAATCCTAAACCACAATATGATGCCCAGACATACTTCTTTGTCGCGCAGTTCTTCTTCAGTTCGCTGGACATTCAGCAGAGGTTTGACTTTGGTGTAGAGTCTCCACCACTGCCATTCCCTGATGCCCATCAACTTGCGAACGTTACGCTGTACGCAAGCGGCTGCCACATGCTGCAACTGGTAACACAAGCACACTGTCGGTCAGCATCATCAAACACTTGTACTATGAATTGCAGCCAAACTGCTTCAGTCAGCAGCAGGTGGTAAATAAATTTATAAACGCACAATAATGTTGGCTAGAAACTTGCCAAATCTGAGGCGCCGGGGTGAGACGGGGCACTGCAGATGGCAAAAGGTTGATAGTGAGTTTTGAGCTGGCGACAAAAAGAAGCTATTGAACAACTGTTGCGAATGTCAAAAAGGAGGTTACTATTGACAGCATACAGGAAATGACCAACAGCCTATCTAATCGTACCATCGCTGACCACCTACAGACAACTGTTGTCCCAAAATAGGGGTGCCTACCTTCCACCCCAAAATTTGCATGCTGCACTATGGCCAAAATGCATTAGTGGAATGGCTACTATTAACAGGCTACAGATAACTACCAATGCCCTATTTAATCCCTTTATGGTCGACCTTCCGCTTCCCCACCAAACAGTGATGGTGCCTTGCAAATTCTAAACAGTATGGTCAGCCATCCTAGCAAGAGCTGGGCTTCGTGTAATTAATCATTCAGTAAACTGTGTGACACTTTTCGGTAAAACATATACTGACGACAATGATTTTTACTAGTACGTTCGTAATCTGGACGAGACCACTGGAACGTCCTCGTATTACACGGATGAAAACCATTCAACAGGATCTGAAATCCAGCGACCTCAATATGGACGACGCAGTTGACTTCACTCAGAACCGTCCACTCTGGAGATTGATGTCTATGTTCAGCACTATGCACTCTTAGTGGTGCTTGCCAGAAATGATGATGATGATGTTCGTAATCTCAAAATCCAGGAAAAGATTTTTACAGTGCCAAAAAGTTTACTACCTTAAGCTTCTGATAATTCTTTCGACCCAGGTAGCCACGCGAGAAAGCCTGCAGTTTCATGACCCAATCAGTCAACTTTTCCTCACGCAAATCTTCCAAGCGAGCGAGTCCACCAGCTCGGAAAAACACCTGAAATGTCAAACATTATGCATGCTATAAAAACACAGCTGTCACATAATGCAGTCAATCAAAAGCTCAAACGTAAAAATACAATATATCATTTTATGCTGTCAAAAACAGTGTTACGCACAAAAGGCATGAATTACAGTATTTTGCACAGAACATCGTAGAACAACCTTGATACTGTTAAACTTTTGACTGATTTAAAGTTGTGTGAATCAACCAATGAGAAATGATGTCATGATTACCTGGCTTAGTCCGAGACGGAACGTGCTACTATCAACTTCAAGACCTTCCAGCAATGGAACAACAGTCTGCATCAAAACATAATAATTCTCTTAAAAAAACAAAATATAATATATCTCTTGAAAAAATGTTTCTTGCTGCAAAAGCAAATAAAAATCGACTACTATCACAGATTATATACAAACAGAAAAAAGCTGGACCAAAGATTCAAAAATTCAACAATACTCCAACTTCAATAACCAAGCAAATGACTAGACTACTAAAGCAATAGATAACGTCCAACCACGAACCTGTTTTTCATCAACAACTGGTCCTGAAGGCCGGAAATTCGCTGATGCCAAAATTTCATACAGATGACGAAATTCCGCAAAAGACAAGTTCTCAGGAAAACCTGTACAGTGTACACAATACACGGTCTTTCAACACTTCTAGAAAAACAACCACATCAAAAGAAAGAGATTAGCTGTTTATCATTGTTGCTCAAACATGAGTATTTCACTATTTCCAGACAATAACAATGCTGCCTTGCCAACATACACGAGTGCGGTTTTGCCATGTCAAGACTTCTGATACACAGTCCACCAGTTAGACAATATGAGAACTACAGTATTAAAGCAACAAAAAAAACGCACATATCAGATCAGTGCCTGTGCATCAGACTCAACTTTCAGCCAAAACAAGCCCAAATTTCAGCAAGCCAGGCCCATTTCACCAAGTTTATTCCTAGTAGTTCCACAAATTCCATACCTGACAATTATGGATACAAACCTCTCTAAAGCACAGAATGCCAGCAACAGCACTAACAAGTAAATCAGAAGCAATACACAAGTTGTGTGCATGCGTAACTCTCAGTACAGGTAATCATGGAAAATTAATTTTAAAACTGGTCAGACTGCTACCTACTGAAGCTAAAATGTATCTGTTTGGCAAATGTGTGTATCTAAGATTTTGAACTCCAGAAATAGTCCAGGATCAATTCAGCTCAGTTTGGCCCCGATATTTTCCAGCTTGGACCAGCCTGGCCTGTATGGCTAAGTAGATTTTCCAACCCACAAGCCAGTCTGTCTCCATACCTTGTCTGTGCAGTCTGACGGCATCAACAATCTGAGCGCCACGGATCTGCGCCCGCACTAAAGGCACGTTAAGCATGACGTCGTCACGAGCGCTGGTCTTGCCATCGGCAAGCAGCGTCGTCTTGAGATCACACAGGCCGGCGTTGTGCTGCGGCAGAATGCAGTGAACAAAGTGCATCGATGTTCTACGCAGCATCTCCACCACAGCATCCTGCCAACAACACACAAACACACGGATCAGTCAATGGCTGTTTCAAGCTTTACCCCCAGATTCTCACTGTTGGGCAATACAGTGGAAATGGAGAAGCCACAGGAAAAAGCTGAAATGGTAAAGGAAAAACTGAACAAACATCATCAGATGAAATCTGAAGGACATGGACAATAACTGGGTGCAAGCTAAAGAACTAGTGACAGTTAACATAGTATGACATCAATGTGTGGCCCATTGCATTCATTAGCATGCGGGTTAAGCTAAGGCCTAAAGTCAGAGTACAGATTCTAAAACAAAAAGCTTTTATGAGTCGGATGCCCTCACGTCCCCAACCAACATTGTCAAACTACTGAAGGATGAAACACTGCTCAGCTTCAGAGTATGCCAAACGGTTTCAGCTGCAAGTCCAGCAGGCAGAAAGAATATACATATAATAATGCTAAGTCAACATCCCAATATATTATCATTCATCCCAAAAAGCTAATAGTTATTTTACAATTCTGTAAAAAACAAAAAACTGTAAGAATTGATCTGGTGGCTGGTTACATACTGGGACAATTCATCTGCAAGCAGACAGCCAACGATCCAAGTCCATACAGTAACTTTGTTAAGCCCAAATTCCATTACACCGACTTTGCGACAAAGTCCGGGACAAGTTCCCGACAAAGTTGCGAACACAAATCATAAAAGTGTGCGACACAAATCACGACTTTGTCGCAAACTTGTCCCGGACTTTGTCGCCGACTTTCCCCGTGCATTGTAATGGGCTAAATTCCATTAGAGCGACACAAACGGGTTTGTCGCGGACTTGTCACAGACTTTGTCGCAAACATCTCAACATGTCAAGATGGTTTGAGTCTGCGACTTTCATGATTTGTGTCCACGACTTTCCCCATAGGGAAGTTTCAACGAAAGTCGGCGTAATTGTCAGAGACAATACACCACCACTAAGTCAAACCAGCAACCAAACAGTACTGAACATTTATGTCAAAACCAGTCAGCAGGAAGACACTCACCATTTGGAACTTGACCTGGACAGAGACAGAGCGACGTTTGATGCCAGCCATGCCGGAAGTGACAGCACGCCTGGCGCTCGACACACGACGCAGTGAAGAACCTGATTCCATACCAACAGCCGAGCTACCCATGCCAGCTGTCATGGCCGTACTGCGCGACGTCACGATGAACAGTCCGCTGATGTAATCCCTGTCAACAACCACACAGGCAAAAACAAAGGCAAAGATAAAGCTAAACGTGTATCACAGCTGTACTAGAATTTGACTCCGAATCCAGCCAAAATCGGGCTAATTTTTAGAAATCTTGTCCAAATCAAGCTACGACCATATATTGGCCCGATTTTAAACTTGTGCTGGGTTTATAAAAATTCTGTTCCAGTGTAACACATTGCTCGTTTTCCTTCCAAAGTGCAATGCATAACTTATCATGATTTGATCTTGAACTGAACTAATAAAGACTAGTTGATTTGTGTTTTGTGGTGACACAAACTTTGGCCACAATGACTAGATACTAATCTTGCTACGAGAAAGTCAAAAAACATTCTGCTTAGCTGCATTTATAATCTGCAAATGCCCACAAATTACCGCCAATCATGAGCCTAATTAATAGCCTAACAAAATATAACAGAAGTGCGTGGATAAACTGAACATCAGATTTGTAATCTGTGGCAGCAAAATAGAAAATGCACCTTTGGCTCTACTCAGATTAAATCTCCATAAACTCAGCCAAGTAATGGACTTAGAAAACAGAAATCCAGTAAAGCCCTGGTGTGCATATATCTCAAGCACCTGCTGCTAATAGACCCATGTAATAAATGCACCAGTACAATCCTTGCTATCCTACACACAGCTATACAGACCACTTTGATTCCTGGAGCACAGAAGTAGCAGAACGCGAGACGGGGTTTTCACGGCATGCCTTCAGCCAGCCACTGACATTGTACTGGACTAGATTAGTGCCCTGGCAGTGACTGATGACGAACGTATGAGGCATGGTACCAGGCTTCAACAGTGCACCTCCTGCAATTACAAACCACCCCACTGTAGCAGCACAATACCCAAAGAAACACAAACGTAATGCACTGTTGGCGGACTATAGACGACTAGATAACAACAAGTCTATAACATTTCTGAAATTTTAACATAATCTAACTGAGTGAATATAAAGATAGACGTCAGAAGAATATCGATAATCCAGAAGCTCCTAAGCAAATCTTTACAGTTGTTTTGGATGCAGGAAGGGCATTTAGTCAGTTCAAACCATTCACCAAAAGTCGTCACCTGACCTAATACAGAATAGTCAAAATCAAGAGTTGCTCGAGGCTAGGACAGTCCCCAAAAGCATAGTTTTGCAAATAGTTGTGGCAGAAATTATACAGTACGTCCTTCCTGCAACCAACCAACAGCAACAAAGCACTGAAAAAACAATGTCGAGATACTATACGACAAGTCAAAAAATAAGTAACCGTTAATGACAGAGATTAAATACCCAACATAGGGCTGAATCAAAAGCATAACATTATTAATATTTACAACAGCAAATGTTAACAAGAAGAGAGGTGCTTACGACTGGCAGTCTGGTCGTCGGGGCAATGTGTCTGGTAGACGAGGTCAAGGAAAGAATCATCGCTTGCACCAGCAGCCAGCGCTTCTTCATCCAGCAACCACAGAATGCCTCGTGGCACTGACTCACGATTCTCCGGACCAGGTGAGCGAAGCTAAGCACAGCATCAGAACACAACAGACATCAGTCATATAAACAGCGAGTTCTGCTGGCACGGCGACCTAGTCGGCTGAAAGTATCGACTTTTAACGTAGCCAGCCATCCAGCTGACTTGGGTCACTGGACAACTAATGTATGGGTTTAACCACTTAAGCTTAAAGTGCTGCAAAATGAAAAACCTCCCACAGAGACAGACATTAGTCTAGAAAACAATCAATCATTTCTTTACTGTTTCATACACAGCTATGAAGAAGAAGATTTCGCACAGACAGCCAGGTCCGTTGTGAGAAAGCACATCCCATTTTGGTGCCTTGAGCTGGCGAGGGTCGAATGAATTAAGCTAGCATTCAACCTAAGTCGGCCGCATAGCCGACTCTAATTAACAGCCAGCACCTTTAAAGGTCCGTGGTCACCAAAATTAACATATACATTTTATCCATTTTCCTGAAAGTGCAGAATTTTATGATAACTTTGACAGTAATATAGGCGCCCAGCGTTCTGTCAACACGGAAAAAATTACCTTTAAAGTCGACGATCTACGAAAATAACATAGAAAACACGCCGCCATGATGACCTGTGGTGACGTCATGAGTTTAGCCTATAGACGTCATGAATATTAATGGCCTATAGCTTAGAATGATGACGTCGTCGGCTAGGCCATTAATATTCATGATCTATATGGGCTATGGTCATGACGTCACCGCGGGCACTGATAGATTAGAATATATCGCATTTAACGTAACATAATGCCGCATTTCGTTTTAAATCACACATTAATTTCATATATTTATGAAGCTCAAATCGACATATTACATATGCGAGGTTAAATGTCTAATTTAAATCTACAGAAATTGCGCGAGTGAGTTTGACCGTGGCCATGGACCTTTAACCAACTGGGCCAGTATACTAGCAGTCCTGACCACAGGGCCTACTGTTACACAGAACTTATCGTTTGTTCTCTAGTGATGGCCATAACCACCACCAGCTATGACAAAGGTGCAAAGCAGTTGCAATGAAACTGGACAGAAAGGCACAAAATGCTCTTAAAGCTGCCCAAGACAAAACAATAATAAAGAAGAAAAAGATACAAAAACACAAAAAAATGCAGCTAAAACATCTCAACAAGAAAATAGTTCAACAGTAAGTGCAAACATTGGTCTATATGGAAATTTTCTTCTCCATCTAAACAGCAAACTCAAAACCGCTAAAGCATACAAGAAATCTGAGCTAATGCTCATGAGATGCGCGAGAGCCTAAACCTATAGCAGTTCCTTTCCGCAGGTAATCTTGATCTATCTCCATCCATTTCGTCGAAATTCACTCTTTTGCAATAAAAATTGCAAAAAAATCACTAAAACCCCTATTTTTAGGGTTCAAGGACATCGATGGTGACATTTCTAAGAAGCTTGTCGCCAGTGCTTGTTATGATGAGCAGCATGGCTGTGCCCATCTGCAACCATTTTCATGCTAGACAAGCAAACAGCGAATAAATAACCACTTCTTAGAAGGATACCCCTCTTTGACACCCACGACTGCACAGGTTCTTAAACCTAGAGGGTCTGCACTTAGACTGATAAAATCAACATTCAATGCTGAAAATTTTGTATGTAGGTTATCTTGGTCTATCTACAGCCATTTCAGCGCAATTCACTATTGAAATGTGTGCTGCAGCCTGAAATTGCGAAAAATTCACTCTAACTCACTATTCTGGGGGTTCAAGGTCATTTAAAGTCATTGATAAACATTACTAAGAAGCTCATCAATAATGCTTGTTATTATAAGCAGCATGTCTGTGCCTATCTGCAACCATTTTCACGTTAGACGAGCCAATAGCAGTAGAATAATGCTTCTTTAAGGGGAGTGTCCCTCTTTCGCCCCCTCGTTCGTGGGGACCCCCTTCATCCAGCGGCATGAAATTTTGTCACGAAATACTAGAGACTCTAGGCTACCATAAGGTGAAAATCTAAAGTCTCTATCTCACCTGGGCTTGGAACGGTATCGGGACATGACACCAGGATGGAGAGATAGATGGACGGAGAGAGAGAATTACTGTAGCTAATATGCGTGTAAGAGTTCCGCTTTGTTATCAACAAAAAAAGGCAGTCCTTTGAGAGATGAAGCAGGATGTGCAGAGAGATTCTTGCTACTTACACCAGTGGCTGGTGGCGAATCAATCATAAGAACCATTGGCGCAGGACTCAGTGTCACCGACTCAAAATCACACTCAACGTTCTCCTGTTAACCAGTAGCAAAACGATACAATATAACCATCTCAAGTTCACTCATGCATACAGAGAAATAGACACGTACCAAGCAGTATAATTGCTCATTCAATATTTGTACATGCTGTCAACCACAAAAAGCCAAATATTTTTCATTTCTTCATGTTCTATTTCATTTCTGTCACTAAGTCAAAAGCATCAACACAAGACCCGTACAATGGCTTAAACTATTTGCCCCAGTCGTTTAACTTTTCAGCATAGGCTGTTTATCGATTAGCTCAGTTCAGCCAATTTTGTTGAATTTACATCAGCTGCAACTAAACGTGCATTTTTCAACATCGAAAGCTTTAGATCTGGCTATCAGTCTCCGCAACACTCAAAACCATCTACTTCTAAAAAGCTAAAATGTGCGTCTTGTATGAACTTAAATAGATGAAAGTTCAAACAAGCATTAAATCAATTTGTCCAAGCGTGATCGGTTAGACTGAGTTGATATAAAGGCGCAGTCTGGTCCATCACATGGAAATCCCCCTGCAAATCACAGATCAAAGCATTGAATGGTTATCTCATCATCATCATCATCATCATGACGCAAAACGTTGCGTTATTTCCAACACGCAAAATGAGAAAAAAGCTACTGACCTGCGCATAGAGATCCTGCTTAGAGGTGAAGACCGTATCGTGGAACAGCAGCTGCAGTCTTTCCTGCACGTAGTTGTGACAGAGATCTTCAAATGTGGCTCCAGTCGATCGGCCGCAGTGCGCGGGATTTCGAAAGCCGGGAGCATCGACAATAAGAATGGACGCCATCGCGCGATAGTTTGACGACAGTGCACTGACACGTAACATCAGACAGCACACTGAAGATAATTCATCATAAAATCATCTCAGGTATAAAAATAATTCTTCTGCTATTACAACATACTTGCACAACAATGCTGGATATGTTTACTGGTATCATTCAGTAATCTAGCATCATGACTAATTAATATTTTCAGCATGTTGCTACATAAGTGTGTCATGAATAATTTTATAACACACTTGTTAAGCAACAATTGTAACATATGGTAACTAGAAAGCAGTCATAGCCTGCAGGTACCTCCACCAAGGCAATGTTATTCGCCAGGTGGCGTCACCATATTCACTTTGCCAGCGGTTCCCTTATGCCCCCTTTAACGCAATGGTAACGAAAATTTCAAAGTGATCCAGAATCCAGGATTCCTGCCGAATCATCCCCAAAATTGAATCACTGTTAGTTTGTGCCATTCCCGACATACCCTCAAAATTTCAGAAAGATCCATCCATAACTTTTTGAGTTATCTTCCTCACACACAGACAGACAGACAGACAGTCAAAAACTGGCAAAAACATTACCTCCTTGGCAGAGGTAAATATCAAGAGAATCATAAGACTGTGCGTAACAAGACAACGCAACAGCAATAAGCAAACTTACAGTTATTCAAACTTATGACTATTATGAGCCTAATGGACTTTTCAAATGGCTTAAAGCAAAGACAAATAATAGAATAATTTCAATATTACCGGTTAATGAGAGAAATAACAGCTTGGAATACTTCGGAATACAGTCCTACAGCGAATCCTTCTATTGCTTCAGAGCCAGACAATGCCTCAACTGGCGTCGGCTCCTTGTCTGGAGTTAACCTGCACATTAAAACAACCAAGTTAACAACAACTTTAATAAACATGTCGAGAAAACAAAAACAATATTAAAAACAATAATAAAGTATGGGTGTCCATACACAGAAAACACCAACGTAAACATTCTGTTGTTTCTGTGGATAATATGCAAAAGTGGTACAAACTTACAGCAGTCATTCTTTAGACTATTTTTGTGAAGATTTTGCAAGTTGCTGACAACTAAAAAGTTTCTTCCACCACACAGGCAAACCGGTTGTTCATAATTGCATATTGTCTTAACAACACAGTCAAGAATAAAAATAGAAACTCAACGGTCAGTACAGACAAAATGCCACGGTGCACACTTGAACTGATTGGCAGCAGAATCTGACCACTTGTTACATTAGCCACGTTTCACCTTCCAAAAAATTCATAAAATCCATTTGAAACCTTTCGAATAATTTTCAGGTACATGTAAAAAAAAACAGACAAGACAGGTAAAGCGAGGCCATCTTCATTGGCAGAGCTAACAATAATGACAATAATATCAGTAGAAGCGCAGAAAACCTGTAGGCTGGGCTGAGTGACTGGCTGGAATGACCTTGGCAGAAGACCGCTCGTGAAAGATCCTCCAGAGTAGCACCAAGTATATCAGCCGCATGCTGTGCTGACGCCGGCCTCACAAACTGATACTTGTTGCTGGCTCCTGGGAAACGCCACTATCAGTATAACTTCACTAATACTTCAACAACCACAAAATACTATTGCAAACAATCATACGTTCAGTTCACGCGAAATCAAAATTAGACACTAGAAAAAATTGTTGCAATGCCTCTAAAATGACAAACCAACAAATCCATCGGTAACCCAACTATATTAATTAATTAGCTTAACAGGTTTATTGTTAACTCGTTGGAACCAGGTAAACCCTCACAAACACTGTACCACAATAACAGAACCATAAACGCCATATTTAAATATTTAAATACGCTTCTGCAAATTAACTTTGTATTCAACCTGTATTCAATTCATAATAAACGTGAACTAAAATCCGTCACCTTTGGCAGCTCCGGCAAGACCAATGTGATATATAGCCGCCAGCACAGAGCAGACTGCCTTCAACTCCTCATTGCTAATCCTCAGCACGTTCATAGCATTGCAGATCTTCACCCAGGTCTGCACGGCACGCTGGCGATCCTCGACTCTCTGCAGTGGAGTCATGAACGCATTGGGATCTCCTAGCTCCTCCAGACGCAGCTCTTTCCTGCACCAAATGCAAAGTAAACTCAGCGACAACAAAAACATCATCACTTGTTACAACACTGCAGTAAATTGTCTGACCAGCCAACTCTCGAGTCTGGTGGTTATTCCACGAGAAGTTGAACTCGATACTCCAGATGTAAACTTTTGGGAATCGACAGAGAAAGATTTTCTAAAGCCAGCTCCTCTTCCTGTCGTGAACTGTCTTGTGATATGAAGTGAACTGGAAAAAAATGACTAAAATCGCTGAAAAATAAGTTAAACTATCCCACTTATTTCCTGTCTTCTACAATCACAGTCAATATCCAGAAAATGACAACATTTCCATCAAATCTATATACTCTATAGTTTGTTTCATTTCTTCCTTTTGCTCATCCATATCAAGTTATCAACTTATCTGTTCCAGGTACGCTCTTTTTTTGTAAACCTGATCCATAGTGTACATTTGAAAAAAAACACAGTTGCTGAACTCCAACCCATAAATGACTATCAAAATGTTTCGGGAATTAAATGAGACAACCACATCCATAGTTTGCAGTAAATCACACGCTAACATGCTAATACAGATGAAACTAAATTGCCAATACAGCACTGCACACGGGACTAGCAGTGTCAAACCTCAGAGTCGAGTCAATGCCTGCAAGCATCTGGTAGAAAACATGAAAAGATGGTTCGCCTTCGGGTCGACGCACGAGTCGATTTTTCTCCAACATTGTTGCCTAGTGATAACAACAAAATCCAGCCAATGATCACTGCTCTGTCAGCAAGCTGAAAGAGCACTGAAGTATAACACAATATGTCAGATGTAATGTATGCTGCTCAAAGTACTTGTGAGATGTAACGCAATGACGTGCATAATTCACCATAGATTCATAAACGTATTTGAATCACACAACATGGCCCATATAAGCAAACTGAAAAACAAGACATACAAACACATGTGCACGAAAGAAACACAAAACACACAGAGAACTACCACCAAAACAAAATTTTAAAAACTCCAATGATAATTAAATCAAGCTGGGAATCTGTCACTTTTTAACAAACGATATATGCATTATTCTAAATTTCTAGAAACAAGAAATCTGAGCTAATGCTCATGAGATGTGCGAGAGCCTATAGCAGTTCCTCTTCGCATGTAATCTTAATCTATCTCCATCCATTTCGTCGCAATTCACTCTTTTGCAGCCAAAAAATCATTAAAACTCCTTATTTTTAGGGTTCAAGGTCAACCAAGGTCATCACTGTTGACAATACTAAGAAGCCCGTCGCTAGTGCTTGTTATGTTAAGCAGCATGTCTGTGCCTATCTGCAACCATTTTCACGTTAGAAGGGCCAATAACAGTAAAATAACGCTTTTTAAGGGGGTGTCCCTCTTTCTCCCCTCATTCATGGGGACCCCCTTCACCCAGTGACATAAAATTTTGTCACAAAATACTAGAGACTCTAAGCTATCATATGGTGAAAACCAGAAGTCTCTATCTCACCTGGGCTCCAATCGGTATCGGGTTGTGACATACAGACACCAAGACAAAATTACCATAGCTAATATGCGCTATAGCAGCATAGCTATATAGCTCTTGCACATAAAAAACTGCAAATATATGATAACAGTATTCACAGAACTTTAAGTCAAATGACATAGAGCTGGCTTGAAATACATGCACAGTCATCGTCAGAATAGAGCCATTAGCAAAACAGATCCACAAGTTCCAAATTCTATCAAAGCAGTCCAGCAACTTGTCTAAAAAACAACTATCACGATCACCAGCATCAACAACGTCACTTTTTTGTTAAAATATTTTGTTGTAGCTATTGCAATGATTGGATTAGCTTTTCATAAAGTCAATTTTGAAAACTTTCAACAAGTCAGGAGTCCTTTCTACTATCCAATAACAGTTTCATAGTAGTGAAAGGTACTCAGCCAAAAATAAAAAAATTCATTTAGCCTTGCAATGATAACAAAGGAAAATTTTAAAAAATATCAAATGCTAAAAAATCGAAAACAGCAACCTGAAACGATGCAGAGACAATTTGTCCGGAGTGATCAAAGTTGAGCGTGGAGATCTGCGTGTAGTTGGTTGTACTTGTATTAGAGATTGTTCGACTTCCACCGAACGTGTCCAACAACACGTGAACCGCATTAAGCTTCTCCGCTGAATCACAACAAACGTACCAGTGTGACCGAATGGCCTATTTCTCTAGTAACTTCTCAAGTCAGTCAGCATGCAAAACTATGCATGTTCATTGTTCATAGATTAACAGATTGCACGAAAATGACAATCAATGACAGCAGGCAGCCTGCCATGTACACCAATCACACACACATTCTAATTTTTTAACTAAAGCAGTTATATTTTATTGATCATCTGAAAAATCTCTTTCATCATTGAATCGAAGTTGCAGTAATTCTATTATACGATCACTGGCCAAATTAAACGCACTGAACTAATGCCCAAATGCTCTATGTGTAGCTTAATCTACTTCAGTTACAAAGATCGTGGAATGCATATATAGCAACACTTTGTAGACAGAATATATGAAAAAGAAACGGTGTGTAAGTGTACTGCATATTGTACATTATATATCCAATTTTTCACACGTTCTTGCTGTTATAGGACTTAAACCATGGTGCTATGTACGAATTGGTTTTATGTTTTTTATGTAACACATAGTGCAAACTAGAAAGCAGTCATAGCCCGCAGACCTCCGCCAAGGCCATGTTGTTTCAACACAGCTTGTCCGACGAAATTAAACAAGCGGAAGTTTTGAGTGCGTTTCAAACTATAGTTGCATTTTCTACATTGACTTAGTTCTATGTGACCTAAAAAACCTTGATTCAACGCCATGTTGTTCACCAGGTGCCAGCACCATGGCGAAAACAGCGGTTTCCATTATGCCCCATTGAAAGCAATGCTAATTTCAAAGTGATCCAGATTCCAGGATTCCTGCCGGATCGTCCCCAAAATTGAGTCACTGGTAGTTTGTGCCATGCCCGACATACCCTCAGAATTTAAGAAAGATCCGTCCATAACTTTTTGAGTTATCTTGCTGACTCACAAACAAAAACCGGCGAAAACATTACCTCCTTGGCGGAGGTAATTAGCAAGTGGCTGAATGCCGATCTCACCAGTAAGTGCAACACTGATGCATCCGGCCGAGACCAAGTAGTACTGCATAAGATGACGTGCATTGGTCGTCTTGCCACTGCCACTGCGACCCAGCAGAACGATGGACTGGTCATGCCGACTAGACAGCAGATTGCGGTAAGCCGTCTGAGCCACGGCGTAGATGTGGGGCGGCATGTCCTCCGGGCGACAACCACGGAACATCTGAATCACCTATAGTAATGATTACGACAGGATCTTTACCACCGGCAATAAAAAATGAACAAAACTTATACATAAACAAAATAATATTATTAATAATGTTAATATTAATATTAATAATGATGAAAATTCCAATGTTCACGGAGCTTTCATCACGGCACCATCATTCTGAGAGTTCATCCGGTTTATCTGATGAATGTAGTACAGCATCAGGTGGCCACCAACCTTTGGACTGCGCCAATCAGCTAAAGTAACACACACGCCAATAGGTGGAGACAGTTCTATATCCATCACATGGTTCCTACTACTCTGCAGTATTCATTTTCCCTGACTATTCAGGACAAAATGCATCGTTTTCCTGGACTAATTTGTTCGTGTGACATATCAGTGTTGGTTTTCAATCGCTTGCAATCACACTAGAAACCAGGGCAGTGGAAGAAATTTAAAAGTGGAGGTACAATCTACAAGTGAAGCAAGCAGCACATGACAGTTCAAAATTTTTTCTTTAAATTTTTTGGTTAACTTTTGCACTCTGGTACAGTTTTTAAATTGCCCCGACTTTCCCTGACTTCCTCAGACCGTAGGAAGCATGCCATCATCACCAGCAGATGTTCATTTTACCATCCCACGAAAGAGTAAAAGTCAAGTTGACCTGGTTAATTGGTGAAGTACCACGATGGTTTGCCTGCCCACAGACCTATTCGGGTACAAACTGGGCCCTGCATAGAGCAACTACACTGATCACTTAACTACACTTATCTTACTGACATTGTCACACAAACAGCCAGTGTCACATCACGAACACGACTTCGGTCCAGCAGCAGTCTCCGCTACAAGCAACCACGCACACGACTAACGTTCGGACAGCGAGCGTTTTCCTACGCTGCACCAGCTGCGTGGAACAGTCTGCCACCATCACTTCAAGAACTATCTCTGACACTGCGTCATTCAAACGGAACTTAAAAAGTTTACTGTTTCAGTGAGCTTTTTATCTCTGACTAGTTTTTACTTTTTGTACATTATCTTTAGGTTTTATCTTAGTTTTTAGGTTTGTTGTACACCACTGGTCAGTTTTGTAAGTGGTTATTTTTTGACTGATTGATTGATTGATCAGACACAACATCCTAACCACTAGAACTAAACTGTGTAGTGTGCCACCATTTAATAGTACAAAGCTTCAGCATGCATGTATTTCCATTTGTGTTTCCAATTGCTAGTTTGTTCTGCACATATTGATATCAAAACCTAATGAGTGTGTCAAAATGTTATTTAAAATAATACGATAGAATCAAAGCACCTGAACTGTATTATATCACAATGGTGAAACACAAATGGAAATACATGCTTGCTCACTGCATAGCAACAACGCTGAAATTAAATTAACTCACTATTTCATGCATCCCAGAGCTGTTAGTCTGCCAGAAGCAATCCCTGAGCACTAGACAGTAGACACATGGATAGTGGATACTGCACAGCATCAAGCTCTGAACTCAAAATCTATGCATTTTATCTCTGTCAAAAAAGCATTAGCAACAAATGCTTAAAGAAAATAACCCAATAAATAGGAAAAATATCGCAGAAACAACCCAACAAATAGTACTTTGGCACATATAATCCGTGTGATTAGCTTTTTACTGCAAAAGTTCAGTTAATCTTTAAATGCACCAGTGATAAAAGTTAGGAAAATAAATTCATTTATGTACATGCCACGGATATTGCAGAAACAACACGACACGTGGACACAGGCATGGACAAATGCCATGAAAGCACAAAGCCTTCAGCAATGCCATCAAACGCAGTCAGAAACGTGAAAAACTGCTGCCAGTAACTAACTAGTTACTGTACCTTGTCGGAATATATGGAAAGAGCATGCATCGGGTTGATGATGACGAGAGACTGGCCAGCGTAACTGTGCACCAAGTTGCCAGCGTAGCGCTGACGTAGCGTGTGCAAAATACATGACTCGTTCAGATAACGTAACTGTGCCAAGTCCTCGATACGATCAAACTGAGGTGGATTTGCCTGCAAACAGCATCACTCGGGATACAATTCTATGTCGCCGTATATACAACCACATTCTCAAAGCCCCAGGTTTAACCCAGCTGAGCACACTAACTATCGGCAAAGTAACAAGGAATTTGAGCTAATGCTCACGAGATGCGCCAAAGCCTATAGCAGTTCCGGTTCAGTAGTTTAGCTGGAGATTGGGGTGTTCACGCTAAGTTAATATACAAATACCAAATTCTCTGTCTGGATTGCATAATGATAGTTCCATGGCGCCACCTTGTAAATGATACAGACTTGTGTCGCAGCCCAAAATCGCCAAAAAAATCCATAAAACCCCCTATTTTGGCATTCAAGGTCATTCAAAGTCATTGAATTCGGCGCCAATCGAGAGCCAGTGTACGGGGTGAAGGCCTAGTGTGGCTGATTGGGGCGGTGGTATGTCTGCTTGCTGCAAACCGCGGGTCCAATTGTTCGTTCGCGCGGGCAATGGATGGCTGCATAGTGCGCTGCGGTATCATTAGCTCACGCCAATCAGCTGCCACTTCCAAGATTGTAAAGCGCTTATGGTCTTGAAGAAGCATGTAAGAAGCACTATAGCAAGTACGTGGACTTTACCTTTACCTTTACGACTTCCTATTAGTGATTAATAGTAATCTAAACCCTATCTCGCACTTTTACTGAGATACAGCGACTTACTGGCCAAAAATCGCAAATTTTGCCAACCCCCCTCTCATTTAGTGCCTTCGTTCGGGGTGACCCCCTTCGAATTTATGGAAAAGCTTTACGGTTCCTGAAACTAGAGTCTTCCGAGCAGCTGACGGTGAAAATTTGGTAATGCTAGCTTGCACCGCTTTTGACTGATCCACCCGTGTGACGGACAGACAGACGAACAGAATTGTGATGGCTAAGATGCGCTGAAAGCAGTAGCTGCTTTCGTGTGTAAAAACACACCACCAAAAGTACCGAGAAGCTCAAAGCAGGTACAGCTATATAACAATGAGTTCTAGACTAAAGAAATCCGAAGGCTTACTAACCAACAAAAAAATACAGATCAAAGATTGTTCTTCTTGAATACTATACAAATACAGCTTACAACTGTAACTTTAGCATTTAACTCTATTCTTTAACATGCACATTCAGAAACAAATGAGCTAAAAACCAACATAAATATACAAAGTGGGCCATAAAAAACCATCCCCTATATTATTCTGCTTAAAATGCTACTGCATTTGTTTATGTGGACAAAATGACACACTATATAAATTGCTAGTTTGTTCTGCACATATTGATATCAAAACCTAATGAGTGTGTCAAAATGTTATTTAAAATAATACGACAGAATCAACACACCCGAACTGTATTATATCACAATGGTGAAACACAAATGGAAATACATGCTTGCATGTATGTCTAAGTAAAACAGCAAAAACTTCATACAACAACGAGACAGTCAAGTAAACAACTGTTCAATGTGGTGTTCTGAATCTATCTCGGAATTTTGCTGGACCCAGGGTTGCCTTCCTGGCTGCATATCAGCTCCACTACACACTCGATATTCTGTGTTGTTCGGACAGTCTGCTTCTGTCCCGCACTATACGTTTCGAGAAATCGAGTTCGTCTTGTCAATTTTACGCAGAAGATCTTCAACAGAACTGACCACCCAATTCTTGTTAGGAAACACTTTATAAATGCATTTAGCACCCCACTTCTTTTGTTGGCGAACAAGTTTGATCGACGCTTTATACTCGTACATTAAATGACGTTACACTGTTTTCGCCATTGTGTTTCCTGTAGAGTTGGGTTGCTTTCATATATTTTATCCCATTACAAATTATTAGAAATATTTGCACAAAATCTGCACATGTTACTCAGAATTGATTATATTTCAACAAGAGTTATTCACTTTAAATGTACATTACTCTTGGAAGACATAATTAGCTGACATGTAGGGGAACAAATTTTCATGGCCCACTCTGTACATTAACAACGTGGCTTGTAGCTTACACATTTTAAATGATTAGTTTGTGAAATTAAGAGTTTCGCAACTGCATTTAAAATTTGAATGCACAACAGGAGTTAGAGAAAAATAAACCGCAAAGTTGACCTTTTCTACATCTTCTTCGTCGACATCCACAGTTTCACCACCGTGCTCCAGTTTCACGCGACACTTGCCGTCGGGCAAGCTCTCAACACCCTCGGCACCCGGCATTCCTGCACGCAGAACTCTTGCAGCAGCAAAGCCACCACGGTGTACAAGCCACACTCGCTCTGCCACCATCCACACCTTCTCTGACGCCAGCTGCTCATCTGTCTTAGCCTGAAACAAAAGTGCACATCTTGTAGATACCATTTCATCAATTTCTGTGCTGTAACAACTTCAATTATACAGACTGATAACATACAGAATAAAACTAGTGGGTAAAATCAACAGCATTTAGCTACAATGAAACCTGCTTTGAATTATTATTATTATTATTATTATTATTATTAATAGAACATTTATATAGCGCATTATCATAGCAGACAAGGCCCAAAAGTAATCTCTAATGCGCTCAGTATGCTGTGTCCGTGGATAAAACAGGAAATGACAACGAATGCTAAAAAAGTCCAACATAAGCGTCACGATCGTTTTAGTCCTCATTTCGCAGCTAATGCACTGTTCAGTGCAAATACTCTTCCAGGTGAAAAACTGTCAAAAAATGCTCAGTGACTGATACATACCACCACCATTCCACTGTTATCATATGAAAGTCTAACAACCTAGTAATCATTGTGCCTGGGGGGGGCTCGAAAAAATCAACTGTGGCCATGTGATGTAGACCTATCAAATCACATTGGAAAATTTATATAAATATCATCCTAAATCACTGGCAAAAAGTCAGAAATATTGTGATTTCTTCCCAAAGTGTGACTTGCTATAACAGACACACAACAATATATAATTAAAAAATAAAAACCAGTAGCTGCTTAAAGACAGACCTGGCGAGACCTGTACTTCATGCTGGAGCTACGCTGTAGTGTCCCTGATCTCTGGACTTGTGTCGTCAGAGCAGACACAGCAGGTGCAGTGCCCCCCGTACTGTTCTCTGGAGACGGCTCTTGCCCGGACGACCTCATACTCAATTCACTCAGCTCCGGGATTGGTTGAACCTTCAACTTGACAGCATCGCCGGAGTTTCGTATAAGCTCAATAACTGCCTCACGTGTTGCATCAGCCACATTGACTCCATTAACCTCGATCAACCTATCGCCAGGCAGCAGGCCACCATTCACCGGCTGCTTTGGACCAGGCTCGGCAAAGATCACAGTACGCTGACGCTCATCCGTACCATCGCCGCTCCCCAGCCGTTCCAGGACAATGCCCTTCCGCAGCGTGAAACCAAAATCTCCAGTTGCCTGTCGACGCAGAACTAGCTCCCTCGGCTGGGGGCAAAATGGAGGTGCAACCTCAGGCAGTTGAAGATTAACATCATCGTAGCTCTTATCCACAGGACTTGGTGGTCGTACCACTGTCTCTACAGCTGGACGAGTTGCCGGGGATGACTTAGAGGAAGAGGAGACTCGTTTTACATTTGCTGACTGCTTCGAACGACGCGGCGGTGCTTTTGTCACTGGAACATTACTTACTTTATTATTTTCTGCAGTGACTGGTGCATTAGTCGCAACTACATCAGCTGCTGCAGCCTGTCCATCTACAGCACCAGACAGAATTTCATTCGCAACCGTATTCTCTTCAACGGTGACTGTATCATCCAAGTTGCCTCGGACTCCCTGATTTGGAACTGGCATGCCGTAGCTTGACTTCTCTTTCAGAATTCCTTTCTTTGGTGGCTTAGGGTGTGTCAGCGGTGGCTTACCTTTAACAGGAGAATCAGTAGCCCTTCCACTACCCTGATCTGCACGACGGCCATCTTTTAAAGGTTTCTTCTGGCCAGCCCTCTTTTCAGCATCGCCAAGCTGCTGCAGTTCTTCAGGTGTCAAACGGCGATGTTCCCTTTCCTCTTTTTCACGCTTCTTCCGTTCACGCTCTTCACTTCCACGTTTCATGAATCCAAACATTTTCTGCAACAAAATGTAACACAAACACTATCAGAAATGGCAAGAGTACAATGTCAAGAGTGCAATGCCGAACAATTTGTGAGGTATCCCTTATTACTTCGCAGCTCTGGAAAAGCCAACTCATTACTTATGGACATGATATGTTTACATATCAAAGAAGCGGGCACAGAAGTAAGTGACTGTGCTCGCATATTCCATCTACTTCTATGTTTAAAAAAATTGTGAACAGCCGTGATATGACAAACACTATCCAGAAAACATTTTTATGAGCATTCAGTGCTCATGACAGTGACATTCTGTGTAATGTGTACATAATACAGAACCTTATTTTGTCTAAAGAATGACTGTAAATTTGTTACTGAAATTCGTAACAATATTTGTTGAAACACACTTGAATCCAGCTAGGGCTATCATTGTGACAACTATTACTGTTAAGAGATCACTGATCACTGTTAGACGCTGAACTGGTCTGATGTCACTGCAGCCACTGATACTTCGTCGGAAGCCGATGGCCTGGCTAGACTAAAACGTAGGAGAAAGTAAATTAACTACCTAATAAAGCTGAAATAAATAAATTTAAGTTGTGCACTAAGATTTTAAGTCCATGCTGTAAGTTCACGAGCAGGCCATTATGGTCCAATTCTGCCATTGTGTAGCTGAAAGTAAAGTGAAGAATTTTTAACCTCTCAGTATTTTGAAAAGATATAAATAAGAATTGTGGTGCTTAATCATTTTTTCATTTCATCTTGTATAAAGAAGAACGTCACCCTGCACAATAATTAGTCATGGTAGATCACCTCACTCTCCACCTGTGCAGATTTCATTTCAGCACCGAGTGCTGGTAACAAAGAGTTTAGGCCTACTATAACTCTGAATTAAAGGTCCTCCTAATATTTTTTACTTTAGAATTAGTGAATCTATTCACCATCTTTAATGCAGTACTGGTGGCCGTATGAAATAAACAGCAACGCGGCTGAACTGATTTTAGTAGTCCAATTAGCTACACTTAAGATTGCCGAACTGCTTTTAGTAAATTCTGATTCTTTCAACTCAGTTCGGCGAACTGACGATAGTAATTTTGGTCACCAACGTCTCAGTTCGCCGAACTGACCGTAGCACTGAGCTTTATGGAAAAGCTTTACGGTTCCTGAAACTAGAGTCTTCCAGGCAGTCAACGGTGAAGATCTGGTGATCCTAGCTTGCACCGTTTTTTGACTGATCCACCCGTGTGACAGACAGACAGACAGACGGACAGAATTGCAATGGCTAAGACGCGCTGAAAGCGGTAGCTGCTTTCGCGCGTAAACGCTACCATTGCTGCACTGCTATCACATCATTTCTAAAACTAAGAACGCATATCTTGTCAAAAATCTCTATGAGTATTATTCACCTTAGATGGTTCTGACGGCCCAAATTTGGGGTCCTTGTTCAAAGACTATCAACGTACCAATTACAACTTGCACAAGAAAACGTTTAACACCTAGTTTGACGCTTAAACTTCAGTAGTTTATGCGGCTACAATTCATTTGCAATACAAGACAATATAGATGTGTCTGATTGAGTGAGTTTGACAACCAGTGCTTGAATAACCCCTATTATCGCTCACTAACAAAAACCTGCAAAATTACTTTAATTACTTAACGTAGACAAACGGCTTAATGCGAGCTTATAGAAAACAACAGGTAAAGCACAATTAACTGTAAAACGTATCTGTAACAATTTTCTACCGGTTCGGTAAAAACGCTTCTTGAGCTGATCGTCTCAAAACACGGAAGTTAAAACGGCAATGTAAAAACAAAACTCGTGCAAAATAAGTAAGCCCACGACACTCGAACCCTAATAAGTAAGTAATAACACGACAACTGACGGCATAAAACAAAAAAAAAAACAGATGTCGCTAGAAAAAACGCGTTACAGCCTATACAGTTTTTGCTGCAGTACTGACCTTCAAGGTAATCCAATACCAACGACTTTCATTTCATCTAAAAGGACGTATGCCACTTCCAATTAGTGATTAATATACACTGTGTCCCCCAAAAAAACATCCCCGACATTTTCAACTGTATCTTGAAAACCAATTATCACATTTTAATAATTTTTGGCACAAATATTCCTGACACAACTTGCCATCAAATGACCGTTCAGTTTCCCACCTTACCCAATGTATGCTTCTGCACTACTAGGGAAAGCAACTCAAGCGAAATATGCATTAAAATAAACAGAAAACCTGAAAAAAACATCCCCAACATTATCGATCGTACCTTGAACAAAGATTAGCAGATTTTAATAATAATTAGCAAAAATATTTACGACACATCTGGCTATGAAATAAGTGTTTTAGTTTTTACCTCACCCAACGTCTGCTTTTGCTCTACCCGGGGAAAGCAGACCAGGCATAATACGTGCTAAAATGAATGGAAAAACGTCAATAAATGTCATCTGTCCTAATTTGTGGCCCCAACAGCAGGTCTATTACAAGGTTTGACTGTCTTGCAGCAGTGTGTCTACCAGAAAAAGTTTAGGTTAAGAATGTTTGTAACATCAAGAATTGACTGGCAGAGCCTGTATTGGTCGGGAGCAGAACATTCGATACTGCAGCTGACAAGTGGGCCAGTGTACAAGTGTCATAGTGGGCCAACACTTCAAGCAGTTTTACTGTAGGCAGTTGAAAAATGGACAACTGAATGAAATGTCAGCCACAGTGTCAGAAATGTAAACAAAATGTGTTTTTACGCGTTATGTTAATTA